>ENA-OYXU01000456-OYXU01000456.1-human-gut-metagenome-genome-assembly--contig:-NODE-456-length-16264-cov-5.229440_pt1 | contig 16264 bp, 14 predicted proteins | sample MGYA00243243_ERZ653435 | MGnify/ENA primary metagenome ERZ653435 (study PRJEB26926, sample SAMN06165113) | human gut metagenome | biome: ENVO:00009003; feature: ENVO:2100002; material: ENVO:00002003... | reverse complement strand
CAACAACATGGAGCAGCTGCAGGCCATCATCAAAGCCGCAGCCGAGGAGAAATCACCCGTTATCCTTCAGGTTTCGAAGGGCGCTCGTAACTATGCCAACGCCACACTGCTGCGCTACATGGCTCAGGGTGCCGTCGAGTATGCAAAAGAACTCGGCTGGGAGCATCCTCAGATTGTCCTCCACCTCGACCACGGTGACTCTTTCGAACTCTGCAAGAGCTGTATCGAGAGCGGTTTCTCATCAGTTATGATTGACGGCTCGCACCTCCCCTATGAGGAGAACGTTGCCCTCACAAAGAAAGTTTGTGACTTCGCACACCAGTATGACGTGACAGTCGAGGGTGAGCTCGGCGTTCTCGCCGGCGTTGAGGACGAAGTTTCGTCTGACCACCACACCTACACCGACCCCGAGGAGGTTATCGACTTCGCTACCCGCACAGGTTGCGACTCACTCGCCATCTCAATCGGCACATCACACGGTGCATATAAATTCACTCCCGCTCAGTGCACACGCAACGCCGAGGGCAAGCTCGTTCCCCCGCCTTTGGCATTCGACGTTCTCGACGCCGTTATGGAGAAACTCCCCGGCTTCCCCATCGTGCTCCACGGCTCATCGTCAGTTCCTCAGGAAGAAGTTGACACCATCAACATGTTCGGCGGCAAACTTCCCGACGCTATCGGTATCCCCGAGGAGCAGCTTCGCAAAGCTGCCAAGAGCGCTGTCTGCAAAATTAACATCGACTCTGACAGCCGTCTTGCCATGACAGCCGCTATCCGCAAAGTATTCGCAGAAAAGCCTGCTGAATTCGACCCCCGCAAATATCTGGGTCCGGCTCGCGACAACATGGAGAAACTCTACAAGCACAAAATCGTCAATGTGCTCGGTAGCGCAGGCAAAGCCGAATAATCTCAGTTAAGACATAAACCAAGACCGGCCGCAAGCATCAGCTTGCGGCCGGTTTATTTTTAATAATTCCTTAAGGTCCTTAAAGTCCTTAAAGCCCTTAAGGGCTTTAATTTTAAGGATTTAATCTAATACGCTGACCCTTTGAGTTGCAGGCCGGTGCGTTCGTGGAGCCCGAAGAGCAGATTCATGCAGTGCACGGCATTGCCTGACGCGCCCTTGAGGAGATTGTCTATGGCTGCGGTCACGAGCAGACGGTCGCCGATTTTGTCAAGATGGATGAGACATTTGTTGGTGTTGGCGACGTCCTTGATGTCAACCGGACGGTCGACTATGAAAGTGAAGTTGTGGTCAGAATAGTACTCCTCGTAGAGACGTCTGATTTCGTCAAGTCCGACGGCGCAGTCGAGATAGGCTGCTATAAACGTGCCGCGCGGAAAGCTGCCGCCGAATGACAGCAGGTTGAGGTCAGCGCCGTAGCTCGTCTGTAGCTCGGCGAAGACTGCCTTGATTTCGTCTAACTGCGGATGAACAAAGGCGCGCGACAGCGAGATGTTGTCATGGCGACGTTCAAAGTCGATGACGCTTTCGGGCGCAGTCTCTGTGTCGGTCGTGCCCGTGATAGCCGTAATATGCACAGGTTTGTTGAGCATCAGGTTGCGGGCGAGAGGCAGCAGGGCAAGTTCGACGGCCATTGCCACGCTGCCCGGTGTGGCGACATGACGGGCGACGCGCACCATAGCCTTGCGGTTAAGCTCGGCGAGGCCGTATACGAAGTCGTGACCTTCGGGCGCGTCTGACGAGCGGTAATCACTTGATAAATCTATGATTTTAAGCTCGTCAGGCAGTGTCACAGACGAGAAAAACTCTTTAGAACGTCCTTTGGGCAGACAGCTGAAGACGATATCGACAGAGCTGAGGTCAGCTGTGGCTGTGAAAGGCAGCTCAAATTCACCCGTCAGCCCGAGATGGGTGTCGCAGACCTTATGGCCTATGGCGTCGGGGTTGTTGACCCACACGAGGTCGACGTCGGGATGGTTGATTAACAGTCTGATAAGTTCGCCGGCTCTGTGTCCTGAGCCTCCGATGATACCTGTTTTTATCATGGATTGGATGGGGGTAGGGGAGATTAGAGTTTATTTGTCGCCGAATAAATCAGCGTATATTATGTCGGTGGCTCCGATGCTGCGGCGGATGAAATCGCCTGCGGCTTTGCCTGCGGCACGGAGCGCATCGCGGTTGTCGACGAGACGGTCGAGCGCTTTGTTGAGTGATGTGCGGTCTGTGTAGCAAAAACCGCCTCCGAGCTCAAGCAGTTTTGATGCCTCGCGGAATTTGCTGTGGTTAGGACCGAAGATAACGGGGATATCATATACGGCTGCCTCGTTGAGATTGTGGATGCCGTTGCCGAATCCGCCGCCGATGATGGCTGCGTCGCCGTAGCGGTAGAGGCTTGAGAGTAGCCCGAAGCAATCAACGATGACATATTTCACCGTGTCGTTAAGCGGTTTGACAGGGTGTTCGCCTGTGATTTCTGACAGCAGACGGGTCTTAGACTCGCCGAGACGGTGGCGCAAGGCCTCGAGTCGCGCACGGTCAAACTCATGGGGGGCAATGATGGCTTTGACCTGCGGACGGCTTTTGAGCCAAGTGATGTAAATTTCCTCATCCTGCGGCCAGCTGCTGCCGGCGACAAGAGTGAAATCAGAATTTTCGACAAAACGCTCTATCTCTGCGACTTTGTGCGATTTGTTCATTATGTCGGTGACGCGGTCAAAGCGTGTGTCTCCGGCCACTGTCACGTTATTGATGCCTATACCGGCGAGGAGACGGCGCGAGTTATCATCCTGCACGTAAAGATGATCATAAAAGCCGAGCATCTTGCGGAACATCCCGCCCCAAGGCACAAAAAAACGTTGTCCTTTGCGGAATATCGACGATATGATATATGTGGGCACCTTGCGGCGGTTGAGTTCCTCCAAATAGTTGCCCCAGAACTCATATTTGGCGAATATTGCCATTTTGGGGCGTGCTGCATCAAGAAACGCTCTGACTCGCCGGGGGGTGTCAAAGGGCAAGTAGGCCACCGAGTCGACGCAGTCATAATTGCGCCGTATCTCATAGCCTGACGGAGAGAAAAATGTCAGCAGCAGTTTCTTGTCGGGGTGCTCGCGACGCAGACGCTCGATGATGGGGCGCGCCTGCTCGAACTCGCCTAAAGACGCCGCGTGAAACCACACGTCAAACCCGTCGGGAGCCACCTCCTGACGCCGTCGCTCCAAGGCGGCAAGTGTCTCGGCCTGTCCGCGTAGCATCTTTGAGATTTTCTCAGACTTCAATGCTCCGATGCGGGCGCCGAGCGATAATGCGTGTATGCCTGTGTTATAAAGCGGGTTCATCCGTTTTGATGCGCTCGATGGCAAGGCGTATGCGTCTTACGGTCTCGTCGCGGCCAATGAGTTCGGTGATGTCAAACATGTGTGGGCCTTTGCACTCGCCGACGACAGCCAGACGGAATGCGTTCATGACATTGCCCATGTGGTATCCTTTGTCTGTAATCCACGCGAGTATCGGGGCTTCGGCGGCTGCCGACGAGAAGTCCTCGAGGGCGTTAAGGCGCTCGATGAGTTCATCCATGATGGCCGGCGTTTCGGCGCTCCAGCGCTTTTTGACCGATTTGGCCTCGTAGGTCTCGGGAGCCACGAAGAAAAAGGCGGCATTGTCCCACAGGTCTTTGACAAAGTTTATGCGACTCTTGACCATGCCGACGGAGCGGGCTATATAGCTGTCGCTGAAGTCGTCGGGATTGACGCCATGGGCCTTGAGCACCGGTTTGAAGAGCTCGGCGAGACGCTCGTCAGACAGAGTCTGCAGATATGTGTGGTTAAACCATTTTCCTTTTTCGAATGCAAATTTGGCGCCGGCACGCGAGCAGTGATCGAGCGAGAATTTCTCTACGAGCTCGTCCATCGACATTATCTCGGTGTCGTCGCCGGGATTCCAGCCGAGCAGGGCGAGGAAGTTGACGACGGCCTCGGGCAGATAGCCGCTCTCGCGGTAGCCGGTCGAGATGTTGCCCGACGCGGGGTCATGCCACTCCAAGGGGAAGACCGGGAAGCCGAGGCGGTCGCCGTCGCGTTTGCTGAGCTTTCCTTTGCCGTCAGGCTTGAGCAGCAGGGGCAGGTGGACAAACTCGGGCATCGTGTCGGCCCAGCCGAAAGCTTCGTAGAGCAGCACATGGAGGGGAGCCGACGGCAACCACTCCTCGCCTCGGATAACATGGCTGATTTCCATCAGATGGTCGTCGACGATGTTGGCGAGATGATATGTGGGAAGGTCATCGGCGCTCTTGTAAAGCACTTTGTCGTCAAGGATGTCACTCTTGATGACGACTTTGCCGCGGATGAGGTCATTTACTTCAACATCGCGACCCGGCTCGATGAGAAATCTGACGACATATTGTGCGCCGCTGTCTATGAGGCGTTTGACCTCGTCAGCGGGCAGTGTCAGTGAGTTACGCATCGACATGCGGGTCGTGGCGTCATACTGGAAGTTGGGCTTCGACGCGCGGGCGGCCTCAAGCTCCTCGGGAGTGTCGAAGGCTATGTAAGCTTTGCCGGCATCCAGCAGGTCTTTGACGTGGCGGCGATAGATGTCACGGCGTTCGCTCTGTTTGTAAGGGCCGAAGGGACCTCCTTCGCGCACACCTTCGTCAATCTTGATGCCCAGCCATGCGAGAGCCTCGTTGATATAATCTTCGGCTCCCGGCACAAAGCGGTGTGAATCAGTGTCTTCGATGCGTAAAATCATTTTGCCGCCGTTGCGGCGTGCAAAAAGATAGTTGTATAGAGCTGTGCGCACACCTCCGATGTGTAGCGGTCCGGTGGGCGATGGGGCAAATCTGACCCTCACTTGTCGATTCATGTTTTTAGTCTTGATGCTTTGGTTTAAGTTTTGCAAAGTTATGAAATTATATTTGCTCTTTAACATTTTTTTCTGCTAAAAGATAATATTATCGTATGAAAGTGTCAAAATCATGGCCTCAGACTTTGTGTTTGACAGGCGATTGACTAATTTAGCGTATTATTTTAACCCTAAAATTCGACCTTATGGCCAATTTAAACAAGCTTACCCCGGAGCGTCTGCGTGCTATGCTCGACGAGATGGGCATACAGACTACAGCCGACTCTGACGGCGACCTTTACACCGTGCTCGGCGCTGATACAGACTTCAGTCATAACGTTATTATATATTTTGTCATCGACGGTGACTGGCTCGGTGTGACCGGGTTTGCCGACGGATTTGATATAGAGGAGCGCAATCTCGCCGCCGCGATATGCTACGCCAATGAGTTTAACCGCCGCGCCAAGCTCCCTAAAGTCTTTATCAGTAACAGCCGTTATCGTCTCGAGCACTGGACCCTCATCGACGAGGAAGTCTCCGAAGCTTTTGTCAAAGAGAACTGCATACGCATGATTGTGCCTCTGATCTGGCGCTTCTTCTCTGAGACCGAGCGTCAGTTTGGCGGAAAGGAGGACGGGCAATGAATCTGCAAGCAGACACTCGCCACCGCATCGTCGTGGTCGACGGATACGTTGCCAACAGCGGTGATCTGTCGTGGGACGCTCTCGCCGCACTCGGTGAACTGACTGTCTATGACCGCACGAGTCCCGATCAACTCATAGACCGATGTCGCGATGCATATGCCGTGATAACCAACAAGGTCGTCATCGACGCCGCTGCAATCGACGCGTTGCCGTCGCTGCGTTATATCGGCGTCCTCGCCACAGGCTATAATAATGTCGACATTGCTGCGGCCCGTCGTGCCGGCGTCACGGTCTGCAATGTGCCGGCCTACAGCACGGCCTCGGTCGCCCAGACTGTCTTTGCACTGCTACTCGCCATCACTAACCGTGTCGAGTCATACTCGGCGTCGGTACATGCCGGCGACTGGTCGCGCTGTGCCGACTTCAGCTATCGCCTCGGCCCCATTGAGGAGCTCGACGGCCTGACTATGGCGGTATATGGACTCGGCAACATCGGCAGCCGTGTCGCTGCAATAGCTCATGCGTTCGGCATGAAAGTCATCAGTTTTACCTCTAAGCAGCAGGACGCCCTGCCGCCGTATATCGAGAAGGTGTCTCGAGACGAAATGTTAGGTCGCGCCGACGTGCTCTCGTTAAATGCTCCCCTCGCTGCCGATAACCGGCACTTTGTCTGCGAGGAGACGCTTGCGCTTATGAAACCGACCGCCATACTCATCAATACAGCCCGCGGGGGTCTTGTTGACGAGCATGCGCTCGCCTCGGCTCTTCGGGAACACCGCATCGCTGCCGCCGGCATCGACGTGACGGACTGCGAGCCGCCGAAGGCCGACAATCCTCTGTCGGCTCTTGACAATTGTATTATCACGCCTCATATCGCATGGCAGAGCACCGGCGCGCGCCGACGACTGCTCGCCGTCACGGCTGATAATCTTGCGGCCTTCATTGACGGCCATCCGCAGAATGTCGTCAGTTGAATTATAATATTAAGACATGACCGAGGGCGGCTCTACCTTTATTGGTGTGAGCCGCCCTCGCGGTCAGCGGACTATCGCCGGTCGGCTCTACAGTCCGCAAAAATCAAAAAGTTAGTGTTGGTCTTGTTGTCCGGCGTTATTGTTTGTGCCGGCCATCACCGCGCAGACGGCGATGGTGCATCATGAGTTGCTGGGTGAACTTGCGTTCGGTGTTTTTGAGGCCTAATAATTGTTTTGGATTTAAGATTTGCTTGAATTTATCGAAATATTCGTTTTCGATGTCGCCTTCGGCTCGTTTAAGTCCGAAAAGCGCGCGTGCTGCCGCTTCGACTTCGACATCAGAGGCCTGAGCGTCAGATGAGACACGCTGCTCAAGGTCGCGTGTCTCGGCGTTGAGGCGTGTGAGGCGGTCTTCCATCTCGTCATATACCGGAAAAAACTCTGACTGCTGTTCTTTGGTCAGGTCGAGCTCGCGTGTTATGAACTGATGCTTATAGTTGCGCACTTCTTCGAGCATGCGCCGGCGGTCGCTGTCGTCGTTCTGAGGATTCTGAGCTGCGGCTGTGGCCGAGCAACAGATTAGGGCGATAGCCGCAATGATTATCGTATGGTAAAGTCTTATCATTCGGCAAATATATTATTATGTGTGGCCGGGTCAATCAGATTTGGCTCGGTCAGGTCGCTGTCGTTGGCAAAAATCAGCGAATCGGTGTCAAGTCCGTCGTCAATCATTTCGTCGACAAGGTCCCATTGGTTGATGTCGTCGATGACAAATTCGTTAAAAAATTCATCACTGCCGAATGCTTCGGCGAGCACCGGATTGCTGTCGACGATGGCATTGCCGTCTGCTGTGCCGCTCATGATTGTGAACATCTTCAGCATGCACCATACGCCGGCAAACATGGCGGCTAAGTAGACATAGGGACGCACACGGGTCCAAAGGGTGGGGGGAGGGATGATTACACCGCCGGGATTCTCAGCCTCGTCACGACGGGGCAGGGCTGCAGCCATGCGCGTGGCAAAGTCTTCAAAATAGCCGTCGGGCACGGTCAGACCGTCGCGCCGGTTAACTTTAAAGAGTATGTCCTTATCTTCGTTCATGACTTTGGTTTTATCTGTTTTATTTGTTTGACTGAGTCGGAGAGACAAGGTTTAATTGCTATTGAGTAAAAATTGTTCGATTTTTTTTACGGCAAGATGATATGAGGCTTTCAGAGCGCCGACACTTGTGCCGAGTATAGACGACATGTCTTCGTATTTCATATCGTCATAATATTTCATGTTGAATACAAGCCGTTGTTTCTCAGGGAGTGTGGCGACGGCTTCACGGAGTTTTTTTACGAGTTCGTCGCCGTCAAACCATTCGTCGGCCTCAATGGAGTTGATTAATGCCGACTCTTGGTCGTCTAACGAGAGGTTAAGCCGTTTGCGCTCACGTTCGAGCCATGAGATGCTCTCGTTGATGGCGATTTTGTAGAGCCAAGTCGACAGACGGGCGTCGCCGCGAAAATTCTCGATTGACGACCATGCTTTCATAAATGTGTTTTGCAGCAAGTCATTAGCGTCGTCATGATTGATGACCATGCGACGTATCTGACGGTAGAGGGGCTCGCTGTAAAGACGTATCAGCTCGCCGAATGCCTCGCGACATGTCTTGGGGTCGCGGAGTCGTTCGATTAGCTGCGGATTTTCAGCGGGCAGTGTTGACATCTGTCTTTCGGGGCGTGTATAAAGGGTGATTTGTATGGTTTACGTCTGTAAAATTAAGTATTTTAATTTGATTATGCGTCGTGATGCTTACATTTTAATATTTATTTCAACAAAAAGACTTAACTTTGAGCTCGGATTATGAAACGTACAGCCCTGTTATTATTGATTTCGATGTCTGCGGTCTTAAGCATCGCGGCCGGCGAAGTGACGGATACTCTGTCGGCAGACAGAGGCCATCGTAAACTTCGTGAATTAGAGGTGATAGGCGTCAAGCAGATGCCTGTGGCCGATATGTCGCCGGTGACCCGCATCTCACCGGCTATGGTGCGCCGTTATAATATATATGATGCTAAAGACATCAGCGAAATAGCCCCCAATATTTATATGCCCGATTACGGCTCGCGCATGACCTCGACCATCTATGCCCGCGGCCTCGGAGCGCGTATAGATCAGCCGGTCGTAGGGCTGAGCATCGACAATGTGCCGGTGCTTAACAAGGATGCTTACGATTTCGATATGGCCGATATCGAGAGCATCGAGGTGCTTCGTGGCGCACAGGCCGTGCTCAACGGCCGTAACACCATGGGCGGTCAGATAAACATACTGACGATGTCGCCGTGGCGTTGGCAGGGTCTCAGGCTTATGGCTCAATACGGGCGCGCCAACACCGCCAAGGTGTCTGCCGGTTGGTACCATAAATTCTCGGATGCATGGGCTGCGTCACTCACCGGTCTGTTTTCGACGTCAGACGGTTTTTTTCGCAACTATTACAACGGGTCACGTCTTGACCGCGAGCGTTCGGGCTCCGTGCGTCTTAAGGCGGAATGGCATCCGTCGTCATGGCTTTCGGTCAGCAATGTTGCCTCTGTGTCTGTCAACCGTCAGGGCGGTTACCCGTATGAATCGCTCGCTACGGGACGCATAGCGTTCAATGATACCTGCTTTTATCACCGTACGACTTTTGCCGACGGCCTGACCGTGGCATGGGCCGGCAAGCGTGTGGTGGTGACATCCGTGACGAGTGCGCAATATATCGATGATAATATGACGCTTGATCAGGATTTTTTGCCTGAAGATTATTTCACGCTGACACAAAAACGGCGAGAGTGGGCTTTGACCGAAGATCTCTTTACCAAAGGCTCGCGCGGCGCTTACGACTGGCTCGGGGGTGTGTTTGCCTTCTATAAGACCGGTGACATGGAAGCTCCGGTAACGTTTGGCGATACGGGCATCAAAAAGCTGATTGAGGACCGTCGCAACTCCATAAATCCCTATTATCCCATAGCATGGGACAGCCGCAGTTTTGTGCTCGGCAGTGAGTTTACCCCCGTATCGCGTGGCTTCGCTCTTTACCATCAGAGTGACTACAGTCTCGGCGACTGGGAGTTTCAGGCCGGATTGAGATGGGATTTTGAGCGTGTGTCTCTTGATTATCACAGTTTCTGTCAGACGGGATTCACGACAATGCGTCTTGGTGAAGACGGCGTGCTCAGCCCCTATGGGCATAGCGCTGTAGATATTAATGACAAAGGTGACATCGCACATAATTATAATGAACTCTTGCCCAAACTGAGTGTGGGGCGACGTCTGCCGTTCGGGCGCGCATATATCACGGTCTCCAAAGCCTATAAAGCGGGAGGGTATAACACGCAGATGTTCAGCGACGTGCTTCAGCAGCGTATCATGCAGTTTATGGGGCTTTCGCCAAATTACGGCCTTGATGAAATAGTGTCATACAAACCCGAAAAAAGCTGGAACTACGAGATAGGACTTAAAACATCGTGGCTTAACGGACGTCTCACGGCTGATTTAGCCGCGTTTTTTATCGATTGCCGCGACCAGCAGCTGACAATGTTTCCGCCCGGCACGGTCACGGGACGTGTGATGACTAATGCCGGCCGCACATTCAGCCGCGGCTTTGAGCTGTCGGCCTTTTATGAGCCTGTCGACAATCTTAGTTTCAGGGCGTCTTACGGATATACGCACGCCACTTTCAAACGTTTTGCCGATTCGCGCAATGATTATGCCGGCAAGCGTCTGCCTTATGCGCCGGCCAATACACTCTTTGTCTCGGCTGACTGGCGTATGCCGGTGACTATATTTAAGGAGGTCGCACCGTCTGCATCGGTCAGCGTGCGCGGCGCCGGCGATATCTACTGGGACGAACTCAATACTATCCGTCAGCCGTTCTACGCCCTGGTCGGAGCGTCAGTCTCGTTTTCGGCGCCTCGCTGGAGTCTGAAACTATGGGGCGAAAATCTTACGTCGACACGCTATAATACATTTTATTTCGTGTCGATAGGCAACGCCTTTGTGCAGCGTGCACGTCCGTGGCAGATTGGCGCCACTCTGCGGGTCACGCTCGATAATCTCTGAATATTCTCCGGACTTTTGGACTTTTGTTAAGGTTTTGTTAAGTTTTACACGACTTTTGTTCAGAGTCGCGAGTTTTCTTATATTTGCGCGGAATAAATCGACATTATCAATTTATAAGAATAAATTTAATTAATTATGAAATTTAAAACCATGGCCATTTCGGCCGCTGTCGCTTTACTTGCCCTGACTTCATGCAGCCATATTCCCGACGGCAACGGAGGCTCTTTTGTTGTTGGACAAAGCTTGTCAGACTGTGTGACACGAGTCGAGGATAATGACGGCGTATACACGACTGTTTTCTCAAACCTCGGTTTCGGACTGAAGTATGATTATACTAATAATGTGCTCGAGATGTCGGTGACGGGCGTGGCTCTGCCTGACGGCTCGTCAAACGGCGTCGCTTATCCGACAATGAAATTCACCAATCTGCCTTTTAAATACAACTCAGCCGGTTGGAAAGTCGTTGAGGTTAAGAATGCGCAGCCTACCATCTCGGGTTACAACACCGCACCGATGTTCACCTCTGTCAAGTTTTTTCTGCATGATCTGACGAACAATGACAATACCTACGCCTGCGATGTCTTCTATGAGTTCGTGGTTGATGGGCGCTATACGTTAACGGGTATCTATAAGAAAGGCATAACCAAGTCTATAGCTCCCGACGGCAGTACGTTCATAACCGGCACCGGCTCGCTCGCTGACCGTGCGGCCTACTACTTGATTGACTATGACTTTACCAACAAGACGGCTGACTTCTATATCTACCGTGCTCAGTTCCACTCAGGCATGCCGGCACTTAACCTCATCCTGCCGGACGTGCCCTTTACGACCGAGAGCGAAGGCTCTGTCATCAGATTCTCGTCTGCTTCGATAACTCCGAGCATGCAGATGCCCGGCGCTCCGGCTACGCCTAACCCTACTTTCCCCATCACCGATTTCTCTGCAGAGGTGAGCACTTTTGTTGGCCTGCAGATTGACTTCAAATGTAACTTCCGCGGCGACATCTATACAGTCTCTGTTACAACCAAAGATGTAAACGAGCTATAATAATTCAGGACCTTATATCAAGAGGGCGGAGCGGCACAACCGGCTCCGCCCTCTCTTTTTTATAATGGTGTAATTGCATTGGATGAAAAAGTAATTATTATAGTCAAACGGTCGGATTAGAAAACTGCGATTAAAAAAAGTTTTAAACAATAATGGCGTATCTTGCGATAATTTGCTTATATTTGCACAAAATTATAGGTAGGATGACTGTCCGGACTATCGATTCGGCATGTCTTTGTCCTTAAATTTGTTCTGAAAATCACTATAAATCAATATGATAACATTAGACATTTTTGGAATTTCGAACAATGGATTGCTCGCTGTGACAGCCCTTTTGACGGGCTTTGCGCTGGTCGCCCTCGCGATGTGGATTGCCAAGCTCATATCACCGCGTTCGTTTAATCCGCAGAAAGGCGAGGCCTATGAATGTGGTATTCCCACGCGCGGCGAGAGTATGTCGCAGTTTCACATAGGCTATTATCTGTTTGCTATTCTCTTCCTTATGTTCGATGTCGAAACCGTGTTCCTTTTCCCTTGGGCTGTGCAGATGCGCTCTTTAGGCGTTGACGGTCTTATCAGCATCGCGGTATTTTTCGGCGTTTTAGTATTAGGCCTTGTATATGCATGGCGGAAAGGAGCTCTCGAATGGAAGTAACAACAAAAAGCATGCCTTACGAGGCATTTAAAGATAACGAGTATATCGAAAAGCTCGTTCAGCAGCTTAAAGGCAGCGGTACCAACGTCATCGTAGGGTCGCTTGACAAGCTTATCAACTGGGGGCGGTCTAACTCATTATGGCCACTCACTTTCGCCACCAGTTGCTGCGGTATCGAATTTGTGTCGCTCGGCGCCGCAAGATTCGATATGGCCCGTTTTGGGTGGGAAGTAGCGCGTGCCTCGCCCCGTCAGGCCGACTTCATGATGGTAGCCGGTACGATTGTCAACCGCATGGTGCCGGTCTTCCGTCGTCTCTACGACCAGCTTGCCGAGCCTAAATATGTCATTGCATGCGGCAGCTGCGCTATCTCAGGCGGTCCGTTCCGCCGCAGCTATCATGTCGCCAAAGGCATAGAGGACATTGTGCCCGTCGACGTGTTTGTGCCCGGTTGCCCCCCGCGCCCCGAAGCCATGATTTATGGCATTATGCAACTTTCGCGTAAAATCAAAGTCGAAAGATTTTTTGGCGGCGTCAACCGTCAGGAAAAGCAAAAAGAATTTCTCGCGTCTCACCCCGTCGAGGGCGTCGATGACTGAGAAAATGCCTGATAGAACATAAGTCATTAATCACCAATCAGCAAGACAATATCACTCAATATGGCTAATTTTAAAGAGAAGATTGCCAAACTCTTTCCTGACGCTAAAATCGAAGGCGACGAGATGCCGATGATTACTGTTGACGACGCCCGCTGGCACGACCTTGCTCTCGCACTCCGCGACGACGAGGACTGCCGTATGGACTATCTCGTCACAATAGTCGGCATGGACTGGACCGAATCGCTCGGATGTATCTATTATCTGATGTCGTCAGTCCACAACACCCTCTGCTCTGTCAAGGTGACCACGACTGACCGTAACCGCCCGATGCTCCACTCTGTCGCTGACGTATGGGGTGTCGGTTGTTTATATGAGCGTGAGGTCTACGACTTTTTCGGCATTATATTTATCGGTAACCCCGATATGCGCCGACTCTTCCTTAACATCGACTGGGTCGGCTATCCTCTGCGTAAAGACTATGACGAGGACCCCGCTCTTAATCCCGTTTCTATCGAGAACGAACGCCAGAGCGACACCACCGACACATATATCGAATTGCCTGACGGCACTGTCGAGAAAAAAACGGTCGATGTGTTCAAGCCCGGCGACTTCGTGGTCAACATCGGTCCGCAGCATCCCGCCACACACGGTGTGCTCCGTTTCCGCACAGCAGTCGACGGCGAGGAAATCAAGAAAATCGACGTCTACATGGGCTATATCCACCGCGGCGTCGAGAAACTATGCGAGTCTCTGACCTATCCTCAGACGCTCCACTATATGGACCGACTCGACTACTTCTCGGCCCACAATTATCACCATGGCCTCTGCATAACCATCGAGAAAGCTGCCGGCATCGAGATTTCGCGCCGCGCTCAGGTCATCCGCGTGATGATGGACGAGCTGTCGCGTATCGCCTCACACTGTCTGTTTATCGGCACATACTGCATGGACCTCGGCGCTACGACGATGCTCTTCTACACTCTGCGTGTCCGCGAGCAGATTCTCGACATCATGGAGAAGACCTGCGGCGCACGCATGACATTTAACTATGACTGCATAGGCGGTGTGATGCAGGACCTCGCGCCTGACTTCGTCGACGACGTCAAGGCCCTCCTCGCCGCTCTTCCCGCAAATATTAAGGAATACAACAAGATTTTCACCGGCAACGTCATCGCCCGCAACCGCATGGAGGGCGTCGGCTGTCTTTCGCGTGAAGATGCCATATCCTATGCCATCACCGGCCCGTCGGGACGTGCGTCAGACTGGGCTTGCGACATGCGCAAACTGCGTCCTTACAGCATTTACTCAGAGCTCGATTTCGAGGAAATCACCGCGACTGAAGGTGACTCGATGGCTCGTTTCAAAGTGCGTATGCGCGAGATGGAGGAGTCGGCCAAGATCCTTGCTCAACTCGTCGACAACATTCCCGACGGCGAGTATTGCGTAAAAGTGCCCAAAGTGCTCAAACTGCCTGTAGGCAGCTGGTTTACACTTGTCGAAGGCTGCCGCGGCGCGTTCGGCATCTATCTCGAGAGTGACGGTTCTACCAAGCCTTACCGTCTGAAAATCGCTCCTCCCTGTCTGCCGCTTGCAGGCGTGGTGGACCACATCACCCGCGGCTCTAAAATCGCCGACCTCATCACTATCGGCGGCTCGCTTGACTATATCGTTCCTGACATGGACCGTTGAGTGTCACACTATCACATCTCATTGTAATAAAGTAAAAACAACAATACATCATGCAAGATTTATCAATCATCACCGACGCCATCCACAGTTTCCTGCTGTCGTTTATGCCCGGATGGCTGACAGTCACCGTCGAGTGCGTGCTCATCGGCGTCGGTCTGTTGTTAGTGTATGCATTATTGGCGCTCTTCTATATTTATTATGAGCGTAAGGTCTGTGCCGCCTTCCAGTGCCGTCTCGGTCCTAACCGTGTAGGCCCGTGGGGTCTGCTGCAGAGTTTTGCCGATATGTTCAAGATTCTGATCAAAGAGCTTATCTCGCTCAATCATATCGACAAATTCCTCTTCGCGCTTGCTCCATATCTGGTAATCATCGCGTCGATGCTTGCTTTCGCAGTGCTTCCGTGGGGTAATGGCCTTCAGATTATCGATTTCAACATCGGCATCTTCTTCCTCATCGCCGTTTCATCAATCGGAGTCCTCGGTATCCTTCTCGCCGGCTGGTCGTCAAACAACAAGTTCACACTCATCGGTGCCCTTCGTTCGGGCGCACAGATGGTCAGCTATGAATTGTCAATCGGCCTTTGTGTAATCACAATGGTCTGTCTGGCAGGCACGATGTCTGTAGGCGGAATCGTCGAGGAACAGGCCGACCTCTGGTTTATTTTCAAAGGTCATGTGCCCGCCATCATCGCTTTTGTAATTTATCTGATTGCCGGCACAGCCGAGTGTAACCGTGGCCCGTTTGACCTTCCTGAAGCCGAGAGCGAGCTGACAGCCGGATACCACACCGAGTATTCAGGTATTCACTTCGGCTTCTTCTATCTCGCCGAATACCTTAACCTGTTTATCGTCTCGGGCGTTGCATCATTGCTCTTCCTCGGAGGTTGGATGCCTCTGCATATCCCCGGCTGGGAAAGCTTCAACCACGTCATGGACTATATCCCCTCGACCCTCTGGTTCATCGGCAAAGCTATCGCTCTGTCATTCGTAATCATTTGGTTCAAATGGACATTCCCCCGTCTGCGCATCGACCAGATGCTCAAACTCGAGTGGAAATACCTGCTCCCGATTAATCTCTTCAATCTTGCCCTGATGGTATGTGTCATCGTTTTCGGCTGGCACTTCTGATATGACAGCATCAGCGAGACTCAATTAATGAAATTCTAAACCCGAATCCTTTACCCCGAGCTCCTGTAACAGAGTCGGAAAACAAAAGCCAGACAATAAAATGAGCGAAAAATTTGGTAAAATAGCCCAAGTAATCGGCCCGGTTGTCGACGTTATCTTCGAAGGCGATGACAATCTGATACCGCCAATCTACACCGCACTCAAAATTGACCGTGAAGACGGCACTATGCTCATCCTCGAAGTCGAGCAGCACATCGGTGAAGACACAGTGCGCTGTGTCGCCATGGAAAGTACCGACGGCCTCCGCCGAGGCATGCGTGTCGATTCTCTCGAGCGTCCGATTGCTGTTCCGACAGGCGATCAGGTCAAAGGCCGTCTGCTCAATGTCATTGGTGAGGCCATTGACAATCTGCCCGCACTCGACCGTGCCGACCTCCGTCCTATCCATCAGCCTGCACCTGAGTTTGAAGACCTGACTATAGGCACAGAAATTCTTGCCACGGGTATTAAAGTCATCGACCTTATCGAGCCCTACAGCAAGGGCGGTAAAATCGGTCTGTTCGGTGGCGCCGGTGTAGGCAAGACCGTGCTCATCATGGAGCTCATCAACAACTGTCTCTTATACACATCTCCGAG
>ENA-OYXU01000454-OYXU01000454.1-human-gut-metagenome-genome-assembly--contig:-NODE-454-length-16289-cov-8.624369_pt1 | contig 16289 bp, 15 predicted proteins | sample MGYA00243243_ERZ653435 | MGnify/ENA primary metagenome ERZ653435 (study PRJEB26926, sample SAMN06165113) | human gut metagenome | biome: ENVO:00009003; feature: ENVO:2100002; material: ENVO:00002003... | reverse complement strand
TACGAGATGCAGCGTAGTCTCGTGGGCTCGGAGATGTGTATAAGAGACAGAGACCATACAGTGCAGAAAAGCAGGCGGCGGAAGGGTAGAGGTGTCTACATTGGTGGCTCCGGCAAGGAAGGAGCAGGCTGCCGACAAGAGACTTGCCGGCAACGGTGATATTCCTAAAAATCCGTTTGCCAATGGCAACAAGTTCACAGTGGATCTTGCCAATATGGGTGTTGGCGAGTGGAGCTATCCGCTGCAGGGAGCCAAGGTCATTAGCCCATACGGTCGGCGGGGGCGCCGTGCACACACGGGAGTTGATATAAAGACGAAGCCCAATGACAATATCCTTGCCGCCTTTGCCGGCGAAGTTGTGTACTCGGGCAGATATTCTGCATACGGCAATTTCATCCGCATACGCCACAACAACGGACTGGAAACATGCTATAGCCACAACTCCAAGAACCTTGTGAAAGTGGGTGACCGTGTGAAAGCCGGGCAGGTGATTGCGCTTACCGGGCGCACGGGACGTGCCACCACGGAGCATCTGCACTTTGAGGTGAGGGTAAACGGGCAGCATATCGACCCGGCTAAGATTTTCGATCACGCTAACCATTCGGTGAAGCTTGAGGCTGTGACGTTTACAAAGAAAGGGAGCGCCATATCAGTGACATCGGACAAGAAATATATGGCGAAAAAACGGTAATAGAGAGATTTTAACTTCTCATATTTTTTATTTGAACAGTAATGACCGAAAATGAACCAGTAATGCCCAATAATATAATATTTTGTGGCGATGCCACTAATGAACAAAAAAATTTTTGATAATTATTTGCTTTAGCAAACATGATTATTTATGATAATTATTGGTTCATTTTCGGTCATTACTGTTCAATATATATAGTTTCTGAATGGGGCAGAAGTTGTTAGTTCTGGAAAATGTTGTTTATATAAACAGAGTATGGATTTGAAATTGTATAAAGATAAAGTTTATGCCATAATTGGTGCCGCAATGACTGTACATAATGAGCTGGGTGGTGGTTTGCTGGAGCCTATATATAATGAGGCTCTATGTATAGAACTGAATGACGCTGGCATCAATGCTGTAAAGGAACAAGAAATTCAGTGTTTTTATAAAGGTAAGCCACTGCAGAAACGCTATCGTATGGATATTGTGGTGGATGATGTTGTGGTGGAGTTGAAATCCACGTGCGAGATTTTACCGGAACATCGTTTCCAACTGTTCAATTATCTTAGGTTGACAAAGAAAACTATAGGATTGCTTATAAATTTTGGTGAGAAAAAATTACATTGTGAACGTTATGTCTATGATATTTCTACCAATGAATGTGTGTTGCTTAACAAGAATATGCAACCTTATTATTCTTAGAATGTACGTAATAAAGTAACGGCTCAGTTGTTTTTTATACTCAACAGTAATGTCCAAAAATGAACCAGTAATGGTCATCAATAATTTGTTTGCTAAAGCAAATAATGGTCACAAATTTATGTTCATTGGTGGCATCGCCACAAAATATTATTTATTGGTCATTATTCGCAAGCTCATCAGCTTCGCAGTTTCTGGTTCATTTTTGGCTATTACTGTTCAAAAAAATATAATCCTTGAATAATAACTTGTTCAAAAACGTCATAACATGGCGGTTTCATGTTATGAAAAAACGGGAAAAGATAAAAAAATAGCCGATATTTGAAAATATAATAGTTTTGTAACACTTATATCAAAAAAAATGTTTAAATTTGCACCGAAATATAAAAAGGGGTGAATATCATCCCTGTATTAGGTATTAATTTTTAAACATTTTAAAATTTTATGTACAAGAGATTGTATTTCCTAATCGCCACTTTGCTGCTGATGGTTTCTTCAGCCGTGGCACAGGTAACTACGTCTGGAATGTCAGGTAAGATTACAGCTGATGGCGAAGAGGTTATCGGAGCCACCGTTGAGGCTGTACACGTGCCTTCCGGTACACGTTATGTAGGAGTTACCAACACCAAGGGTATGTTTAATATCAATGGTATGCGCTCAGGCGGCCCCTACGAAGTGAAAATCAGCTACATCGGCTATGAGACCAAGGTGGTGAAAGATGTCGCCCTTCAGCTGGGTGAGACCTACAACCTCAACACATCAATGAATGAGGACACTCAGGTGCTCGGCGAGGTTGTTGTGAGCGGTAAGGCATCTAAACTCAACATGGAGAAGACGGGTGCATCAACCAACATCTCCAACATTATGATCAGCAATATGCCGACAGTGAGCCGCAGCATCACCGACTACACCCGTCTGTCACCTTACGGTGGTAATGGCATGACCTTTGCTGGCTCGGATGGCCGTACTTCCAATTTCACCGTCGACGGTGCTAACTTCAACAACAATTTCGGTCTTAACGATGGTCTGCCTGGTGGCGGCAATCCTATCTCAATGGATGCCATTGAGGAAATGCAAGTGGTAATCTCTCCTTTTGATGTGCGTCAGACCAACTTTATTGGCGGTGGTGTGAACGCTATCACCAAGTCGGGAACAAACACATTCAAGGGCACTGCATACGTTTATCACAAAAACGAGAACATGGGCGGAGACGCCATTGAGCGTGAGCAGATTGCAGGTGCACGTGAGAAGAGCCAGACCACTACTTACGGCTTTACTCTCGGCGGCCCAATCATCAAGAACAAGCTCTTCTTCTTCGCCAACGGTGAGATGGTGAAAGAGCCTACCGTTGCCAACCGCTGGAGAGGCTCAGAAGATGGTATCGGCGATGCAGACAACTATCTCTCACGTACAAAGCTCTCTGACCTGCAGCGTGTCTCAGACTTCGTGAAAGAGAAGTATGGCTACGACACCGGTTCATACACCAGTTTCCCTGCAAACAAGAGCAACTACAAGTTCCTCTTCCGTGTAGACTGGAACATCACTGACAAGCATCACTTGGCTCTGCGTTACAATTACACAAAGAACCGCAACTGGATTGCTCCTAACGCCAGTTCTATGGATGGCGGTACACGTGCCACCAACGCCCGTACATCGTTGTACTCAATGTCGTTTGCGAACTCTATGTATTCAATGGACAACAATGTTAACTCATGGTCTGTTGACTTGAACAGCCGTTTCACCGACAATTTGAGCAACCAGTTCCTCGCAACATACTCAAAGCTTGACGATGTGCGTGCAAGCGACTCTGCCGAATTCCCGTTTATCGATATTCTCGACGGTGGTCAGAAGTCAGTTGATGGTAAGGCTGATGCCGACGGAACCGATAACTACATGGCTCTCGGTTATGAGCTCTTCACATGGAACAACGGTGTGCACAATACTGTTTGGAACGTGAAGGATGACATTACTTATTATCTTGGCAACCACAAGATTACCGGCGGACTCAGCTATGAGCATCAGATGGCGGACAACGCATATATGCGCAACGGTACAGGATACTACCGCTATAAGTCTCTCGATGACTTCCTCAATGGAGCCACACCCGAGGTTGTGTGTCTTACCTATGGTTATAACGGCGATTTGAATCCTGTTGCACGTGTTCAGTTCAATAAGGCTGGTATTTATGCTCAGGATGAGTGGAACGTTACCGAGAATTTGAAGCTCACCTATGGTCTGCGTCTCGACGGAATGTTCTTCGACAACGGCGACCTGATGACCAACAATGCAATTAAGGAACTTGACTATAACGGCCGTCATATTGACACAGGCAAGTGGCCTGGTAACTCTCTGAGTGTTTCTCCGCGCTTGGGTTTTGTATATGATGTGTTTGGCGACAAGAGTCTGAAGGTTCGTGGTGGTACGGGTCTGTTCTCCGGTCGTCTGCCACTGGTGTTCTTCACTAACATGCCTACAAACTCTGGTATGGTGCAGTATCAGGCAAAGCTCAATGACCGTGTCACCATCGTAGATAATAAGGGTGTTAATAAATTCCCTACATATACGGGTGCAACTGTTGAAAGAGACGGTGCAACGTATTTGGATATGAGCCAGTTTGCAGGCGGTCTTGTTACCGATGCCAACGGACGACCAACCGCAGCCGCTCTGCGCGACAAGCTTATTTCTATGGGATATCCCGGTACTATTGATCCGACTACCGGAACAGTTTCCGGTGAGATTTCTGCTGTTGATCCAGACTTCAAGATGCCACAGGTGTGGAAGACCTCTTTAGCTATCGATTATTCTGTGCCTGTTTCATTCCCTCTCACTGTCACCGCAGAGGGTATCTTCAACAAGACAATCAATGCTGCCACTATTTCTGACTGGAGCGTACAGAATCCCGAGGGCTTCGCACGCCTTAACGGTGCCGACAACCGTCCACTTTATCCTTCAGGCTTCAAGACCAATAATTCTGCATACGTGCTGGAGAACACCAGCCGTGGTTACGGATGGTCGGGTAGCATCACCGTGAACGCACAGCCAACAGAGAACATCAGCCTCATGGCTGCATATACTCACACAGTGTCGAAGGAGGTTACATCGCTGCCAGGCTCTAACGCCTCTTCTGTGCTCAACTACATCTCTACCATTTATGGTCCTAACAACATCAAGCTTCATAATGGTAGAAACGTTACTCCAGACCGTTTCATCGCATCTGCAACTCTGCACGACAAGAGCGGCAACCATTATAGCATCATCTACGAGACATGGCGCGGTGGTTATAATTACTCATTTATGACCGTGAACGATATGAACGGTGATGGTTACAACTATGACGCACTGTATATACCTACGGACGAGCAGGTGGCAAACAACGAGTTCCGCTTTGTATCAGAGGATGACAAGACTCGTTTCATGGATTTCGTTCATAACAACAGCTATCTGAAGAACCATCAGGGCGAGTATGCCGAGGCCTACAGCATGTACTCTCCATGGGTGCACCGCGTGGACTTCAGCTATAAGCACGACTTTAAGTTCAATGTAGCTAAGCATACACACAAAATCCAGCTTAGCTTCGATATGAAGAACGTGCTCAACTTCTTCAACTCTAAGTGGGGAGTTTCCAAATATCTCAATCCTGCTCTTGGTACCGACGGCCCACGTATTCTGAAGTATGAAGGTTACGATGCTGACGGCTATGCCACATTCTCAACACCAAAGGCTGTCAATGGCGACGTGAAGACTTGGAAACTTAACCATGCCATCGGCCAGTGCTGGTATGCCTCTGTAGGTATCAAGTATATTTTCTAAATCAAATTAAAACGAATATAACAATGAATATTAAGTATATTTTTTCGACACTGGTTGCAGGTCTTGCCCTGTTGACGAGTTGTAACGAGGACCAGACATTGGACACACTGGACAGTGTGAGTCTGTCGAAGACTTTCGTCACCTTCCCTAAAACTGGCGGTAGTGAGGAGATTGAACTGCAGGCCAACGGTGACTGGAAGATATATTGCCCGATTGCAGTTACGGTGAAGGACGAGAACGGTAAAAACAAAAATATCGTTAAGGACTCTATCCCTACATGGCTTACAGTGGCTCCGCATATCTCTGGTGCTGCCGGTAAGGAAACACTGACATTCTCTGTAGGCACTACAACGGAGACCAATGCCGTCACCTTGCAGTTCCAGTGTAATGGCAAGACACAGTATGTAAACATCCTGCAGCAGACAGAGAAGGTGGAGCTTCCCCTTTCTACCTGTGCAGATGTTATTGCCGGTGCCGACGGTAACACATATAAGATAAGGGGTACTGTGACTGGCAGTATCAACACTCTCTATGGTAATTACAATGTTACCGATGAGACCGGTTCTGTTTATATCTACGGTACATTGGATGCTGAGGGCAACGAGAAGAATTTCTCAAGCTGGGGTATTGAGGCCGGTGATATTGTGACCGTACAGGGACCGAAGAAGACATACAACGGCACCATTGAGTTGGAAAAGGTGGAGGTAATCAAGATTGAGAAGTCGCTTATCAAGGTCGACTCACTCTCTGTTGACAAACTGCCTAAGGGAGGTGGTGAGATTATCGCCTATGTCACCAATAAGGGTGAAGGCATGTCGGTGGAGATTCCTGAGGAGGCACAGAGCTGGCTGTCTGTGAAGTCAATCAACACTTCTGGCACATCAGCCACTGTAACCTTCCGTGCCGCAGCTAATGAGGGCGGCGACCGCAATGTGGCTCTTGAGTTTATCACCACGTCAAAGGGTGTTGAGTACACAGCCACTACCGAGTTTGCTCAGGAAGGCTCTATCCTGCCTGTCACATGCGCCGAGTTCAACGCTGCTCCTGTAGGTAGCGCCCAGTATCGCCTGATAGGTCTTGTTACAAAGGTTGCAAATGAGATGTATGGCAACATCTATGTTCAGGACTATACGGGCAGCGTATATGTATATGGCACTACCAACTATAGCGACTATCCGGTTAAGGCTGGTGACGTGGTGAATATCGTTGGTCCCCGTGCAGAATACAAGGGCAGTCCTCAGATGCAGAACGGTACAATCGATGAGCTTTGCGCTTCAGCTGAGCCTATATCACTTGCTGACTTCAATGCCGCTGCCGACGACAATGACAAGTATTATTTGTTGACCGGTAAGATTACCGAGATTGCAAACGACAAGTTTGGCAACGTGTATATCGAGGATGAGACTGGCGCCAAGGTATATCTCTATGGTGTATACGGTGACTGGACAGGTGTAAACAAGCAGTATTTCATCAAGGATAACGGCATTGCCGTGGGTGATGAGATTACTGTTGTCACCATCAAGACATCGTATAACGGTGCTGCTCAGGGTAAGAATGCCGTATGTTTCGGCGTAAAGAAGGCAGAGTAATAACATAATGGTAATATAAATATAGGCGGTATCTCGTATTGAGGTACCGCCTTTTTGTTTTAGATTGTCAACACGGTGTGTATGATATCTTTTTTATATCTTAAGATAAATTGCAAAGTATCTTAAGATAAATTGCAAAGTATCCTAAGATAAATTGCAAAGTATCCTAAGATAAATGGTAAGGTATCCATCGAATCCATGTTAAAATGTTCTATTTCCAGCGGAAATGTGAAGAAAAATATAACTTTCCGCTGGAAATAGAATATTTTTTATTATATTTGCAGCGGATTTTATATTTAATGCTATATATACTATGATAATAGGACGGGAAATGGAACAAAGTGAACTGCTCGGTCTGCTTGAAAAAGAAGAATCGCAGTTTTGTGCAGTCTATGGCAGACGACGTGTGGGTAAGACATATCTTATTCGCGAGACATTTAACTATCAGTTTTGCTTTCAACATACTGGAGTGGCAAAGGGAACTCTGCGGCAGCAGTTGACGGCATTTCGCAATTCACTGACAGCGGCAGGCATGAAGTGTGCCATACCCAAAACATGGATTGATGCTTTTGAGTTGCTGAAACAGCTTATTAATAATGCTCCAGATGGTAAGAAGGTTCTTTTCATCGATGAACTCCCATGGATGGATACCCCTAAGGGAAATCTGATTGGCGCCCTGGAAAACTTTTGGAACGGATGGGTCACGGCACGACGTGAAAAGGACATTGTGCTGATAGTGTGCGGAAGTGCTACTTCATGGATTAGCAAGAAGCTCCTAAAAGATAAAGGGGGGCTTCGTGGGAGACTGACCAACCGCATAAAACTTGCTCCCTTCACTCTCCGCGAGTGTGAGCTCTTTGCGAAGAGCGCCAACCTTGCATTGGGCAGGAAAGATGTCTTGGAACTCTATATGATTCTCGGTGGCATACCCTACTATTGGAGTTTTCTGAAGATGGGATTGAGTGTGGCACAGAATGTAGACCAGCTTTTCTTCGTAGAGACAGCGCAACTGCGTGATGAGTTTGAGGCGCTTTATTCCATTTTGTTTAAGCGTCCTGAGAATTATCTTAAGGTAATTGAATGTATGAGCGATGGTAGGAGGTCGGGCATGACAAGGGAAGATATATTGAGCAAAAGTAAACTTTCGGACGGAGGCACATTCTCCACCATATTGGAAGAACTGGAGGAGTGCGGATTTATCCGCCGTTTTGTTTCTGCCGATACTGCTGAATCCAATGCAATGTATCAGCTGATAGACAACTATACTCTTTTCTATTATCAATGCATTAAGAAAAACGCATTCAGCGATGAGCATTATTGGTCGAATACTTTCACGTCAATGTCACATAATACATGGAAGGGGTATGCTTTTGAACGAATATGTTTCCAGCATATTCCACAGATAAAAGCAGCTTTGGGCATCTCAGGCGTACAGACAAACGTGTGCTCATGGTTCGCCCGCGGTTCCTCTGAGCGGCGCGGAGCTCAGATTGACTTGATTATACAACGTGCCGACGGTTTTACCAATATCTGTGAGATGAAACATTCCGTAAATGTTTTCACTATTGACAAGGATTATGCACAAGACCTGCAAAACAAGTTTGAGGCATACCGGGAACTGTCGAAAGACAAACGCACAATTCACTTTGTTATGATAACAACAAATGGCGTTGCACACAACAGCAACTACAATATGGTGCAGAAGGAGATTGTCATGGATGACCTGTTCACTTGACGAGGAAGCCAAAGGTTTTGTCTTGCAAGCTGATATAAGGTAATTGCTTTCTTGGGCTAAAACGCCAATTTCGCCAGGCGGTCGCTCAACGCCTGCGCCATGCTCTTGCGTATGGCGAGCCTGATGGTGCATGTATTGTCGTATTGCTGGTCGACGATGCGCGGCTGCATGTCCTTTACCACCTTCATAACGTCGTTCATCATAACGTATGGAAAATCGTAGGTGACGATTTCCTCCACAAGCCGCTCCTCCACCTCGCTGTTGGCAATTGCCTCGGCTGCCGCCTCACGGTATGCCACAATCAGTCCGCCCGTACCGAGGTTCACGCCGCCGTAGTAACGTATCACCACCACAAGGATGTCGGTAAGCTCACGGCTGTTTATCTGTCCGAGGATGGGCTTGCCTGCAGTGCTGCTGGGCTCGCCGTCGTCGTTGGCACGAAACTCGGTGCGCTCTGCGCCAAGCATATAGGCATAGCACACATGGCGGGCATCATAGTATTTCTTGCGGTATGCGGCAATGATATCCTTTATCTGCTCTACCGTCTCCACATGATGGGCAAAGGCGTAGAACTTGCTGCGCTTCTCTGTATAATATCCCTCGCCAATGGCTGATGTTATCGTTTTGTATGTATCCATATTGTAAAATGAAGAATGATGAATGAAGAATGAAGAATCAATGGTCAGCGACCAAAGGGAAAACTAAATCTCGTGCAAACCGAGTAAAGAGCCAAGCTCGCTTGAGTTATCCCAAGGTGTATCTGAGAATCGACGAAGTCAATCAATGGTCAGCGACCGAAGGGAAGACAAGAAGAGAAGAACGAAAAATTCTTCATTCTTCACTCTTCATTCTTCATTTAAGTTACGGTATAAGCAGTGAACTGTCGCCATAGCTCAGGAAACGGAAACCGTTGGCGAGAGCATAGTCGTAGATTTTTCGCCAGTCGCCCTTCACAAATGCGCTGACAAGCAGCAGCAGTGTACTCTGCGGCTGGTGGAAATTGGTGACAAGCATCTTCACTATCTTGTATTCATAGCCCGGGGCAATGATTATCTGAGTGCTGCTGTGCAGAGTGTTGCGGTTGTTGCGGTCGAGGTAGTCGAGAATGTGGCGCAACGACTCTACGGCGGTCAGCGTTGCCTCGGTTTCGTAAGGTTCCCACTGGTTGATGTGCAGTTCCTCCTCGCTCAGGTTTGGATTCTTGCTCAGACGCAGTCCCATGTAGTAAAGGCTCTCAAGGGTGCGCACGCTGGTGGTTCCCACGGCAATGGCAGCACCGCCATGGCGTATGAGTTTTTCTATCGTGGCACGTGTCACCGCCACATATTCCGTGTGCATCTCGTGCCCCTCTATCTCCTCACTCTTTACGGGCTTGAATGTTCCTGCTCCCACGTGCAGTGTAAGCTCCTCACGGTCGATGCCATGAGCATCGAGAGCGGCAAGCACGGCAGGAGTGAAGTGCAACCCGGCGGTGGGAGCCGCAACACTGCCTTTTATTTTTGAGTAAACGGTCTGATAGGTGGTCTTGTCGCTTTCCTCAGTCTTGCGGTTAAGGTACGGAGGAATGGGCAGTTCGCCCACGGCATCGAGAATCTCTGCAAACGATACTTCACTCCTCACTTCACACCCCTCATTTGGATTCTTCCCTCTTCCCTCTTCCCTCTTCACTTCCCATTGGAAGTGTATGCAATGGCTTGTGGGGTGCTCCTCGCCACGGGTGGCGGTGAGCGTCACCTCTGTTCCGCCAACATTAAACGTTCGGCTCAGCGTGCCGCCCTTCCACTTCTTCAGGTTGCCCACCAAGCAGAGCCACGAGCAGCGGCTGCGTGTCTGGAACATCAGCTCATAGTCGGCAGGAGCGGCAGGCTCAAGCAGGAATATCTCAATGAGCGCCCCCGTCTCCTTGCGGAAGTGCATACGCGCCTGAATCACCTTCGTGTTGTTGAACACCATCAGCGCACCTTCCGGCAGATATTCGGGAAGGTTGCAGAATGTGGTGTGGCTCACCTCACCGTGACGGTAGACGAGCAGTTTTGACTGGTCGCGCTGCGCCAGCGGAAACTTTGCAATCCGCTCGTCGGCGAGGTCATAATTATAGTCTGAAATCTTTATGTGTTTTGGAGTATCCATTTTCTTTTAAAATTATCATTGAAAAACAATCTTCACATGTTCATATCCCAGTGTGCGCATCATCTGCCTCATCTGACTTTCGGCATTAGCCTGCGCTGCGGCGATATTCTCGCTGGTGAGACAATGCTGCTTCATCAGCCTGTAGGCACGGCGCGTCAGGTCGCCGCGGTCGGCAGGCGTCCATTTGCCGCTCTCAAAAAACGCCTTTGTGCGTGTCTCGTCTATAAACTCTTCATCGAGCAACTGTATTTCCGGCATCATCACGGTGATGCTGTCGCCCTGACGGCGGAAAGCATCATCAGAAAGTTTCTGCATATCCACTCCCAACCGCAGCGTGCCGTAGTATATCCGCGCCAGCTTGTCGTCGATAAAGACTCCCTTGCGCACGGTGTCCACCATTTCCTCGTCGGAAACGGCAAGAAACTCCCACTGTCCTATTGCCCTCATGCTCTCTATCTGCAGCGGCGTGTCTTCAATGCTGTCGTCGGTGTCTACCGTCAGCGAGCTTTTGCCCAAGCCGTGCCCGAGCCATACCACCACACCTGCCACGGCTATCACTGCAATGGCAATGAGTGCGGAGTAGAGTTTGTTAAGTTTTGAAATCATCATAACGCAGTTCCTTTCTCCAATATTCGTGTAAGGTCGCCCACGGTGTATTCCTTGCGGAACGCCACGGTGATGTTCTCCTCCTTATATCCCATCTGCACGAGCATGGGCACGAGCACCCGTGCTGAGTTCTCCTTTGCCATCTCGATGATGCCGAGCGAGGGAATATCCTGCAGTATAGCCTTGCGCCCCTGACTCTCATACTGTGCCATCTCGGCATCGGTGAAGTGGGTGCGTGTAAGCGCCACATACTGACGGATGTTCTCCTGGTCCACACTGCTGCTTGTGAGAGCCACCTTGGGGTCGGGCAGTATTATGGTTATCTTGTCGCCGTCGCGCTCAATGTTCTTGTCAGAGAACTGCGAGAAATCAATATACGCCTTTAGTTTGGCGCTGATGGGGATGGCAATCTTACGGTCGCCGACTGGCAGCTTTATGTTCACGGGCGTGTTCATGATGTTGCCTTTAAGGCGCATCACATCATCGTGGGTCACTATCTTGCGCACATTATACTCGGCAGTGTACAGCCTTGAGCATTTCTGTATCTGCATCACCATCATCGGCACAGTGTCAATAGCCACGGCAACCTCCCTCTGCGGAGCCTTGTCGCCACCGCAGCCCGAGCATGCCAGCACTACTGTAATTGCACAAAGGATATGTTTCATCATCACAAATTATACGTTTATTGTGGTGCAAAATTACGATAAAAATAATGTCTTGGCAAAATTATAGGCATAAAAAACATTAAAAAACATTGCAACACACAGTGATTCTTCATTCTTTATTAACCTTAATTGATTTTCAGCAGCATCTCAGAATAATTAAGAAAACTTAATTCTCCATTCGATTTGCACGAAAATTCTTAATTTTTCATTTTTTTCCGTACCTTTGTGCTTAATTTATGAACATGGAGCATGGAATGCCCCTAAAAACAACCGATAAAAAGACAAATGAAGATTTCGTACTTGATAATGGCAGGCAGCCTTGCACTTGCGCTTGCAAGTTGCAGTGAGAAGAAACAGAGCGATGTGATAATTGTAGAGAACTATGAGGCTCCCGAGCCGTCGGGACCCATAAAGATGGATAAGTACAGCGACACCAACACCATCAGCTGGCTGGGTGCCAAATACACCTACGACATCAGCCGCACTCCTTGCGACAGTCTGCCAAAAGTAAAGGACGAGGAAGGTCAGAAATACGTAGACAACAGTGTGAGGCTGACCATCAGCCGCAGCGACGGCAGCGTGTTCCTGGAAAAAACATTCACCAAGAATGCGTTCAAGGGTGCTCTCACCAGCAACATGAATAAAAACGGAATCCTTGACGGTTTCGTGTTCCACAAGGTCGATGGCGACGCCCTGCTGTTTGCAGCGAGTGTGTCATATCCTCAAAGCGATGAGAGTATACCTATAATTATGCGCATAAACCGCATGGGCAATATCAGCGTGACAAGAGACAGTGAAAGCGTTGAATAATGCATTGTAACTTAGACTTGGTTTTCCGGCAATACTACCGTCCGCTGTGTCTTTATGCCCTCCACTATCTGCACGACATGGCTGAGGCTGAGGATGTGGTGCAGGATTGTTTTGTCCGTATCATAGAACGGGGACTGCCTGAAAATCCCAAGTCTTTTCTTTACGCTTCTGTCCGCAATGCCTGCATAGACCGTTTCCGCAGGCATAACCCGTTTGCCGCCGACGTGGCACCTTCCGACCTGCAGGACACCATCACCGACGAGGAGGCTACAGCCCGTTCTTTCCACGAGGCAGAACTATGGACGGCAATAGAGAGTCTGCCCGACCGTTGCCGTGAGATATTCCTCATGAGCAAGCGTGACGGCATGACCTATCGTGAGATAGCCTGCGAGCTGTCTATTTCAGAAAAGACCGTGGAGCATCAGATTTCCAAGGCACTTAAGATTTTGCGCGGCAAACGTGATGATTTGCTTTACTTCCTATTCTCGTTTGTGGCATGACAACAATCATCAAAATCGTCATTCACCCTCTGCATCCAGTCCGGCAGCAGCACAGTAAATATTCTCAAACTCCTCTATTATGCCAAGAAACTCCTCAGGGAGATAATCCATAGCCTTATCTCTGATATTGTCTGGCACTCCATAATACGCCTCCGCGATACTTCCAGTGATACACCCGATTGTGTCGCTGTCACCTCCGATGGAGATGGCATTGCGGATACAATCCTCAAAGTCCTCACCGTCGAGGAATGCCACAATGGCTTGCGGAACACTGTCCTGACAAGTGCCGCCCCATTCGTATGTGGGACGTATCCCGTCGCAGGTGAACTGCAGGTCGTAATCAAAGAGTCTCTCTATCTCTGTGCGAATCTCTTCCTTGCCACATTTCTGTCTTGCCATCAGAACTGCAAGCGCCGTTGCCTGTGCGCCCTTAATTCCCTCTGGATGATTATGAGTGCATTCCGCGCTCTCCTTTGCCTTGGCAAGCACTTCTTCTTTTGTGTCGAAAGCCCAGCCTACAGGTCCCACACGCATAGCCGATCCATTGCCGCAACTGTTATATGGACGGTAATCATTCTTCATAATCGTACGGACTGCCCACAGTTTGAACCGTCCTCCATATCCACCCATCGGCCAAGGATATTTCTCAGCGTATTTAGCATAATAATGTGCCACATCCCCACCGTGCAGAATCCAATCGGCTGTGGCGACCGTCAGAATACTGTCATCCGTATAACTGCCAACGGGTGAGAACAGCTCAAACTCCTTTGTCTTAATGTTGTGCGGCGTAAACTCATACACACTACCCACAATGTCACCAATAATACTTCCTATCATAATCGTATGTTTTTAGGTTATAATTTCTGTTTTTAAAACTCCAGTCTGAAACCTTTTTGTTTCAGTTCCTCATACTTATTCTTATTAAAGCGGAAAAGGAAAGCCTCCTTCTTCTGTGTCGGGTTCACGGTCTCCTCCTGCTGTTCAAGAATTTCCAGTCGCTTCATCTTGTTGTAGAAGTTGCGGCGGTCAAAACGTATGTCAAGTATTGCCTCATAGAGATTCTGCAGTTCCCTGATGGTGAACTCCTCGGGCAGCAGTTCAAAGCCCACAGGCTCAAAATGTATCTGCTGGCGCAATGCCTGCTCTGCCTTACGCAGTATCTGGTCGTGGTCGAACGCTAACTGCGGCACCTCGTCCAAGGCAAACCACCGTGCGTCGGCAGCATCATCACCGCCCTTCACCTCCTGCATCCTCACCAAGGCATAATAGGCAATGGTTATCACCCGTTCACGAGGGTCGCGCTCGGGAGCGGTGAACGTATGAAACTGTCGGATATAAGCCCCGGTTAGTCCCGTCTCCTCATACAACTCACGCAGCGCACCCTCCTCAGCACTCTCGTCCATCTGCATAAAACCTCCGGGGAATGCCCATCGTCCCTTATACGGCTCTACGCCACGCTGCACTAACAGCACCCTCAACTTTGTGCCGTCGAAACCGAAAATCACACAGTCGGTTGTTACACTCGGATGAGGATATTTATAACAATATTTCAGCTCATTTTCCATATTACATTGCTCATTCATACTTCTTGCGTAAAATTTACTATTCTTTTTGCAAAGGTAATACATTTATTTTATATCACCAAACATTCTGCGTAAAAATTACGCCACCTGCTCCTGTTGCCGCTCAAAATCAGCAATTCTATAAACATCATACAGGAATGACGATATACTAATTATTACAAATGTATTTGCCAACCACGCTGGGAACAACATTAAGGAAACATTACACAAGGAACGAATATTTACAAATAATTATCATGATCCTTATATACCTTCACAGCTCTTCTTTATGACCGCTACAAAAAGTATCATGTGCAAACAACTTGTAAACGAAATATATAAGAATATTCCAAAAGCTTGAGTACACCACACCATCCATTAGACCTGTCATCACCCGATAGCATGTATAGTTGTTGTGCCATTGTGCGGGATAGTCAAAAGGAGTGTCAATCATCCACCACAACATTTCATCCCCAGCACTGCCAACGTAATCTTGATTATAACACAGCAACATAGCAACCAAGAAATAGACCGCCCATAAATATTTTGGAGAGTCACTCAAGAATATATACGGTACGATTCCAAAGAAAAGTATCGTTATAATAGCTGCTATTGGCTGACATTCAAAGTTAAAAAAGAACACCTCAACGAAAAATCCGATGAGAACTGTCATCGTTATTTTTTTGTGCCTGATAATGAATTTGACCAAACGTATCTGCGACCGCTTCACTACAAGCAGATATATAAACGGGGAAAACATCAGAAGAAGCATCATTTTCCATATTTCTATGTATTTCGCAGCCCAATTATTCATTTCCGTTGCCTGATAAACCACGATGATTACCATTGGTACAGACAAAAATATCAATCGGGCCAATGCTTCTTTGCCCGTGATATATTTCCGTCGCTTATTATCCGACAAAATAAGATAAAAATAGATAAAAAATATGGGAATAAAGAAAATTCCTGATTCTAAATACGGCATTAAAACAAGAGAGGACAATGCGTATGCTGACAGCAATCTCACTGCTGGAATCTTATGCAAGAAAAAGGATAACCGCGCAATTTTCAACTTGTACAGCCTGAAGATGCCTGCATTACAATATTTCAAGCACACGAGTCCAAGTATCTGCATAAATGCAACAATACATATCATTTTTATGTCTAACATAGCTGTATCGTTTTATGTTGTTAAACTTTTATTTATGTACAATCTAATGTCTTGCACATATTCTACAAGGTGTTCTCCCTTTAGATTCTGCTTTTTCGATTGTAACCTCTATTATTTCTTTCGAGCATCTGGATAATCCACTGCAGTTTCTATCTAAATGATAACGTTTAGCTTTTTCGCCAGTACAGACAAACACATAGCCTGCACTGGCTTTATATTCTGCTTGTCTGTGGCAGCTGTTGCAAGCAACAAAAGTACAGACAATTGTACACATTATAAAATTTCTAAGCTGTCTCTTATACACATCTCCGAGCCCACGAGACTACGCTGCATCTCGTA
>ENA-OYXU01000450-OYXU01000450.1-human-gut-metagenome-genome-assembly--contig:-NODE-450-length-16347-cov-4.521974_pt1 | contig 16347 bp, 9 predicted proteins | sample MGYA00243243_ERZ653435 | MGnify/ENA primary metagenome ERZ653435 (study PRJEB26926, sample SAMN06165113) | human gut metagenome | biome: ENVO:00009003; feature: ENVO:2100002; material: ENVO:00002003... | reverse complement strand
ACGAGATGCAGCGTAGTCTCGTGGGCTCGGAGATGTGTATAAGAGACAGCGACACAGCCGTGCGACTCGGCGACTACATGTTCCGCCCCCACCAGCGCTGGACAATAGTGCCCATGCCGGAACACGGCGGCTGTCTCGACACACCATACTGCCGCATCGTCATAGAAGGCACCGGACGAGCCCTCACGGCCACCGCCGACGCCGAGGTGAAAGCCGCAGAATTCAAGGGCGACACCTGTCAGCTCTGGAGGATTGAGCAGCTCACCGACGGAACCTACCGCATCATGCCCAAGAGCGTGCCGGGCCATGAGGAGGAGGAACTTGCGCTCGTGGCCGTAGCCGACAGCACTCCGTCGCTCGGAAAGTTCGACATGGGTAGCGACAACTCGAAATGGCGCCTGCGCGACAGATAAACCACCAACCCCTCCCGCTATGCTTGCAAGAAAACTATTTACAGCCGTACTGACAGCCGTATGCGCCATGCCGGCAACTTATCTCGGCGGTCAGAATCCGGTGATACGCGACCAGTTCACGGCCGATCCGACGGCACGCGTGTTCGACGGACGCCTCTACCTCTATCCCTCCCACGACATCCCAAGCCCGATTGAAAAGCTCAGGGAATGGTTCTGTATGGCCGATTATCACGTGTTCTCGTCGGACAACCTCACTGACTGGACCGATCATGGCGTAATCCTGAGTCAGGAACGCGTGCCGTGGGTCGACTCCACATCATACTCGATGTGGGCCCCGGATTGCGTACGCAAGGACGGCAACTACTACTTCTACTTCCCGGCGGCTCCGGCCTCCGGCGAGAAAGGCTTCCGCGTGGGCGTGGCGATAAGCCCCACTCCCACCGGTCCGTTCCGTCCACTGCCCGCCCCCATAGACGGCATCATGGGCATAGACCCCTGTGTGCTTGTCGACGACGACGGCAGTTCCTATATATACTGGTCGGGTATGGGCATGAAGGGTGCCCGCCTCGCCCCTGACATGACACGTCTGGCCTCGGAGCCGGTCGACATCAAGGGCCTGCCGGAAGGTTTCAAAGAGGGCCCGTTCGTGTTCAGGCGCGGTGACAAATATTATTTCACCTTCCCCTGGGTGGAGCACAAAACGGAGGCTTTAGCCTACGCCATGTCCGACAGCCCGCTGGGGCCGTTCGAGTTCAAGGGCATCATCATGGATCCCTCACCCACAGGATGCTGGACCAACCACCATTCCATCACCCGGTACGACGGACAGTGGTATCTCTTCTACCACCACAACGACTATTCACCGGCTTTCGACAAGAACCGTTCCGTACGCATCGACTCGCTCAACTTCCGTCCCGACGGCACCATCGTCAAAGTGCGCCCGACATTGCGCGGAGTAGGATATACCGATGCCCGCGGGCGCATCGACCCCGACCGCTACAGCGACATCGACACGATGCGCGCGTCGATAGCCCTAATGGACGGCAATGCCCCCTTCGCCGGCTGGAAAACCGTATTCCGCAAGTCCGGGGCATGGGTGCGCTATAATGCTGTCGACTTCGGCCCGCGCCCGGCCACTCACGTGGCGGCCCGCGTGCGTGCTCCCCGGGGCGCCATACTCGACGTATGCACCGGCGCGGCAGGCCGGCTGCGACGCATAGCCAGGATGAGGGTAAGCCCCTCGGATGAATGGCACATGGTGCGTGTGCCTCTGGAAGGTGACACAGCGGCACGTCAGGGCTTATGCGACCTCACCGTGCGCCTCGCATCGGGTCGGGACGCCGAACTCGACCACATGGGGTTCGATGCCATGCCGTGGAGCAGCGGCGCTTTTGCAAGCGGCCGCTACCGCAACCTTTTCGAGGAAGCCGGCCACACCCCCGAGGCCATAGCCAGGCGACTCGACGGCATCTGCGACTCACTCTTCAGCGGCCCGAGACGCATTTACTTCGAGACAGGCGACTCCATGGCCTACATCAGCGACATCAAAAACAACGACGTGCGCACCGAAGGTATGTCGTACGGCATGATGATAGCCGTACAGCTCGGCCGCAAGGATATGTTCGACCGCCTCTGGCGCTGGAGCCGCAGATACATGCAGCACAGGGGAGGAGACCGCGACGGATACTTCGCCTGGAGCTGCCGCACCGACGGCACGCACAACGCCGAAGGTGCCGCATCCGACGGTGAACTCTATTTCATAACGTCGCTCATCTTCGCCTCCAACCGCTGGGGCAACGACACCGGCATCGACTATCTGGCCGAAGCGCGGCGCATTGTGGACGCCTCCTTCCTCAAGACCGGCAAGGAGCATGCCGCGCCCCTGATTGACCTCGAGCACCGCCTCATCACCTTCACTCCCGACGCTTTCGGCAGCCGCTTCACCGACCCGTCCTACCATGTGCCGGCATTCTACGAGGTGTGGGCGCGCTATCTCGGCGACGGACGTGCGGCATTCTGGCGCGACTGCGCGCGCCGGAGCCGTGAGTATCTGCACCGCTGCGTCCATCCGTCCACGGGCCTCACGCCCGACTACAGCAACTACGACGGCTCACCGCGGGCCACGCCCTGGCTTCTGGGCGAGGCTTTCCGCTTCGACTCGTGGCGTGTGCCCCTGAACATAGCCATAGACTATGCCTGGACAGCAGCCGACGCCCCATGGCAGAGGCAATACGCCGACCGTCTGCAGCAGTTCCTGTGCGCACAGGGCATCGACAGCTTCGTCGACCAATACAACATCGACGGCACGCCCGTAGCCGAGGTGCTCGGCGCAGGAGGCTTCCGACGCCTGCGGCACTCGCTCGGCCTTGTAGCCACATCGGCCGCAGCTTCGCTGGCCGCCACCCACATGCGCAGCGCCGACTTCGTAAGCCGCCTCTGGAACGCCGGACACGAGCCTTACGACGACGGCTACTTCGATGCCTACTACGACGGCCTGCTGCGCCTGTTCTCATTCATGCTCGTCAGCGGCAACTACCGCATAATCACACCCGAAACTACCGACATATGAAAAAACTCATCCCCGCCATCGGCCTGCTTGTGCTCGCAGGCGCCTGCTCAGCAGGCAAAAGCGGCGACAAGTCGTGCGTCCGGGACGCCGACTCGCTGCCAACATTCACCTTTGAAGGCAACCCCCTCGTGCGCGACAAATTCACAGCCGACCCGGCCCCCCTGGTCAGCGGAGACCGTCTTTACCTATACGTGGGGCACGACGAATACTACCCGGGCCAGGACTCGGCTTCGGGCGGCAAGGAATTCAACATCACCGAATGGCTTTGCTACTCCACTCCCGACATGAAGGTCTGGACCGACCATGGTGCCGTGCTTTCACCCGCCGATTTCAAATGGGCCACCGGCGAGGCATGGGCATCGCAGGTAGTGGAAAAAGACGGTCGTTTCTACTACTTCACCACCGTGCAGGGGGGCGCCCCCTACACCGGTAAATGCATAGGAGTGGCTGTGGCCGACAATCCCACCGGCCCCTTCGCCGACGCCATAGGGCGCCCCCTCGTGAGCGACGACATGACCGACAACGGCAAACGCGGATGGTGGAACGACATCGATCCCACCGTCCTGCTCGACGGCGACGACGCCTGGCTGTGCTGGGGCAACGGCACGTGCTTCCTGGCACGCCTGAAACCCTCGCTCACCGAAATCGACGGCGACATACGCACCGTAGACGTACCCAACTACGTGGAAGGGCCCTGGCTGCACAAGCACAACGGCACCTACTATCTCACCTATGCATCGATGGGACAAGGACGCGAGAATATCTCCTACGCCACAGCCACATCCATGGACGGACCCTGGACTCCGCACGGCGAACTCACCGGGATGGCCGAGAACAGCTTCACCATACATCCCGGCATCATCTGCTTCAACGGCGGCTGGTATCTGTTCTACCACAATGCGACCCTCGAAATCGACGGCCGCAAAGGCGCAATAGGCCGCCGCGCGGTATGCGTCGACACCCTGCGCTACGACTCGCTCGGCCTCATGCTGCCGGTGGTTCAGAGTGCCAGTCGGGGGAATAAATAAGAGGGAAAAATGGCAGGAATTGACGAAATTTTAATAATTTTGTCAGCTCAAATGTTATATTCTGAAAATGGATAAACTGAAAGTAAAGATTATAAACCGTTCGGGCAACGAACTGCCGGCCTACGAGACGCACGAATCGGCCGGAATGGACGTGCGCGCATGCCTTGACGAACCCGTCACCCTCCAGCCTCTGGACCGTGCGCTCATTCCCACAGGGCTGCGAGTGCAGCTGCCGGCAGGTTACGAGATACAGATGCGTCCGCGCAGCGGACTCGCCCTGCGCCACGGGCTGTCGCTTGCCAACACGCCGGGCACCGTGGACGCCGACTTCCGCGGAGAGATTCAGGTAATACTCATCAACCTCAGCCGCGAGCCCTTCACCGTGCACGACGGCGACCGCATCTGCCAGATGGTGGTAGCCCCCTACACGCGCGTGGAATGGGATACCGTGAAGCAGATAGACGAGACCGAACGCGGCGACGGCGGCTTCGGGCACACAGGCATTAACTGATGAAAAAACTGCTGTACTGCATAGCGCTTCTGGCTTCGGCCCTCTCCGTTCTCGCCACCGACTGGGACCGGGGCGCCGACGCGCGCAAGGCCGCCTACATATTCATAGACGCGCAGAACGACCTCTGCCAGGGCAACTACAGCGACTACTACGCCAAGCTGCGGCGCGCCAACGCGCTCGACCCCACCGACCTCGACATCGCCGCCGAATACGCCGAACTGCTGCTGCAGACCGCCGAGCTCGACTCGGAAGAGACGGAGCAGGCCTACGGCGCCATGTGGCGCCGCTTCGCCGCCAATCCGGGCGACTTCGCCACCGCCACACCCGTGGCCGAACTCGCCGCGAAACTCGGCAAGCTCAACGACGTTGCCGCCGTCTGGAAAGCCATGTGCGCTGCGCTGCCCGACCGCAACGACCCGTCGATGAACCTCGCCGACACATACGTGCTCATGTACATGCGCGGCGACAGCGCCGCCTACGACTCGGCCATGACAATCTACTCGCGTCTGGAGCAGGGACTGGGATTCGACATCGGCCTCTCGAGCCACAAGATACGCGCGCTGAGCCTGCGCCGCGACACTGCGGCCGTCGCCGCCGAGCTGGCACGCATAAGCATCGCCGCCCCCACCGACCCTCAGGCTCTGCTCTATGCCGGCCAGGTGTTCGAGAGCCTCGGCATGCCCGACAGCGCCATAGCCCGCTACGACCGCGCGTGCAGCCTCGACAGCACCGACGGACGCGCACTGATGCTGCGCGCTGCCGTGCATCTCAGCCAGGGCGACAGCGCCGCCTACGACTCGGAGGTGTTCCGCGCCCTTGAGAGCCAGAACCTCGACCTCGAGAACAAGATGAGCATACTCTCGGGTTACATACGCGCGCTGTTCAGCGACAGCACGCAGCACGGACGCATCGACCATCTCTTCCGCGTCATGAACGAGGTGAACCCCGGCGAGCCGCAGATACACGCGCTCAACGCCATTTTCCTGGCACAGACCAAGCGCCCGGCCGAAGCCGCCGAGCAGGCAGGCTACGCACTCGACCTCGACCGGGACAACGCCGAGCTCTGGAGCCTCAACATCCAGCTGCAGAACGAATGCGGCAACGACTCGGCCGTTATCGACCTCTCGCGCCGCGGCGCCCGCCGCTTCCCGGAATCGTTCTACTTCCCCCTGGTCGGCAGCGGCAAATTCTTCACCATGGGCGACTACGCGGGCGCGCGGGCCATGCTCGACAGCTTCGACATCGCCTATCTGGAGACGCCCGAGGACCTCAGCACCTACTGGACGCTGCGCGGCGACGCCGGCCAGCATCTGGGCGACAGCGACAGCACCGTCACGTACTACGAACGAGCCGTCACGCTCAACCCGCACAACTACGGAGCGATGAACAACTTCGCATACTATCTCGCCGAGAACGACACGCTCCTGGACCGCGCGGAACACTACGCGGCGCTCGCCGTCAAGAACGAGCCCGAAAGCGAGACCTACCTCGACACATACGCCTGGGTCTTCTTCCGCAAGAAGGAATTCACCCTGGCGCGCCGCTACATCGACGCCGCGCTGCGCCTGATGCGCATCGACCCGGCCGACCCGGCGGCGGGACAGCAGCCGGCGCCTGAAGGCGGCGACGATGACAACGTGCGCGACATAGAGCTGTCCGGCGAGATATTCGACCACGCCGGCGACATCTACTTCATGTGCGGCGAACGGCGCCTGGCCGTGGAGTTCTGGCAGGAGGCCCGCAAACTCATGCCCGACAACGCGCTGCTGCGCAAAAAGACCGAACACAAAACCATCTTCTTTGAATGAGACACGCTTTCATCATAGCCGCACTCGCCCTGACGCTCGGCGCCTGCTCAACACAGCGCCGCAGCGCTGACACCATGCAAACAGCAACACCTGCTGCCGACGCACAGGCTGCCGCCACGCAGGCCTCACCTACCGGCGAGCCGCACGCGCGATTCACAGCCATGACAAGTGCCTACGGCCTCTGGCAGGACGTGCAGATGCCGGTGCGCGCAAGCATCCGTTCGCCGTTCTCCATCTCGGCCTCGGGACGTCTCACGATGGTGCAGGGCAAGCTCATACACATCAGTGTGCGCCTGCTCGGCATGGAGGTGGCCGTAATGCAGGTGACGCCCGACAGCGTCTTCGTGGTCGACAAGTTCCATCGCTACCTCATAGCCGAGCCCACCGAAAAACTTACTGCCCGCACCGGCCTGACCGTCGGCGACATGCAGAATGCTCTGCTGGGCCGCGCATTCCTGCCCGGACAGGGCGCCGCCACGGCCTCCATGAGCAGCCGGCTGACACTCGGCGAGGAAGACGGCATGCTCTCCATCGCGCCAGCCGACGCACCCGCCGGCTATACATGGCGCATGCACGCCGCCACCCTCGACGACGGGCGCGTGGCCCTCGCCGACCTGACGGTGAGCGTGGACGGCCAGGCGCCCGCCACAGCCTCTTATACCCCGGCGGCACAGCTCTCGCCCATCGGCGCGATAGCCACGGCCGTAGACCTGCGCGCAGCCGTGGCAGGGAAGAAAATCGACGCACGCCTGAGCTACACCGCCGATCAGGCACGGTGGAACACCGGCACGACGCCCTCGCTTCCCTCGCTGCGCGGTTACACGCGAGTCAGCGCCGCCACCCTGCTCAAATCGGGCTTCCTATGATACTGATTTTCCATACTTTATAAACCTGATTCAATCACATTATTCAATCACATTTCACTCATGAAAAAAGTAATCCTTTCGGCTGTCGCCGCAGCATGCGCCCTCAGCGCCTCGGCAATCGGACCAAACATCTTCAACCATCTCGGCGCAAGCGTCGGCGTAGGTACCACCGGCATCACCATCGATGTCGCAACTCCCATCACCGGCTTCGTGCAGATGCGCGCCGGTGTCGACATCATGCCCGGCATCACCTTCAATGCCGATGCCGACTTCAACTACTACATCCCCACCACGCCGGAGGCTCAGCAAGGCGAAATGAGCCTGAAAGGCGACCTCGGCCGCACACAGGGCCATGTCATTTTCAACGTATACCCCATACCCAAATGCGGTCTGTTCGTTGCTGCCGGCGGCTATTTCGGTGGCAAGAAGCTGCTCAAAATCACCGGCCACAGCGACGAACTCGCCGACTATGCCGGTGTATCCGGCCAGACCTCCGGCAGCGTCATCATCGGCGACTACGAAATTCCGGCCGACAAGGACGGTAACGTCAGCGGCGGTCTGCGTGTGAAGTCGTTCCGCCCCTATCTCGGCATCGGCTGGGGTCGCGCCATTCCCGGAAAGCTCCTCAACTTCCAGACAGAACTCGGCGTACAGTTCGAGGGCAAGCCGGAAGTCTACACCGACCACGGCACACTGCGTGTCAGCGAACTCGAGGAAGACAACAACACATTCAACAAAGTTCGCAAATACCTCAAGGTATATCCGCAGCTCACATTCCGCCTCGGCTTCCGCGCCTTCTGACAACTTGGGGAAGTTAAAAGAGTAAAAGAAGTTAAGAGAATAGCAGGGTGGCGCTTGCCGGGCTATTCTCTTAACTTTTTAACTTTTTCCCTTATAACTACTTGATTCCCTATATTTGTTTTGTCATCCGACATAATATACTTAACTTTGCATTAGACTACAGCGTCACAAATAAATCTTGCTTACAGCCATGAAAGTCAGAACTATAATTTCCATTGGTTTTATAATCGGAACCATTTTATCTTCTGCTGCACAAAAAATAGGTTTTGCCTATGATGCCGTCGGCAATAGAATCAAACGTGAGATTGTAGTCAGTCGTGATTTAAAGAAAAACAGCAGAACAGCAGAAAATGATGCCTCGTTTTATGACACTTTAGAAAATAAAACAATCCGAATCACACGTACTTCCTCGAATACAATTGTAGTCAGCATCCTTAATTTTGACTCCAAAGATGCAGGATTCGTTGATCTCTGTTCAATAAATGGAATGCGAGTATATTTACAGAATCTGCCTGCTTCCGAAATTAATATTAATATGGGAAGTATGCCTTCCGGACTGTATATTTTAAGAGTTCAGATTAATGACAACTCTACAACATGGAAAATTTCTAATAATTGACTATCATGGGTTCGATTTCAAGAATAATGGCACTTGTATTGTTGGCAGCTGAGCCGTTTATAGTCCTCTCGCAGACCCAGACGGACGGCAATGATACTGAAATAGACTCAGAATCAATCATCAGAAATGATTCCACTAAATTTGTCATAGACCCGGATACTCCCTCAATAGAACTGCCGGTACCTCATGTAGACCCGGAGAATCCCGATATACCGGATGTACAGGAAAATGAAGCGGTGGGAACTTCCAATGGAAGCTTCTCGGTAAATGCGTCAGGAGCTGCGGAATATGCGATAGCAATAAATTGCCCTTATGGAGGAAGTCTTACACCTCAGGTCAGTCTTGTCTATAATAGTCAGAATGCAGCATATGGTCTCGCCGGTTATGGCTTTACTTTGAATGGTATCTCAGCGATCACCAGAGGAGAAAAAACGCTATACAACAATCACGGAAGTATCAAAGGTGTAAATTATGATTCGGATGACAATCTATTTCTTGACGGCTCACGCCTTGTCCTGATGACCGGGAGCGCCTTTCAAGATGGTGCCACCTACTGTCTTGAGGGTGACCCCTATACAAAAATAATTGTTCACGGTTCATATGACGACACTACCTCAAACACATGGTTTGAGGTGAAATCCTCCGACGGCACGACCTATTATTATGGCAGCGAACTCAATGGTCGTATTTCATGTGAGAATAACGCAGGGGAGGAATGCATCGCCTCATGGTATGTGAACCGGATGGAAGATACATACGGCAATTATGTCACATATGGGTACACCATTCGCAATTATTATGCCTACCCGGCTGTTATTTCCTATGGGATGAATTCCAATAGGAGCCGTGGGATTGTAAACAAGATATTATTTGAATATGAGAGTCTTGGCGACAATTCAAGTATATTTAATATCGGAGGTCAAAAAGGAAAGATAGACCAATGCATTTCCTCCATTGTCACAACGAGCAACAGCGCAGTGTATCGCAGATACAACCTGACCTATAACCACAATTCGGATTTCAGCTCATGTGCATATAGCCGGCTGATTCGGTTGCAGGAAGAAAACGGCAGCGGAGAGAAACTCAAGCCTGTCAGTTTTTTATGGAGCGAAGTCCACGCTGGCAATGTGACAAGCTCTCAAATCGCAATTCCCACTACTGAAGACAACAGTCTGGTAACCGAACTTGATAAAACCTTTTTTGCTGCGGATCTTAACGGCGACGGAGTCAGCGATATTATCAGAGTATCACCCGTAAAAGTGACCTATTACACCGGTTCGGGAAGCTCCGCATGGAACAACGAGACGAGGGTGTATATCAGCAGAAGCACAATGTCGAATTCCGGGGAAGTCTCATATCAGAACCCGGTTGTCTTTACGTTGCCCTCGTCCATATCCATGACGGATATCCAATACACCATGGGGGGCTGTTCTCTTTTGGATATTGACGGCGACGGATATAACGACCTCATCATACCATACCATGACTATACTAAAGGCCAGTGCAATGATGCTGTGTTTCACATAATCATGGGCAGCGATGTCAAAACAGGTACCGGAGGCCGGGCGAAGTTTTTCCGGATACCGCTGAAGTCGGCCAGTCAGCATCCCCTGTTCATCACCTCCGACACCGACAGAGACGGCAAGGATGATGTAGTATATGTAGAGAAGGAAAAGACCGGCGAAGTCTATTCTGCCGGAGTGGTAAGAATAAAGGACGGCTTAACGGTCAGCAATCAGCAATTTTCCGTAGCCCTGCCGAAGCAACCGAAACGATTGTTCTGCGGCGACTACAACAATGACGGCCTTTCAGACATCATTCTACTTTATGAGGGCGGTTACAAAATCTACTTCAACAGCGGCGGAACTGAATCAAGCAGCAAATATACCGAAACAAATTCCTTCACCGGAACAGGCCTATGCGACCAATGGCGCATACAACAAGGCGATTTTGACGGCGACGGTCTGATAGATTTTGTATATAACGTTTCCGGCGAGACATTCCTTTGGATAGCCCGCAATAACGGCGACGGCACTTTCAGCAGCTGCAAGTCTGATGACATAGGTATTCAGGACCGTGCGTCATCAAAAGATGACACCCGTTTCTCCATTATGGTGTACGACATTGACCGCGACGGCAGATCTGATGCGTTCATCTGTAAGGCCGTATACGGCTACCCGGATTCACCTCTATTAAAAAATGAATACAGGAACACTCAGGTCAGATGGATGTATTCGGACGGCAATACCCTCAGGCTTAAGAACAGCAATAAAAAAAGCCGAGAGAATGATGCCGACGAAAAGTCTATTTTTATAGGCGATTTCAACGGTGACGGACATATAGAGCTGGCAAATTACGGCAGCCGTCTAAACACCACCGATGACAGTTTCGAAGAAAACAGACTCTTCATATACGGAAACGCTAACCACAACTCCAATACCGGAAGAATAACCCGTATAACCGATGGTCTTGACAACCGGATTGACATAAAGTACTCATATGCAACCAGTCCTGACGTGTATTCGCGGGGGATGTCAACCTCAGGACAATATCCTGTAAACACATATACGTTGCCTCTGTCTGTGGTAAAAAGCGTCACATCCTCCAACGGCGTAGCCGGAAGTCAGACCCACCTATACTCATACAGGGATTTTAAAATTCACATGACCGGTGGCGGCCCACTCGGTTTTGCCGAATACTCGTGTATAAATACGACTACCGGCGAACAATCACATACGGCAGTCACAAAATGGGACACCAGAAGATGGATTCCTACAGAAGTCCGAACCGTAAAAAGCATTGCCGGCAAATCCTCAACCTCACTTACGACATACAAAGTCGTGAATATTTACGACACCTATTTTGCGTATGAGGCGAACGGAACCGTTACTGATATGGACGGCAATTCCGTAACGACCATCAGCAACTACGATCTGTCCAAAGGCGTGTTGCTTGACAAGACGGCGCAGAACGATGGCGACAACATGTATAAAAAAGTCGCGTACTCCGGCTATGAAAAGCATGGCGGCCGATGGCTTCCGACTACTATGACCCTGACGCAGAAACATGCCGACGATGCATCCGCATATACTTCCAAAACCCGGTATAGCTATGATGACAAAGGCAATACCCTCACTACAATAACCAATTACGGGACAGAGCACGCGCTTACCACAACTTGCACATACGACATATACGGCAACACTTTGACCGGAGTCACTACAGGCAAAGGTATAAACGCTGTCAAAAAAATCAATGAATATGATTCCAGTGGCCGATATGTCGTAAAAACCTATACAGCCCCGGAGTCGGCAGTATATACTTATACCTACGATACCTGGGGAAATATACTGACCGAAAGCGATGCCACCAATCCCGACGGTATACTGACCACAACCCATACCTACGACACATGGGGACGGCGTACAACCACACTAGCCCCCGACGGGACAGAATCGACTTACAGAACAGGCTGGGGCGAAAGTAATGATAAAAAATATTACACTTTTACCTCAACCAAGGGCTCTCCGTGGGTTCTGACATGGTACGACAACGCAGGCCACGAAGTGCGTCAGGAAACTTTCGGCCCCATGAATGTGCTGATAAGCCGGGAGACTTCATACTATGCCCGTGGGCTTGTGTATGAGATAAAACAGACAAACGGCAGGTTTAAGCAGACAGAGAGTATTTATTATGATGAATTGGGCCGTGTGGAATGCCGCGAACTGAGTTCAGGTAAAGAAACAACGTATTCCTATGGAAACAGGAGTGTCACTACCACAAGCGCCGGACGTAGCCACACCCAGACCGTCGATGCATGGGGCAATGCACGAACTTCTGTAGATGCAATCGGGGGCGAAGTGAGCTACACCTACAGCTCTAACGGCCAGCCGACGGCTATCACTTCAAACGGATCGACCGTCACCATGACGTATGATGAGGCAGGCAACCGTATATCCATGACCGATCCCGATGCCGGCACAACCACCTACGAATACGCTGCGGACGGCAGACTAATCAAACAGACCGACGCAAAAGGCGTAGAGACCGTCAATACCTACGACGAACTGGGACGCCTTTCCACCACGTCGGTCGGAAACAATACCATCGTAAATACCTACGGATCATCAGGCAACAGCAACCTGAGGCTCATTAAAACGGAAATGAGCGACAAATCCATAGAATATACTTACGACAATCTTGGGCGTATGAAAAGCGCTGTCCGTCGGATGCCGGGCAACAACATGCTCATGTATATTTATAACTATAACAGCCAAAACAAGCTGTCATCCATAGTTTATCCCGGTTTCCTCCTCGTCAATTATACTTATGATGACTACGGATTCGTCACTGAAATCAAGACTTCAAACAAAAAAATATTCGAACTGAAAAAATACACAGGACTCGAATTCAAGTCTGCGTTCATGGATCAAGTGACACTCACAAGAACGTACGATTCCAACGGATACGAGAGTAGCCGCAGACTTGACGGCAGTATTCTGGCAAATACAGAAGTACACCCTGTTCTTCCTCCTAATTCCTCCAACGGCATTCTCACCGCCAACAATCAGACTATATTCGAGCGTGCCACTATGGTTGACAAGGTCGATTCGAAGTACGATCCCCTCACCGGCAATCTTCTCTCGCGCAAAAGACACGGAGCGACAGGAACTCTCCAATTCACCTACGACGACCTTGACAGACTGGTGTCGGTAGACAATGTTATAACGACATCCGGCCTGAACGCGACTAAAAACATCATGAGCATCAGTTACGAGCCAAACGGTAACATCGCGTCCAAAACCGGAATCGGGGATTACAGTTACAACGAAGAGTTCAGACCGCATGCTGTGATGGCGGTAGACAATACCTCAAAGAAAATACCGACCGAAGCTCTTGTCACCACATTCAACGACTTCGGAAAAATACAGACTATCGAGGACGAAAGTTGCGGACGCAGGATGGATTTCAGCTACGGTCCCGACCTCCAGCGCTGGACCTCCACACTTTCGTCCAACGGCAAGGACTCTATCTCCACGGTCTATGCCAGCAATTATGAAAAGATTACTGAAAACGGCGTCACCCGAGAGTTCTACTATCTCGACGGCAGTGCTATAATTGTAAGGGAAAACGGACGTCGGCTGTGTTATTTTGCATTCACCGACAATCAGGGCAGCCTGCTGTCGGTAGTGGATTCTGTCGGCAATAAGGTGTTCGATGCCTCTTACGATGCGTGGGGACAACAAACTGTCACACTAAACAAAATAGGGTTGCGCCGCGGCTACACCGGTCATGAGATGTTGCCAGACTTCGGCATCATCAACATGAACGGACGCCTGTACGACCCGCTGTTGGGCCGCTTCTTCAGTCCTGACAACTATGTTCAGCTTCCAGGCTTCACACAGAGCTACAACCGATACAGCTATTGCCTGAATAATCCTCTTAAATATACCGACCCCTCCGGCCTGCTTTTCGGCATAGACGATGCCTTGATAGCATTCTCTATTTTCAATGCCGCCAACAGCATGATACAGGCCGGTATGTCGGGCTCAAACATATGGCGTGCCGGTATCTCCAGTCTCATCTCGTCGGCGGCATCTATAGGAATAGGCAAATTGTTTGGCGAAGTCGGTACAGTAGGCCACGAACTGTTGCGTGCAGGAGCGCACGGACTTGCTGGGGGCGTATGTGGATTGCTGAACGGAGGAGGTTTCGGGAGTGGTTTTGCCTCTGGAGCAGTATCGTCGGGCGTCGGTTCATATGCCCAGAATAAAAAAATGGCACTCCCGCGGATGGTTATTACATCATCCGCCATAGGTGGGGTTGCCGCATGGATTACCGGAGGAGATTTTCTTTCGGGTGCATTTCACGGACTGAATGTCGCATTGCTGAACCACGGTATGCATTACAATGAACTATATCCCGACAAGGATGGAAATATCCACGGTTACCTCCGTGAATTAGTGGTCTATGCCCGAAAGCCCAAACCCATGGAACTCGGATATGTCCTGAGTTCGTCATCCAATGCAGTCGCAGTTGCTGATGCTGCAGGTAAATCTCTGGAAAGAAACGGGGGGAATTCAACGGTCGGAAACAACGGCAAGTTTTATTTCCACGCAGATGGCGAACGAGGCTTCAATGGAAATCAACATGTTAAAACTATAAAACTTACTAAAATTGGATCCTCTATCACTAAAGTTACTGGGTCAGCAAATTTTGCCCTCAATTCTGTTGATGTTGGCAAAGGATTCTATGATGACATGGTTGAATACAACAATTCGGGATATACTAATGGATATAATACTGTTCACGCTATAAGCAAAGCTTATTTTTCTTATCAATTTGCTAAAGCTGGTTTAATAATAGGATCTGAAATAGGATCTTTTTTTGGTGGAGTTGGAATTATTCCTGGCGCTATTATTGGAGGATTTATTGGAGGTATTATTGGTGCTTATGCTGGTGCGGAATTTGGAGGTGAACTTGTTGATGAACTTCGTGATTTATAATATATAGTATTGTGTATTGGAGTAAGTTTGAATATTTTCTGAATGTCGTGCACTACTGCATGTGGCGCCGCAAGATAAAACAGCATAGTTTTGCACAGAACATCATACATCCTGTTCTTTCACGAATAGTAAAATACATTACAACTAAAGAATATCAGGAGAAGTTTTTCTCTCGTCAGGCTATTGAACTAAATAAATACAATAAATGGCGTGTAAACTCCCAAAATAGCATTCATATCGCTGAAGCGAATCATTGGTTCGGGTACACGTACTCTTGTTATACAGGCATTTTCGGATATATGCTTTTTGCTTTGGGATTACATTTCAACTTAGATTTTAATGTATGGAATATCCTGTTATTAATTTTTCCAATAGCTATAGGTTATATTCCTGCCTATAAAGCTGTGTTTTCAAAGGACCGATATTTGGAATATTTCAAACAATTTAAGAAAGAAGATGAACAGTGGCACAAAAAATGGAACCGTATCACAACCGTCTTCTGCATCGGCGCAATAATATTGTTTTTCGCAGGACCACTCACGGGGATAGCCTTATTTATCCTTTTGGATTAAAAGTTATGCCGAGGACGATTATGGTGCGTTTCTGCATAGGTAGATCTACCTAAACGCCGACCGACATCGGAAGCCCGCGGAGCGTGGCGGGCTCCCGTAGATTGTATCCTGTTAGCAATTAAAACGATTCGCTGAATAGTTACGATTTTGGATAGGAAAGTTAAAGGAGTTAAGAGAATAGCACGGAGAACGCCATCCTGCTATTCTCTTAACTTTTTAACTTTTTCCCTTTTATAAACTTCTCCCCTCTTTTAGACTTACCTTTGTAAAATATGATGTTCAAAAGCGTGTTGAAAAGTGTGGAAAAGTAATTTATATATTTCAATAAGTGTATTTGGATTTTCCAATGGAATTGCTTAATAAAAAAGGCGGTGAAATGTGCGTAATTCTGTGAGATAAAGTTTAGGGAGTGTTTTCTACGCAGTTTTCAACGTTATTAACGGGGATTTCCATCGAAAATTATTAACTTTGCAGATTATAAACAGAGTGTTGAAAAAGTACATAAATATCTATACTACATGGATTAAGACTGTTGATAATGATTGATAACACAGTGTGGGAGTTCAATAACCCATATATGCAAGCAAAAAGGCATAAAGTTATTGGTGTTATCGACAGCTTTTACTATTACTTTTTAAATTTAATTTTTTAATA
>ENA-OYXU01000448-OYXU01000448.1-human-gut-metagenome-genome-assembly--contig:-NODE-448-length-16368-cov-6.023049_pt1 | contig 16368 bp, 16 predicted proteins | sample MGYA00243243_ERZ653435 | MGnify/ENA primary metagenome ERZ653435 (study PRJEB26926, sample SAMN06165113) | human gut metagenome | biome: ENVO:00009003; feature: ENVO:2100002; material: ENVO:00002003... | reverse complement strand
AATGGCTGATTGTTTTACTGTTGAATTATCGAATTCTTATATCGAACTCACGTTAATTAGATAAATTAGCCCCAAAGGCTGCATTTATTTCACTGTTTTACTGATGTTTAAATTTAGCAAATAAATGATACAAAATTATTACAATTACTGCAAATTCATAATTAAGCCACGTTATTGTAACATTTATGTGACATTTATAACATTATTTTAACATACTCTTTCACTCCTGATATAATCCGCCAAAATATGATTTTCAAAAATTTTTCTGTATGTTTACACGATTATATATTATCTTTGTGACACAATCTGATTGTTGAGACCCGGTCTTATAACCAACACGAGGCTACAAAACGCAGTCAGAACAATTAATATTCACATATAGAGCTAATTATCCCCAATGGATTATAGCATACTCGATTTCTTAGGCCTATTAGGTGCCGTCGGCCTGTTCCTTTACGGCATGAAAGTAATGAGTGAAGGATTGCAAAAGGCAGCCGGCGACAGGCTCCGAGGCATCCTCTCGGCAATGACCAGAAACCGTTTTACGGGAACACTGACCGGCTGTGCTATAACGGCTCTTATACAGAGTTCATCCGCATCGACCGTGATGGTCGTCAGCTTTGTAAATGCCGGACTGATGACTCTCGCCCAGTCCATGGCCGTCATCATGGGCGCCAATGTGGGCACAACGTTTACCGCATGGATTATAGCTCTGTTCGGCTTCAAAGTCAACATCTCAGCCTTCACCTTACCCCTGATAGGCTTGGCGGTCGTGCTTCTCTTCACAAAAAAATCCAAGACAAGGTCTATCGGCGAGTTCCTCATAGGTTTCTCGTTCCTGTTCATGGGACTTGACATGATCAGCGCCTACGTACCTGACCTGCAGAGCAATCCCGATATGTTTGCCGTTCTCAAAAACTATGCTTCGATGGGATTCGGTTCCGTGCTGATTTTTGCGTTCGTCGGCATATTGGTCACGATGATTATACAGTCGTCAGCCGCGACATTCGCCATTACTTTAATAATGTGCAGCAAAGGATGGATTACATTTGACCTCGCATGCGCATTGGTGCTCGGCTCCAATATAGGCACGACAATCACCCCGATTCTTGCATCTATGAGCGGTAACGTTGCCGCACGGCGCACTGCCATGGGGCATCTGCTGTTTAATGTCCTCGGCACACTCTGGTGTCTGTGCATATTCATACCGTTTGCCGATTTCAACGCATGGCTGACCGAAGCCATCGGCCAAGGTGACCCCAATGCCCTCTACGGGTACGTCACAAACCTGCAGTCGACAGACCCCGAGGTCTATGACCATCTGTTTGACAACTCGCTGCCTGCCGGACACCATGTGATACAGCGCATTGCAGCCATGCAGATGAGCGTATCATTCGGCCTGTCAATCTTCCACACCACATTCAATCTCGTCAATCTGTCCCTGATGATATGGTTTACAGGTCTTTATGTCAAGATTGTCGAGCGTCTCATCCCCGGCAAGAACAAAGAGGAGGAAGAGTTCACACTCAAATTTATCTCGCGTGGTCTTGTCAATGCATCCGAGCTCAATATAGCTCAGGCCGAAAAAGAGATGGAGGTCTATGCCGAGCGTGTCGGCCGTATGATTGACATGGCCCAGACCCTGATTCACACAAAAGAACAGTCTGAGGAGTTCAACAAACTATATTCGCGTCTTGAGAAATACGAAGACATCTCAGACCGCATGGAGCTTGAGATTGCGCATTATCTCAACCGTATAGCCGAGGGACGTCTGTCAAACGAAGGCAAGCTGAAAATCGCCGCGATGCTCAATATTATCAGCGAAATCGAGAGTATAGCCGACAGCTGTATGGGCATAGGCAAGATACTTTCACGCAAAATACAGGCAGGCGTCGCTTTCAATCAGGAGATTTACGACAACATCGACACTCTATACAGTTACGTGCGCGACGCCATGTCGCTGATGATAGAGAAACTCAAGGATATCGAGAATGTCTCGGAACGCTCGCTCATCGACTCTTACAACAAAGAGCGCGAAATCAACAATATGCGCAACATACTGCGGAGCGCCAATGTCGAGAACATCAACGCCAAGCATTACGAGTATCAGGCCGGCATTTATTACATGGATATCGTGGGAGACCTTGAAAAAACCGGCGACTATATTATTAATGTTGTCGACACGATACGCGACCAGTTCCGTAACAACAGAGCATAGTGACGGCGACATCCTGACGGCTTGAGACCGGACAGAATACTTTTTTAAAACAAAGTTGACACAAAACAGTTACTGAATTTATAATCTCCGACTTTTTTGCTTTAATTTGCATACAACGTCGTAATAAACCATGTTAGCTGCATCTTTAGGCAAAATAATAATTGTTGACGAAGATGACAATATCTCAAAACTGTTGCAGATAAACCTCACGAGTGAGGGTTACGAGATTGTTATCTATGACGACGCCGAGAGGGCCTCTATGGCTGATCTCAGCGACGTCTCGCTCGTCATTGCCGATGCCATGACAGCTCCATATTCAGGACTTGACCTGCTTGACAAAGTCAGATCCTCTCCTCTTAACTCACATGTAGGTTTCATAATCTGCTCGTCACTCGACTCCGAACGCTATATAATCGAAGCTCTCGACTCAGGCGCCGACGACTACATCATCAAGCCGTTCTCGCTCCGCGAGATGGTAGCCCGCATCAAATCAGTGCTGCGCCGTCACGGCCGTGCTGTGTCTGCTGTAAAATCAGAAGGCAATACACTTACATATAAGACCCTGACCAACGACCTGATGACCCGACGTGTCTGCGACGGCGACACGGTGCTGACTCTCACAAAAACCGAATATGCGATACTGACACTGCTGATGCGCAACATCAACAATTACGTCACGCGCCTTGAAATTTATAACAGCGTCTGGAAAGCCTCCCCCGCCAAATCAAACTCACGCATAGTCGACACCAACATATCACGTCTGCACAAAAAACTTGGAGAGCTCTCAGACGGTCTTATCAACAGTTCGGGCCTCGGGTATATGCTAAAGCTCTGATTTAAAGTCCTGCTACCAGCCGGCCGATATCCCATTCATGTCCACTCGGGGGTAAAGTGCGCCGTTTTTCAATCATTTTTTACTAACTTTGCCGATACAAAGACGTTATATTTATATCATTAACGTAAAAACAATTATTATGGAAACTACCCGTCAAGCCAAAATAGCACGCCTGCTCCAGAAAGAGCTCAGCGAAATTTTCCGCCAACAGACAGCCAAAACACATGGCGTCATTGTCTCGGTCAGCACCGTCCGCGTCTCTCCTGATCTCTCGGTGGCCAAGGCCTATCTGTCGGTATTCCCCTCAGACAAAGCTGCCGAGATGATTGAGAGCATCAACCGCTCGGCTCAGACCGTGCGCTATGAGCTGGCACAGCGGGTGCGTTTCCAGTTGCGCAAGACTCCGGCCCTGCAGTTTTATTTAGACGACTCGCTCGACTATATCGAAAACATCGACCATCTGCTGCAAAAATAATTCCTGACAGTCGGCCCCGACAAAGCACAAACCGTCATTGTTTACATTTAAGATAGCTCTTCGATATCTTTTCTCGAAGAAATCACATAAAGCGGTAAATATCATAGCCGCCATATCAATAGCCGGTGTTGCCGTCGCGACAGCGGCCATCGTCATTGTGCTGTCGGTCTTTAACGGATTCACATCACTGTCAGAGCGTCAGCTCTCACTGATTGACCCCGAGCTGCTCGTTAAGCCGCGCGACGGCAAAGTCTTCGCCCGCTCTGACTCTGTCAGAGACATCATCCTTACGGTCGACGGAGTCACCGGCGCCGTCGCCACACTTTCTGACCGCGGACTCCTCGTCAGCGAACATTCACAGACGCCGGTCGAATTTAAAGGCATCGATGACGGCTATTGTGAAGTAGTCGACCTCGACAGCGTTGTCATCGACGGCCTGTATCTGAGCCGCTATGACAGTCTGCCGGCCGCACAGATTTCGGTCGGCGTAGCCAACAACAGCGGTCTGCGCCCAAGCCCCGAGAGTGTGGTCGGGCTATATGTGCCGCGCCGTGTCGGCCGTCTCAATCCGGCAAATCCCGCGGCTTCTTTCCGCGGTCGCGATGTCGTCGTCACGGCCGTCACATCAGTCAACCAGACCGAATATGACAACGACCGCATCTTTGTGCCGCTTGACGTGGCCCGCGACCTTCTCGACTACAGCGACGGCGAGGCTTCAGCTCTCGAGTTGCGTCTGGCGCCTGAGGCCGACATACGGCAGATAACGTCGGAAATCGCCGGCCGCTTGGGCCCGGGGTTCGACGTGCTCGACCGCGCCCGTCAGCAGAACGAGTCATTCCGCATGATTGCCATAGAGAAATGGATTACATTCCTCATGCTTGTCTTTATACTCATCATAGCGTCGTTCAACATCCTGTCAACACTCTCGCTGCTCGTCATCGAGAAACGCGACAACATGACAACCCTGCGCGCACTCGGAGCGACACGCGCCGACGTACGCTCGATATTTGTCAGGCTTGACTGGCTTATATGCGGCATCGGAGGCGCGACCGGCATCCTCGTCGGGCTACTGCTTTCATTGGCTCAGCAATATTTCGGACTGATACGACTCAGCGGCGATCCCGCCGCACTGACCATCGACGTCTATCCCGTGGCCGTCGACCCGACCGACCTGCCGGCGGTGGCCGCCGCCATAATCCTGATTGCCCTGCTGACGTCGCTTGTCACAAGGCTTTTTACAAAAGATATCAAATAATCAACGAGACATGCAGAGAGTCCTTTTTCATGAAACCGTTTTCGGGCCCATACATTCACGCAGGCTCGGCACATCATTAGGCGTCAATCTCTCGCCCAACGACGGAAAAGTCTGTTCGTTTGACTGCCTCTACTGCGAGGCCGGGTATAACGCCCAAGGCGCCGGCTCGACCGGATTGCCGTCGCGGACAGACGTCGCCCGACACCTCGAGCATAAACTCAAGTCAATGAAAGAGGCCGGACAGACGCTCAACGTCATCACATTCTCCGGCAACGGCGAGCCGACCATGCACCCTGACTTCGCCGGCATAATCGATGACACCATAGCCCTGCGTGACCGCTATTTCCCCGACGTAAAAATATCGGTGCTTTCAAACTCCACCCGCATAGACCGCCCCGACGTCTGCGACGCTCTGAGAAAGATTGACAACAATATACTCAAATTGGACAGCGCCATTGACCGCACCGTCAGTTTACTCGACCGCCCGGTCAACAAACACTTCAGCGTGGACAAAACCATAGAGCGTCTCGCCGCGTTCGGCGACAACGCCATCATACAGACCATGATTACCCGCGGCACTCACGACGGCGAGTCTGTCGATAACAGCACCGACGCCGAGATTGACGCTCTCATCGACGCTTATCAGCGCATACGTCCGCGTGAGATAATGCTCTACACCATCGACCGTCAGACGCCCGAGCAATCGCTCGTCCACGTCGCGCGCACCGAGTTAGACGCCATCGCCGCCAAAATCACGGCCCGTACAGGCATCCCCGTGCAGGTATCAGGCTGATTTTCTCAGATTATTTCTTTCGGATGATTGTCATGCCGTCGCGTAGCGGCAGTATGATTTTCTCAACCGTCGGGTCTGCAGCCACAAGGTCATTGAACTCGACTATGCCGCGGCTTTGCGCGTCGTGATTTGCCTCGGGGTCGAGCACTTTTCCGGCCCAGAGCGTGTTATCGGCGATGATGTAACCGCCACGACGCACACGCGGCAGTATCAGACGGTAATAGTCGGTATAGTTGCGCTTGTTTGCGTCGATAAACACCATGTCCCACTCCCCGTCAATCGACGGAATAATCTCCAAGGCATCGCCTATGTGCAGTTCGATGTCGGCTCCGCGCGGGTCCGAGTCAAAAAGCTCGCGAAGTTCGTCGGCATACTCGTCGTCTATCTCGACCGTGTGTAGCTTGGCACCCTCGGGCATACCCTCGGCAAAACACAGCGTCGAGTAACCTGTGAACGTGCCCAATTCGAGTATGCGCTCCGGAGCTATCATGCGCGTGAGCATGGTCAGTATGCGTCCCTGCACATGCCCTGAGCACATGCGCGGATAGAGGCGCGTCAGATGCGTGCGGCGGTAGAGGCGGTGCAGAGACTCCGGCTCGGCGTCGATGTGCGCGGCGATATAATCGTCTAATGCTTCCTGAGAGTCCATTACGCGTCGTCAGATGTTATAACGGACAAGCATCCACATAGCGGCATGTGTCAGCAGCATTATCACGAGCAGTATCCATGTCACCTCGGAGCGGCGCGGCCAGCAGATATAGGCGCAGATGCCCGACACGATGACGTAAAACGGATAAAACCAAGCAAATATACGCGCCGGCGTGTCTGTTGCGGTCTCGGCGAGCAGCGTCGGAAAAGCGAGCACCGGCAACATACATATTACGATTATCGCGATGACCCACACAGGCGGACGCGACTCGGGAGCATTTGATGATGTCATTTGCCTGCCTTTTTATTGTTTTTACGTTGCTCTTTATCGGCTTTATAAGCCTTGACAGTCTCGGCTATGCCTCGCTCGAGCGGATATTCGACCGTGAAACCAAAGTCGCGCTCGGCGTCAGAGACGTCACAGCACCAGTTGCGTTGCTTCATTATCTTGAACTTGTCACGGTTGAGCGTCGACGGCTTAAGTGTCAGCACGCCCCACTTCTCGGCGACGACCGACGCGCAGTATACAGCCCACATGGGCAGCCTCACGGGCACGACGAAACGGCGGCCGAGCGCGTCGGCGACGATTTTGCGGAACTCGCTCTGCGTATAGGCCCGGGGCTCGCTGATGATATATTTCTTTTTGACTACGCCGGCGGCGAGGGCGTCAAACATGGCCCTGACGAGGTCGTCGACGTAGATGAATGTCAGCATCTGACGTTTGAATCCGACACCGAAGTCCCATCCCGAGTCTATCGACTTTATCATCATCAGATAGTCTTTTTCGTGGGGACCGTAGACGCCTGTCGGACGGAAGATAATCCACGGTATGTTGCCGTGACTCTCCAAATAGGTCTCCGACTTGATTTTCGAGAGGCCGTAACGGGTGTTGGGAGCCGGTATCGAACGCGAGTCAAACGGTGTATAGGCTACCTCGTCGCCGAGCCCGAGCGCACTCAGAGAACTCATATAAAGGAATCTGTCCGGCACAAGATTCTCCTCCTCCATGACCTCGATGAAATTACGCAGGTAGAGATAGTTGATGCGGTTGAAATCGGCAAAGTTAGTGCACTTTGTCGCGCCGAGGTTCCATATCATATAGTCCCAGCGTCCGGCCGGTGTGGGCGCCGCGTTGCGCAGTGTCGTGCCCATCAGGTCGGAGTTGTCATAGTCGAGCACTACAAAATTGAGTCGCGGGTCATCGAGATAGCGTCGTGAAGTCGACTCCCTGACTGCGACCCACACCTGATAGCCGCGGTTAAGCGCCTCACGGGCGATAAAGCCGCCGATAAAACCGCCGGCTCCTATAATCAATATGGTTTTACTTTCACTCATAATCAGAACAGTTTATCAATGATAGCCTTGCGGTATGCGGCCATGGTCAGACGCGCGAACTCGTCGGCCGAAAAGCGTTTGACATAAGCCTTGCCGCGCTGCGAGAGCTTGTCGGCATACACGCTGTTTGACAGAATATCGTCCGCGGCCTTGACAAAAGCGTCGCTGTCATCGGGATTGACATAGACAGCCCCCGGGCCGCCGGCCTCCTCGAGACACGAGCCCGTCGCGGCTATGACCGGAGTGCCGGTGCTCAACGATTCCACTACCGGCAGGCCGAATCCTTCGTAGCGCGACGTATAGCTCGAGAATTTCGCCATGGCATAAAGAGCCGGCAAATCGGCCAAGGGCACACCCTCAAGATACATGACACGGTCAGTCAGACCGTAATCGGTGACAGCGCGACGCACTTTGTCGGCATACTCGCTGCGCATCGACCCAACGATGACCAAATTAAGATCGGCAGGCAGTCGGCGCATTGCCTCGACAGCCATGAGCTGATTCTTGCGGGCCGAAACAGTGCCGACAGTGACAAAATAGTCGCGCGGCAGTTTGTAAGTATTCCTTACGCGCTCCTTATCCTCATAGCTTACCGCGATGCTGAAGCGCGGGTCGACGCCCTGATATATGACGTCGATTTTAGCCGGGTCTATCTGATAGTCGCTGATAAGGTCGCGTCGCGTGGTCTCGCTGATGGCGATGACGCGTGTGGCCGCAGCGGCCGACCGACCGTATTTATAGTCATAGATGCGTCGGTCTATGGCACGGTAGTCCTCGGGCACACGGCGGTAAATAAGGTCGTGGATTGTCACAACCGACGGAATACCCGACGATTTGATATTAAGCGGCAGTTCGTTGCTCAGACCGTGGTAGACGTCGACACCGTTGCCACGCAGACGCCCTGTGATGCCGAAACTGCGCCAGAGGGCACCAAAGCGGCGTCCGGCGCCTGAAGCGACAGCGAGCTCCACATTGGCGCGTGCCAAGAGCGGATCTATACGCTCGCTGCGGGGCTCACAGGGCGAATAGAGAATATACCTGTTGCTCGGGAAGCCGATTGTCATTGTGTCGATGACATAACGGCTGTAATTACCGAGCCCGGTACTGTTCACCGCAGCACGTTTTGCGTCATATCCGATAGTCAGACCTTCCATATCAGTGCAAATTTATACAATAGGCGCCAAAACGCCAAACTTTTATCTGTACGGCATATTATATGGATTCTGATAAGAAAAAGTGTTAAACCACCGCATTTTAGCTTTTTAAAACTTGACAAATACCCAAAAACGTTGTAACTTTGCCATATAAGTTGAGCACACATCATAATGGAAACTAACATTTTAGACAATCTCCCCTCGCCGGCTCCGACGGCTTCGGTGATTGACCGTATCAAATTTCTTATAAAATTCTCCCGGCGGACTCAGGCCAAATTTGCCGAGCTCATCGGCGTAGACCCATCCAACATATCCAAAATACTTTCAGGCAAATCGCCTGTAAGCGAGGCTTTTATCAATCGGCTCGTCGTCAACCTCGGTGTGTCGAAACGCTGGCTGCTCCATGGCGATGACGTGCCGTTTGCAAAAAACAGGCCCGCTCGCGAAACCTCGTCGACACAACGCTCTGAGCGTCATGACAACATCGGCGCCCCTGTCTATGACATTGACGTCACGGCGGGTTCTGTAGGCCTCAGCCGCATGTTTACCGACGAGCGCATCATCGGGCGCCTCAATATCCCCGGTGTCAGTCCAAAACTGCCGATCGTGCGCGTCTCGGGCGAATCGATGTCACCCCGCATCCGCAACGGCGCCTATCTGTCGATACGTGACGTAGGACGCGACGCGACGATACTCTGGGGCCAGATTTATGTCGTCGTGCTCGAGGATTACCGTATGGTCAAATATCTGCGCCGCCACGACGACCCGTCCAAAGTGGTGCTGCACAGCGAGAATCCCAACTATGACGACATAGTCATCAACCGCTCGGACATCGAGAATCTCTTTCTTGTAGAATCTATCATCAACTATGAAATCGTGCGCTGATAAGCGACACTCGCCGCTTCCGGCGTGCCGCCACGCAGGAGTTTTCGAAGCCGGCTGCGACGAGGCCGGACGCGGTTGTCTCGCCGGACCGGTATATGCGGCCGCCGTCATCCTTCCCGACGGATTCTCGCATCCGCTGCTCAATGACTCGAAACAAATGACCGAGCGCCGGCGTTATCAGTTGCGCGACATCATCGAGCGAGAGGCTGTGGCGTGGGCCGTGGGCATTGTCGACGCCGAAGAAATCGACCGCATAAACATACTGAACGCATCAATTCTTGCCATGCACCGCGCCCTTGACGGACTGACCACGCGGCCGGCCGAAATCATTGTCGACGGAAACCGTTTCAAACCTTACGGCAATGTGCCCTATATGACTGTTGTCAAAGGCGATGCTACCTATGCCAACATAGCCGCCGCATCGGTGCTCGCAAAGACTTATCGTGACGATTTCATGATGCAGGCGCACGAGCGCTATCCATATTATGCATGGAACGTCAACAAAGGCTATCCTACTGCCGCTCACCGTCACGCTATCGAAGAGCACGGTCCGTCGCCGCTCCATCGCATGTCTTTCCGGCTTTTGCCGGCGCCGACCCTTCCGTTTGACCTTTAAAAATACTATATTTGCATCTGCAATGACTATAAAAAACATATACAGACCAATCGCCGCGATTGCCCTTATAATCGCGACGGCTCTGACCGCACGCGGTGTCGAAACAGTAGTCACCCCCGGAAATCTTCACACGCTTATCGACAATCCTCAGTCAGTAAGTTCACTGTCGCTGACAGGCTCGGTCAATGCGGCCGACTTGTTTTTCATAGCCGAAAACATGCCGGCCCTCCGTGAACTCGACCTGAGCCGTGTATCCATAGCGGCCTTTGACAACGGTCGCGAGCGCTTGGGTCTGTCTGCATACCATAAGGCCGATGTCATACCGGCCGGTGTATTTGCCGGATCAAGGCTCACGTCCGTTAAGCTGCCTCAGAGCGACGGCCTAAGCATAGGCGATGTCGCTTTCGCCGGCTCTTCGCTCACACGCGCTGACATCGGCTCCAATGTCAAATCAGTCGGACAGGGCGCGTTCAGCGCATGCCCCCAACTTAAGGAGGTGACGCTCGCGGTCTCTGACATCGGCGGGTCGCATGTCTTCGACGACTGCTTGTCGCTGTCAAAAGTAACATTGACAGGCGTCAATGTCATTCCGGCCTCTACATTCGAGGGATGCACGGCGCTCAATGCGGTGACAGGACTTGAAAATGTCACGTCGGTCGGCGACCGTGCCTTCGAAGGCTGCGGCGCGCTGTCGGCCGTCTCATTCGGCAAAAATCTGAAATCAATAGGCACGGAGGCTTTCGCCGGGACTGCATTGGAGTCAGCTGACCTCAGCACCTGCTCCTCCCTGAATCATATCGGTCGCTGGGCCTTCGCCCGCTGCGCCGACCTGCAGCGGGCATCTCTGCCGGCGTCGCTCAAAACCGTGGGTGAGGCCATATTTTTTGATTGCAAGTCGCTCGCGCAACTGACACTGCCGTCAGGCGCAGTAAACATCGGCGACTTCGCCCTCAAAGGTCTCGGCAATGTCAGCGAATTAACACTCCCGGCGTCGCTCGACTCTATCGGTGACTACGCTATGGCGTCGATGGACGGCCTCAAATATATAAATGCATCGGCTCTCGAATCTGTTCCTGCACTCGGCAAAGAGGTCTGGCACGGTGTCGACCAGCCGACAGTGCGGCTTCTCCTTGATGCCAAAACGATAGACCTCTTTGCGTCGGCCGGACAATGGATGGAGTTTGATATCCTCGACATCGAGCAGTCCGCAGCCGATGATATAACATTGACCGAGACGCAAAAACCGTCTGTCACCGGTCGTTTTGAGGGTACGGCTCTTTTTGTCAGAGCCGACAGAGATATAGCCGCGCTTCGTGTTTTTGATACATCCGGACGTCTGTTGGCGTCGTCTGACATCCCGGCCGGAATGACCGAGGCGCAGATTGACGTGCCGGCCGCATCAGGCATAATGATAGTCGAAGTTATCCTCACAGACGGCATACGTGCCGGTCTGAAAATCAGAAAATAATTTAAGGATGGGAAAAAATAAACTCAAGAAATTTGCCGACATGGAGACAATCGATTTTGTCTTCCAATATCCCTTTGCCCGTCTGCAGAAAGAAACATTCCCGCTCAAAGGCCGCTGGGGCGCCGACTTTTTCGGTAACGACAAGCCCATTGTGCTCGAACTCGGCTGCGGTAAAGGCGAATACACTGTCGGGCTCGCACGCCGTTTTCACGACAAAAACTTTATCGGCGTCGACATCAAGGGCGCACGCATGTGGACCGGCGCATCCGAGGCTCGCGACACGGGCATGAAAAATGTGGCCTTCGTGCGCACATCCATAGAACTCATTGACTCGTTTTTCGCCCCCGGCGAGGTCAGTGAGATATGGATTACCTTCCCTGACCCGCAGATGAAGAAGGCGACAAAACGTCTGACGTCGACACGCTTCATGAATCTCTACCGCCGGATACTCGTCGACAACGGCCTGATACACCTCAAGACCGACAGCCCTTTCCTCTACACCTACACCGACCTTATGGTCAAGCTCAACAGCCTGCCTGTTGTCGAATCTACCGCTGACCTTTACGCCTCGGGCTCGGCCGGCGACATTCTCGACATAAAGACACATTACGAGCGTCAGTGGCTCGCACGCGGCCTGACAATAAAATACCTGCAGTTCCGTCTACCGGCCGAGGGTGACTTGGCCGAGCCGACCGACGAAGTCGAGCCTGACACTTATCGCAGCTACTCGCGCGGCTATATACAGATGCCGCAACTCATGGACGAAAACAATCAAAACTAACATACATCATGGCTGAATCAAACACATTATATCCCCGCCTGATTACCGACGCGCTCGCCACCGTGCGCTATCCCGGCTCGGGCAAGAATATCGTCGAGGCCGGTATGGTCGAAGACGACATCCGCATCGACGGTCAGAAAGTAAGTTTTTCTCTTATCTTCGACCGTCCGACCGACCCCTTCCTCAAATCGGTCGTCAAAGCCGCCGAGGCTGCAATAAAGACTTTCGCATCGGCTGACGCCGAAGTGACCGTCAATGTCAAGACCCGTCAGGCCGCTCCCGCTCCCAAGGAGAAACCGCTTCCGGGCGTGAAGAATATTATCGGCATCTCGTCGGGCAAAGGTGGTGTGGGCAAATCGACAGTTGCCGCCAATCTCGCCGTGGCTCTTGCACGCGAAGGCTACAAGGTCGGACTGCTTGACGCCGACATCTTCGGCCCGTCGATACCCAAAATGTTCGGCGTCGAGGACGAGCAGCACTTCATGCACGAGGTCGACGGCGTCAACAAAATCATCCCCATCGAGCGCTACGGCGTCAAGATGCTATCGATAGGCTTTCTCGTCGACCGCAACAGTCCTGTCGTCTGGCGCGGCTCCATGGCCTCAAACGCGCTCAAACAGCTCATCGAGCAGGGCGACTGGGGCGAGCTCGACTACTTCCTCATCGACATGCCTCCCGGCACAAGCGACATCCATCTGACACTCGTGCAGACCCTCGATATCACCGGCGTGGTAATCGTCTCCACACCCCAGCAGGTAGCCTTGGCCGACGCCCGCAAGGGTCTGGCCATGTTTGCCGACTCAAAAATCAATGTGCCCGTCCTCGGCATCGTCGAGAACATGGCTTGGTTCACGCCCGAGAAACATCCTGACGAGCGTTATTATATCTTCGGTAACGGTGGTGCCGCTGAGCTCGCCAAAGAGCTTGGTGTCAAGCTGTTGGCCTGCATACCTCTCGTAGCCTCGGTCGGCGTGCACAGCGACAGCGGCGAGCCAATCGCTGCGGGTGACAGCCTCGCGGCCCACGACTTCATCCACTTGGCCCATGTGGTCATCGACGCCGTCGACGAGCGCAACAAAACCTTACCGCCCACACAGCACGTCCAACTCAAACACTAATGACATGGACAAAAAAATATTAGTCATAAACGGCCCCAATCTCAATCTCCTCGGCCGTCGCGAGCCCGAAATCTACGGACACACTACTTTAGACGAGATTATAAGCGCGCTCGCCCGTGACGGAGTCGTCATCGAAGCTTTCCAAAGTAACAGCGAGGGCGCAATCATTGACCGCCTGCACGCGGCCGGTTTCGGCGGCGAATATTGCGGCATAGTCCTCAACGCAGGTGCCTACACCCACACCTCGCTCGCCATCGCCGACGCCATCGCGGCCATCGAGACTCCCGTCATCGAGGTGCATCTGTCAAATATCTTCTCACGCGAGGAGATACGTCACCGCTCGCTGATAGCTCCGGTCTGCTGCGGCAGCATCAGCGGCTTCGGCGCCCTCTCCTACCGTTTGGCCGTCGAGGCTCTCATCTCACGTGATGCTTGATTTGACTCCGTTAGCCCGGCCGTTCTTCCGGCGGCGTGTGGCGGCCGCCCGTTCATGGGAGGGCCGCATCGCCGACACGCAGCGCGACGTACTCGCGCACCTTTTGCAAACAGCGCGACGCACACGTGTCGGGGAGCGCCATGATTTCGCCTCCATAAAAGATTACGAGACCTTTGCCGCGCGTGTGCCGGTAATCTCTTATGAAGACATCCGTGCCGACGTTATGGAGATGGTCAACGGCCGTCGTGACATACTATGGCCCGGGAGATGCACTCATTTTGCACAGTCATCCGGCACGTCGGGCGGCAAAAGCAAATATATCCCCGTCACAGCCGACTCGCTAAAGCTCAATCATTACGCCGGCGGACGCGACGTTGTGGCCCACTATCTGTCACTTAACCCTGACAGCCACATCTTCTCGGGCAAAAGTTTCATACTCGGCGGCAGTTACGCCAATGAGCTCGGCACACTTCCGACCGGCACGGTTGTCGGCGATCTCTCTGCCAATCTGATTGACAACATCAACCCTGCGGTAAACCTGCTGCGTGTGCCATCAAAAAAAATAGCCCTCATGGCCGACTGGCATCAGAAACTGCCCGCACTCGTCGAGGCCGCCTCACGCGAGAATATCACCAACATCTCCGGCGTCCCGTCATGGTTTATGACCGTCATACGCGAGACCATCAAGGCCTGCGGAGCCACGACCATCCATGATGTCTGGCCCAATCTCGAGGTCTTCTTTCACGGCGGCATAGCCTTCGGACCCTACCGCAGCCAGTACCGCACCCTCACCGACCCGTCAAAAATGCATTATCTTGAGACCTACAACGCCTCCGAGGGCTTCTTCGCCGTGCAGACTTCATGGGATGACGAGCCGGGAGTCATGCAGTTGCTTTTAGACATCGGCGTCTTTTACGAGTTTCAGCCTGTCGGAACTGATTCGCAACCTGTCGGCGACCCTGTGCCGGCATGGAAAGTCGAGGAAGGCAGAACTTACGCACTCGTCATCACGGCCTGCAACGGCTTGTGGCACTACTCTATCGGCGACACTGTAACCGTCATGTCAGCCGACCCGCTGAAAATCCGCATCGCCGGGCGCACCAAGAGTTTCATCAACGCCTTTGGCGAGGAACTGATGGTGTGCAACGCTGACGAGGCCATAGCCGAGACTTGCCGTGCCACCGGTGCCGAGGTTGCAAACTATACCGCCGCGCCGGTCTATGACGACGGAGGACACCGCGGACACCACCAGTGGCTCATCGAGTGGTCAAGGCCACCGGCCGATACCGAGGTCTTCGCCGATATTCTCGACCGTGCACTACAGAGCGTCAATTCCGACTATCAGGCCAAACGTTCGGGCGACATTTTCCTTGACCGTCTGTCGCTCGTTACGGCGCAGGCGGGACTATTTGACCGTTGGCTCGGCGAAACGGGCAAATTAGGTGGTCAGCGCAAGGTACCACGTCTGTGCAATAATCGCAAAATCATAGATCGCCTTTTAGAAATGAACTTCTGAAAACCTGAATAACAAACTATAAAAATCATGAAACTCAAAAAATTGCTCCTCGGAGTCCTCTTTGCCTCAGCTGCAGCTCTCTCACTGTCTGCTGCAGACGCCAAGTACATTTTCTACTTCATCGGCGACGGCATGGGCATGGGTCCTGTCATGACCGCCCAGAGTTATAACCGCGTAATCCTTAAAAATGACAAGCCACTGCTGATGATGCAGTTTCCGACTGTCAGCTGGTGTCAGACTTACTCGGCATCAAGCCTTATCACCGACTCTGCCGCCGCAGGTACAGCCCTCTCTACAGGCACCAAGACTCGCAACAGCATGCTCGGCATGGCGCCTGACACGACTGACGTGACTTCTATCGCACGCATATTCAAGGACGCCGGCTACGGCGTAGGCGTAGTGACCTCTGTCGCTCCCGACGATGCCACTCCCGGCGCTTTCTACGCACATGTGCCCAACCGTGGCATGTACTATGAGATCGGCAAACAGGCCGCATCGTCGGGCTATGACTTCATCGCCGGCGCAGGTCTGCGCGGACGCAAAGATAAGGAAGGCAAAGCCACAGACCTGATGGACGTAATGGCTCAGAACAATGTGCAGGTCGTCTATGGCCGCGACGGCGTCAAGGAAATCAATTCTGACAAAGTCATGCTCCTTAACACCGACGGTCCGCATGACTGGGACATCCACTACGCCATCGACTCGCTCGCCGAAAATCTCACATTACCTATTATCACCGAGGCCTGCCTCAATCAGCTTCTCAAGAACTCTCCCGACAAATTCTTCATGATGGTCGAAGGAGGTCTCATCGACCATGCCCTCCACGGCAATGACG
>ENA-OYXU01000446-OYXU01000446.1-human-gut-metagenome-genome-assembly--contig:-NODE-446-length-16401-cov-5.396917_pt1 | contig 16401 bp, 12 predicted proteins | sample MGYA00243243_ERZ653435 | MGnify/ENA primary metagenome ERZ653435 (study PRJEB26926, sample SAMN06165113) | human gut metagenome | biome: ENVO:00009003; feature: ENVO:2100002; material: ENVO:00002003... | reverse complement strand
ACGAGATGCAGCGTAGTCTCGTGGGCTCGGAGATGTGTATAAGAGACAGTTATGTTTTCGATCAGGACGAAGCCGTCCATGTCGGGCAGTTCAAGATCTATGACATAGAAATCAAAGCATTCCCCCTTGTCAAGCCGCGACACAAGATCAGTGGCAGTGCTGAACTTCTCCACGCTGTTGACCCCTCTGATAGCGAGAACGGCATGCAGCCCTTCCCTTATCAGATCATGGTCATCAACGATAGCGATGTTCATCTGTGATAATCTTGATTCATTTGCCATTTAAGACGATTTTTGCATTCATTTAATACGATATGCAAATTTACCGTCTCTTACAAAGCACATCAATTACGGTTTTCCGTAGTTTTTCAATATATTTCAGAGTTATTTGCCAATATTTACATTCAAAACCACCCTCATGGCATTTTCGGCATCTGTTTCAACAGTGAGCGTGCCCCCGACAGCGGCAGCCCGGCGCTTCATTGAATTCAGTCCGATGCCACGCTTTCCCGAAGGTGAGTAGGTGCCGTTGTCGGCCACTTCGAGTGTCAGACTTCCGTCAGTCACTGACATGACGACATCTATCTTCGTAGCCCCTGAATGTTTGATCGAGTTCCCTACGGCTTCCTGAACTATTCTGTATATCTCCAGCGCCACTCCGTCGGGCACCGAACTCCAGTCTCCTGCCGGGGCCGAATAGACTATCGACACACCGTCGCCGCAGGCTTCCTGCTGTTTCATCAGATAATAACGCACGACCTCATCGAGATTGGCATAGGCGAATTCAGGCGGCATCAGCTCGTGGGATATACGGCGCACCGATTCGCGGCAAGTGTCGATAAGGGCAGCCGTTTCAGAGGCCGGAACTCCCTCCGCCATGTTCATCCTTATGGCCAGCAGATCATTGCACACTCCGTCATGAAGCTCCCGGGCCATGCGTTCACGCTCGTTTTCGAGCCCTTCGACATATTGCTGCGTCAGTCTGCGGCCTATGTCGGCACGCAGATTGGCGAATTCTATCTCGCGTGCCAGGCGGCGACGGCGCTGACGCGAGGCATATATGACAAAACCGGCGACAATGACAAGCAGAAGGCCCAGTGCGGCGAAAAGCCACATCAGCCTGTTTGCGCTCCGCGCCTCGCTTCGGGCAAGAGCGAGCTCGGTCTCCTTCGTCTCATATTTGACTGTCAGCTCACGGAGACTCTCGGCCTTTTCGCGGGCCCAGAGCGTGTCGCGCAGTTCGTTTCCTTTCAGCAGTGTCTGATAGGCGTTGCGGTAATCGCCCAGAGAAGCGTAGGCTATGTGCATGTTGTTGTAGCAGTCAAAGACAACGAAAGGAAGATTTTCGATTCCTTCCAGACCGAGAATTTTGTCGAAATACTCAAGCGCTTCTTTCGGACGGTTATCTTTAAGAGAGATGGAGCATTCCGCCTGATAATAGGTCAGCATCGACATGGCCGATTCGATCTGCGGAAGGATTTCTTGACATTTCCGGCGCCATGCCGCGGATTTCGCCTTGTCGCCGAGGCGGTCGGCCGCAAGCATCGTATAGACGGCCGCGCGGAAAGCGCTGTCGCTGTTTCCGGCTTCCGTAGCGTTTTTGTAAGCCAGTTCCTGATAATGGAGAGCCTTCTCATACATCCCGCATCCGGTGAGCACCGAGCCTGCAGCGCCGAAAACCATGCTCCTGAAACCGGCGTCGTTGCTTCTCGCCGCCCATTCGCCCGAAAGCTCCGCACTCATCGCTGCTTTCTCTTTCTGCTGCATATCGAGGTTAAGAGTGGCGAGATTTATGTATAGCGCTGCAATCTCTTCGACGGCTTCCTGATCGGGATTCTCGCGGAACCGGCCGGAGGTCACAATTTCGAGCGCTTTCCCGTAGCTTGCAAGCGCTTCATCTATGCGGCCGAGAGAACGGAGAAAAACTCCCTGCGAGGAATGTGTCCCTACGATCTGCGTCTTGTCGCCGATTTTTTCCGCAAGCGAGATAGCCTCCTCTATGACGAGTTCGGCGGAATCGGTGCGGCCTATGCCGTGAAGACTGTCGGCGGTTTCTCGCAAGGATGCTATTTTTTCAATTTCACCGGGGAGTGCCCACGCGCCTAACGAAACCGAGGCGCTCAATAGGATATTGAGTATTTTTTTCATGGCAGGGAGGGATTTTGAGGTTTATGGTGAAGAGAGGAGAAGAGAGGAGAATGAAGAACTCTTTAGAAGGCTGGGAGGTTGGCCATGTTCCAGAGATTCAGATAGGCCGCGCGGGTGATCTCGACAACTTTTTCGTAATTGATTCGGTCTGCGTGATCCGAAGGCTGGTGATAGTCGGGATGGCCGTCGGTATGATACCAGATGATGGGAATGTCACGTTTCGCGAAAGATCCGTTGTCGCCGCCGCCTATCGGACGGTCCCAGGGACGGTAATTCGGCTCGAGCTGCAAGCCGTATTTCTCCACATCGTTTTTGAGCCATTCGCCGAAAGCGGGATGGGCCTCGGTGTAGAAATAGACCACATGTTTCGGTTTCGCCTCGTTGTTGTTGCGGCCGATCATGTCGAAGTTGATGTAGCCTTTTATTTTTGAAAGGTCGGGATAGGTCAGCACGAAATGTTCCGAGCCGAGCAGACCTTTCTCCTCGCCGTCCCATAGGGCGAAGATGATCGTGCGCTCAGGTTTGACGCCGCTCTCGAGAAAAGCGCGGGCAATCTGAAGCACGGCCGACACGCCCGATGCGTTATCGTCCGCTCCGTTATAGATTTTGTCACCGTCAAGCAGCGGATCAACTCCGAGATGATCATAGTGCGCGCCCATGACAACTATCTCATTGGGATTCTTCCCTTCGATACGGGCCATGACATTGGTCAGCGGAAGGCGCTGATGAACCTCTTTTTTCAGCACGGCGATCGAATCGGGATGAACCGTGTAGCGCCCTTTCTTCTGTCGCTCCTTACGGTAGGCCTCGAAGGGCTGGCGGTATGATTCTCCGTTCCACGGTTCGAGCCCGAGTGTGCGGAAATATGCCTCGATGTAAGCGGTTGCTATTCGCCCAGAGGGATAGCCGGCCTCACGTCCGACGAGTTCGTCGGCGGCAAGGAATCCGATATGACCCTCAGCGGTGATGCGGTTGATCGTCTCGTAACCTTTCTGCTTTGGTGTTATCTGTGGCGTTTTCGGAGATTTTGCCGAAAGAGATAATGCCGAGAGTGCCACTGCGGCCAGTGAAATATAACTTGCAATGCGTTTCATGATAGTGTTTTTGTTTGATGAACGCGAAGTTACATGATTTTCCGGTAAATAGCAAATCAAAAAAGCAGACGCGCCCGTCTGAGCCGGGCGCGTCCGAAGTGAAAATATGTGTTATTGGAAACTCTGTTTTCAGAATACTTATCGGTTGTTGCCGCCGACAACGTCGTTGTTCGAGATTCCGCGGACCTTCTTGACCTGTGCGTTGAGCTTGCCGAAACGATAGGCTATACCTATGTTGATTCTGGTATTGTTCCACATTTCCGAGCGCGAGACGCTCTGATAGGGAACGTTCACCTGATAACTGCGGTATTCGCGATGGGGCGGTCCGAATGGATTGTTGAACTGCAGGTTTACGGTCAGACGGTCCTCCTTGAGGAAGGTACGCCGCAGGCCGAAACCATAGTTTATCTTCGACATGCCTACCGGAGTGAACACCTGATAGAGCGACTTGCTGCCTCCGTAGTAACTGACATAACCTGTCAGATATAATTTCCATGGGAGACGCTGCTGGATTCGCATATAGCAGTTCTGGCTCCATCCGTCGAATTTGATTCCTGCCGAGGGATTCTTATAGTAGTTGTAATCCACTCCACCATTGACCATCACGCGTGTTTTGGGCGAGATGTTCCACATGATGTAGAGGAAGTTGCTGAAATAGCGGTTGCGCCCGGCGTTGGCGTAGGTCGAATAAAGATGGTCGTCGCGCGAGGTCTGAACCGAGATGATGGCGTTGTTGCTCCAGCCGAAGCTCGTGTTGAAGTCAATGCTGAGCTTGTTGGTGAAGAAGCTGTAGTTGAGGTTGGCCGACTGGTTGCGCAGACTGCTCAGATCGGGATTGCCCTGCGAGGTCGATGTCGGGCCGGCGTTGACCGTCGGGTTCAGGTAGTTGATGCCGGGGCGCTGGATGCTCGAGCTGTAGGAGAGGCGCACCGAGTTGTTGTCGTTGATGTTGTAGGAGATCGCCGCGTTCGGAACCCAGTCGTTCAGGTCGCTGTGGAAATCCTTGTCGTTGCCTGTGTGGAACTTGGCCGACAGACGCGAGAACTCGTAGCGCACTCCGGCGCGGAGACCAAGTTTGCCTATGTTGACGCGGTAGTCGGCGAAGAGAGCGCCTATCTGGGTGATGTGGGAGAAATCGGTGTGGTTTATGCCCTCTCCCTCATAGTCGCGGTCGGCAACGCTGTGGTTGTCGCGGTAGATGTATTTTCCGCCGAGGTCGAGCGTGTGTCCTGACCATAGCGGGCGCGTCCAGTCGAGCTGAAGGGTGTGTTCGAGCAGAGAGGCGCGCGAGTTGTTGTAGATGCCCGTGTAATCCACCGGCATGTTGACCTGGTCGTAGTATTGGTCACGGCTGTTTGTGCGTCCGCCGTTGCCGTTGATCTGATAGGAGAGGATTATCTTCTCGCCTTTCTTGCGGGTCAGGCGCTGATAGTTGAAATTGCCGCTGAGATAATGCCAGCGCGACGGTTTTACATAATCGGCCCGTGTCTTGTAGCTGTATAGCAGATCGCCGTCGGGACCGTACATCGCTACGCTCTGGTCGTTCATCGACTTTCTGGAACTTAGATATGAAAAGAAATCTGCGGTGATCAGGTTGAGAGTGTCGATTTCATAACTCAGCTCGAATCCCAGATTTTCTGATACACCCGAGGATTTCATTACATTCCTGTCGGTATAACGGTTGCCCGTGTCATCAAAGACGCGTTCGGTAGTATGCACCTGTTTCCCCGAGCGACTCGGGTAAGAATAGACGCTGCCATAAACCGAGAAGGTCAGCTTGTCGATCTGCGACATGAGCCACAGATTGGGGTTGGGGACATTGGAGTTGGTGGCATAACTGAGGCCTACATTTCCCATCACGCCCTTGAAGCTCATCTCCTCTTTGGTCACTATGTTCAGTATCATGCCTACGCCCTCGGCGTCCTCGCGTGCCCCCGGATCGGTGATGACCTCTATTTTCTGGATCATCGAGGCGGGAATGGACTTGAATATCTCCTTGGCGTTGTTGCTGAAAGTGTTGTTGCGGCGCCCGTTCTTGTAGATGAGGAAGCTCGAACTGCCCTTTATCTTGATGGTTCCGTCGGGATCGACCGTCACGAGCGGCACTCGCTTGAGCATCTCGTCGAGCTGGGTCGTGGAGGCCGAAGGGTCGTTGGCCACGTCGTAGGCTATGCGGTCGATCTCGCGCGAGATCAGCGGGCGGGTGCCTTCGACCACAACTTCCTTCAGTGTGCGCCCGGCGTCGCGGATGACGAGCGTCCCGAGGTCGGCCACGGGTTTAGCCTCGGTGATGTCGAACATGGTGCGTATCGGCGCGCGTCCGGTCGATAGAACCGTGAGGCGGTAGGCTCCGGGGCGCAATGCCTGTGAGAAGAGGCCTTCATCCGAAGTCACCAGAGTGGCTACAGGCTTGACGGTGTCGGTGCGGCTGAATATGCGCACCGTGGCAAACGGTTCGCCCGTCCCTGTGGAGTCCGCTACCATGCCCTTGACAGCATATTTCTGCGCCGAAGCTCCGAAAGCGACCGCCAGAAAAAGGGAAGGCAGCAGTAGAGTTTTAATAAGTTTCATCGTAATGATATTTTGTGATAATATTAGTTTTAGAAGTCACCTATATGACGCGGGAAAACGCCATAAATCACACAAAGGAAGATATTTTTTTTGAAGTGATTGGCTATTATCTGTTCAGACTGAGATCAAACGGCTCGGTGATATCCAACCGCAGACGGCTTGAATAGGATCCGGGGATCCAGCGGAACTGACCGACGTTGGCGTTGGCAATGGAAAGATCCACATTACGGTCATAGCCGACCTCACGAATCAGGAGTCCTACGGAAGATACAGAATCAGTCTTCAGCACGAGTTTCGAGGGGTTTCTCCGCACTATCATATCCTTTACCTCCGTATTCTTTTCCATCATGACGGAGAAGGTGCCGTAATCGCGTTGCGACCCATTCAGATCGAGGCTGTCGGGAAAGCCCCCGGAGTTACAGAGAGTGTCGATCCGGCAACCGGAAAACGTCACGTCGCGTAAACCGTTATAGGCAAAAGATTTCGCTGTAAGGCCCACGATATTGAATCTGATATTATCGCAGACCTCCGGAACGGTCAGCGAGGCTAAAGTCCCGGCAGGTAGATAGACCGTAACAGGCACTCTGACATCGACACGGAACCAGCAGTGGGTTCGCATAGTGCTGTCCTCGAGCATGGGAAGGAAATCGGTGCCGAGTTCAAGAACCCCGTTATTGACCGACGCCTTGACAAAAGCGTCGATTGCCTGCGGGACGACGATCTCAGGTTTCTGAAGCGAGGCTTTTTCCTCGAAACGGAAAGTGATTCCGTTATCTTCTCCTCCATAATATGTCCCGTCATACTGACAGAAAGTGACGGATGAGAAGGAGTCGAGTCTGTGGGTGACGGTGCGTGTGTCGTTCGCGGCGACTCTGACATCATAGAAGTACGGCTTGCCGTTGAGGGCGAAAACAGCTGTGACTATTACTGCCGCAACATAGACGAATATGATAAACGCGATAAGCGCGCGGGTTGTCTTTTTCATTTGTTCTGATTTAAATAAGTTTCAAACATCTCTTTCAGGCGCTCGGGAGAAACCTCCAGAAGATCGAGCTGACGGAAAACTTCTTGCATGTCTTCGCGGAGAAACCGATGACTTCTGATCTCGCGGATTTTTTCGGGAGCGTTCTCGCTGACGAAATATCCTATTCCGCGACGATTGAAAATCACTTCGATTCCGGAGAGATAATCGTAGGCGCGCATTGCGGTGTTGGCGTTGACCTCGATTGCGGCGGCATACGAACGCACAGAAGGTATCCTCTCGCCCGGCCGTAGCGCCCCGGAGAGCACTTCATCGCAGATGCGGTCTGCTATCTGCAGATAAATGGCGCGGTCTTTTTCTTTAAAATCCATTTATAACGGTTTACCAGCGGTTGATGACCTCCATCTCCTTGAAGCGATAATAGGCCATTATATAATTGAATAGGACTATAGCGGAGAAAATGGACATGATCATGATCTCGAATTGCTCTTGGTTAAGCGGGGTAGGCCGATTGTTTTCCGGCGTAAATACCATTGACGTGCCGGTCACCACCAGGAAAAACAGGACTAATATCACTGCTCCGAGAACAAACGTCTTGACAAAAGAACCTTTCGGGAAAAGGATGCTGCCGAGAGCGAAAGCCGACTGCACGGCAAAGAATATCAGGACTGAAATTATATTGGAAGTATCGAGTTCTCCCTTAGGTAAGATGAATATATGATCCATCGGCATGACGAAAAGACAGTCGGTCGATTCGGCCATACAGGTCAGAAGTCCCATGCGAACCAGCTCGCCGACATAGAAAGCCGCCAGATACAACACCGGGAAAATGAGCACGTAGATGACGAAACGCACGGCATATTTCTCAAGTTGATCAGCCGGGAACATTATCGAATAGATTCGCTTCTCTTTGGTCCCGAGTCCCGAGAACATCATCGATGCACAGACACTACCCAGGATGAACAACATGAAAAAGAATATAGTCTCGACCTGATGCCAAAGAGGATCGATTATTCTTTCACCGGTCTGAAATCGATCAAGCAAATCGGCTTTATAATATTCGGCACCGGTAAATCCTATAAGACATTCACATATTATCATGGCTCCGAAAACGAGGCCCGCGCCCATGGCAAGCTGACGCCAGTTCTCGGAAATATATTTTTTCAGCACCTTTCCGAAGCGCGGAAAGGAAAAGCTGTCGGTTACCTGATTCATTTGTTTGATTCGTTATAAAATTTTTCAAGATATTTCTCCACCTCTTCAGCCGTGGGATAGACAGCGACTATCTTTCCGTCGGCATCGACGAGCACACTGGTTCCGCCGGCGTTGGCGCAGCGATATTTGGCCCAGATGTTGTTTGCTCCGGCAACCTCGACAAGAACAGGCCAGGGATAATCGTCTTTTTCGGCAGCTGCTTTAATCTCGTCGAGCGACCGGTCAGCCCCTACCCCGACAATCACGAAACCTTTCGGACCATATTTCTCATAGACGGGTTTCATGGAGATGGAAGTGCGCCGGCATGGCATACACCATGTTGACCAGAGATCGATAAGCGCGGGATGGCCCTTGACGAGATCGCTGACGCGATGGACTTTTCCGTCAAGATCGGGAGCGCTGAAATCGACGAATTTGTTGCCCGGGACAGGATCGGTCGTAGCGGAGAGAAGCTTAAGCCGTTCGGTGTAAGGATGACCGGGGAACTTGTCGGCATAGACTGAACGCCAGGCCTCGGTCAGTGGTGTGGTGTCGTCGGCATACCATGACTCATGGGCCAGAATATAGAGTCCGGTCAGCGAATTCAGTTCGGCAGCCTTCTGGATCTGGAGATTCTTGAAATCGTTTTTACCGAAGTGCTCTACGGCGTCCTCGGCCGCCTGCCCCTCGGGGGTATGGGCTTTGCCTTGGTCCCAAAGAGCATTAGCCTTCTTTCCCACAGAGTCACGCAACTCCGGATTCTTCTCGGCAAGCTCCATGAGATCATAAAAATCCTGAGTATAATATTTTTTAGCCTTTTCCAGAGAATCACGATGAAGGACCACCGGAGCGTTTTTCCAAAACTCTGAGAAATAATCTCTGAAATCATTCAGTTGCTGCGTCAGACTTCCGGCAGGCGCAGCTACCCGGAGATCGAGGTCTCCATCTTCGTTCTCCTTGAAAGACACATTCAGGACTGCGTCTTCCGAAATCAGCTTCGACCACGGGCGCATTCCGCGCAAGTGCATGTCCTTCTCGGTAATCATGAAGGCTTTCGGATAATCGGAATACAGATCGTAGGAGATATGTCCGTCCTCACCTACCGGCATCCAGCGGCGATACGCCGGATCTCTCGGTGTGGCCACATCTTCTTCGAGCATCAGCACTTTCGCTTTTCCGGGATATGTGCCCTGAATGCGTGTGTGGATTTTGCCTGCGGGAGGATTTGAGGAAAGACGCAGACCGTAGATTCCGTTATTGTCAGTCAGATCAACAATCGAATCGGCCTTGTCGAGCGGGGCAAAACGGGCTTTAAAACGCCAGACGCCGGATTCGGGCATCGATTTCTTTTCCTTGAACGTATAGTTTTCCAGACCGATAAGAGGATAATCCTTTCCGGTGACGGCTCCGTGGAGTTTCAGAGTGTCCAGTGCGCACCACCATCCGGGCAGATGGACCATGACGATGTCAAACACAGCGTCTTTGTCGGTCAGCTCAACCGATTCGACGAACTCATGGGTCATCGTGGCATTGTCATATATAGGCATCTCGATTTTTCGGGCCGACAGCGAGAGCACGGCCGCAGATGAAAGTAACAGAACTATTTTTTTCATGACTTGGATTTTTCAAACTGAAGGTTCAACAGATGAGGATTTGAAAGGGCGAGCCCGAACAGCGACTCGAGATTGATGTCGGTTTCGGTCTGTGTGTCGTTGGGCAGAATGATGTTTGCGCCTCCGACGTTGGGCTGCGTGAACAGCGACGCTGTCAGCATGGCCGGATCGTTAGTGGTCACGAAACGCAGATTAGCGGTTATGTCACTGACTGAGCGGTCAAAAAGCACCTGTTTGTTGTCGATGATAATGACATGGTCGAGAATTTTGTCGATGTCACGTACCTGATGGGTCGATATGACGATTGTCCGCTCTTCGTTCATGTTGGATGCGATGAAGCGGCGGAAAGTGCTTTTGGCGGGAATGTCGAGTCCGTTTGTCGGCTCATCCATCAGGAGCAGCGACGTGTTGCACGCAAGCGCGAAACACATATAGGCTTTCTTCTTCTGCCCCATCGACATGGAGCCGAGCTTCTGGGAAGGGTCGATCTCGAATGTCTCGAGATGACGGCTGAGATCTTCGGCCGAGAAACGGGGATAGAAGCCCCCGTTGAGTTTCACGAACTCGCTGATGGTGACCGCAGGCAAAGAAAATTCCTCGGGGACAATGAATATATCGGAGATGACGGAAGGCTGACGCTTGCGGGTGCTTTTACCCTTGAAAAGCACGCGGCCGGCGCCGGGTGTCAACGCTCCGGCTATCAGATAGAGCAGCGTCGATTTTCCCGCTCCGTTCGGACCGAGAAGCCCCACTACACTGCCGCTTCCTATTTCCATTGAGAAATCATCCAGCACCGGCGGTTTGCGCCTGGAATATCTGAATGTGAGATTTTCGATTTTAAGCATATCGGTGTATTAGTTTATTAGTACACCGCAAAAGTAATATCATTTTTTATTCTTTCAAAATTTTTTTGCAAAAAAAATCTTCAGACCTGTCGGACAGGTCTGACAAAGTCTGACCCGTCAGACCCCTAACAGGCTCTCCTGCACGAAAAAAGCCCCGGAATGAACCGGGGCTTTCATCAAGATTGAGAGATTGTCTATTGACAGTGAAATGAAAACTATTTGTCATTGAACTTGTGGTCCAGTGTCTGGCCTGTGGCCGGTGCCTCGCCGTCTGAGGGAGAGGGGATGTCATCAGCGGAAGCGACAACATTCACTTTAACGCGTGCATAGGCTGTTGCGAGAGCGCATCCTTCCTCATAGACGGGCATCACGAACTCGATATAGAAGGAGCCTGTTTCCTGAGTCCACTCGGGTGCAAGCGTTATGGCGAAAGGCTGCACGTCGGTAGTTCCTACGGGAATGCCGTTCAACCAGTAGCTGACAGCGCCGTTAGTGGCGTTCTTACCTTCCTGTGCGGCTGTGGTTACAATCGATTCGATTCCGAACTCCTGTCCCTGAACGACATACACCTGGTGGTCAACAACGACGGCGTTCTTGTAGGTGACATTAATGTTTACATCGGGCAGCTCATCGTCGTCATGACAGGACGCGAGCGACATCATCAGAGGCAAAGCCATCAGAGCCAATAAAAATTTCTTCATAGCCGGTTAAGATATTAAATGGTTTTTTGTATTGTGAATTAATTATGTATCGTCTAATTTCCAAACACGAGATCGTCATCCTTAACGTCAATCACAATCGGACGCTCTTTATCGACTTTCTGAGCAAGAATATCCTTTGAAAGACGGTTGAGCACGAGACGATGTATGGCTCGCTTGACCGGACGGGCACCGAATTCGGGATCGTAGCCTTCCTCGGCAAGATAATGGAGGGCTGCGGGAGTCACTTCGAGAGTGACGCCGTTGGTCGCAAGCATTTTCTTTATGCTGCGAATCTGAAGGCCGACGATCTCCTCGATTTCGTTTTCGTTGAGAGGCGTGAACATGATTGTCTCGTCGATACGGTTAAGGAACTCGGGGCGAATGGTCTGCTTGAGCATTTCAAGGACCTCGTTCTTTGTCTTCTCTACCACTTCGTCATGGTTCTCGGGCGTCATCTTCGCGAAATTGTCGCGGATAACGGATGACCCCATATTGGAGGTCATGATTATTATGGTGTTCTTGAAGTTGACCAGACGTCCCTTGTTGTCGGTCAGACGGCCGTCGTCGAGAACCTGAAGAAGAATGTTGAACACGTCGGGATGGGCTTTCTCGATCTCATCGAAAAGCACGACCGAATACGGTTTGCGGCGCACGGCCTCCGTCAGCTGGCCGCCCTCGTCGTAGCCGACATATCCCGGAGGCGCTCCGACAAGACGGCTGACGGTGTGTTTCTCCTGATACTCGCTCATGTCGATACGGGTCATCATGTTCTCGTCATCGAACAGATATTCCGCCAGAGCCTTGGCAAGTTCGGTCTTGCCGACACCTGTGGTGCCGAGGAATATGAACGATCCGATAGGACGGCGCGGGTCGTTAAGCCCGGCGCGGCTGCGGCGCACGGCATCGGCTATGGCACGGATTGCCTCTTCCTGACCGACAACACGGTTGTGAAGCTCGGCTTCAAGATGGAGAAGTTTCTCTTTTTCGCTCTGCACCATCTTGTTGACCGGAATTCCGGTCCAGCGCGAAACGACGTCGGCGATATCCTCGGCATCCACCTCTTCCTTGATAAGAGCCTTCTCGCCCTGCATCATCTTGAGCTGCTCCTGAATGTCGGCGTTCTCCTTCTCTTTCTGTTGCACTCGCGAATAACGGATTTCGGCAACCTTTGCATAATCGCCCTCGCGCTCGGCGCGGTCAGCCTCGAAATTCAGCTGCTCGATGTCGATCTTGTTCTGCTGGATCCGGTTGATAAGATCTTTTTCGGCGCGCCACTTGGCCGTATATTCCTTCTCTTCCTCGCGCATGGAGGCAAGATCCTTCTCGATCTCCTTCACCTTTTCCTTGTCGCCTTCGCGCTTGATGGCCTCGCGCTCGATCTCCTTCTGGGCTATGCGGCGCGTGATCTCATCGAGAGCCTGAGGCACGGAATCGATTTCAAGACGGAGTTTCGAAGCAGCCTCGTCAACAAGGTCAATCGCTTTGTCGGGAAGGAAACGGTCGGTTATGTAACGCTCGGAAAGCTGCACGGCCGCAATAATCGCTTCATCGCGGATGCGCACCTTGTGGTGGTTCTCGTAACGCTCCTTCAGTCCGCGCAGGATGGAGATGGCCGAGATCTCGTCCGGCTCGTCCACCATCACCTTCTGGAAGCGGCGCTCCAGGGCCTTGTCCTTCTCGAAGTACTTCTGATATTCATCCAGAGTGGTTGCGCCGATGGAGCGAAGCTCGCCGCGCGCCAGGGCAGGCTTCAGGATGTTGGCGGCGTCCATGGCGCCCTCGCCTTTGCCCGCGCCAACCAGGGTGTGGATCTCGTCGATGAGATAGACTTTGCCGTCGTGTTTGCCGAATTCATATTTCGTGTCAACGAGAATGAGGCCCTTTTCCGCTGCCATCTTCTGGCCGCGTGCGAAAAGCTTGCGGGTATATTCCTCCATTTTCTCGTAATCTTCAGCCGATACGATTCCCTGGGCTATGATTTCTTCCTTGGAGATGTTCTCGTCGTGTCCCGCATCGGCTTTAGTGGTCGGTGTGATGATCGGTTCGGGGAATGCCTGGTTTTCGCGCATGCCTTCGGGGAGCTTCACTCCGCAGAGTTCGCGGCATCCGTTCTTGTATTCGCGCCATGCGCTGCCGGTCAGATAGCCGCGGATAATCATTTCGACGCGGAATCCCTCGCAGCGTATGCCGACCGACACCATGGGATCCGGTGTCGCCAGTTTCCAGTTGGGAACAATGTCGGAAGTCGCGTCAAGAAAATAAGTGGCGATCTGATTGAGGACTTGTCCTTTGTAGGGAATGCCTTCGGGGAGAACGACGTCAAAGGCCGAGATGCGGTCAGTCGCGATCATTACGAGAGTGTCGTCGCCTATGGAATAGACATCGCGCACTTTGCCGTGATAGACGCCGGTCTGGCCGGGAAAATTGTAATCGGTTGAAACCAATGCTTTAGCCATAAGTAAACCTTTTTGTTTTTATTGGAAATTTTGTCTTGACTGTCAATAGAGGAGCGTTCCGGAAATGCACCAGTAGCTGTTGCTGCCTCCCTCGGGAGCACCCTGAGGGATCTTGACCTCCATGGTGTGTTCGCCGGCGGCGAGGTCGCCCAAGTAGATGTATTCGGGATTGGTGACTGTTGCGGGACACCAGTTCGAGCGGCTCAGGTCGCTTGAGCTGAGGCCGTTGGAGAAGTTGCCCGAACAGGGATTCCAGTTGCGGTATGTGCCGCAGTCGTCGCGCCACGGAACGAATGTTATGATTTTTTTGCCGTCGAGATAGATGGTGTTGGGTTTCTGGTTGAACTCGTCGCCGTTGCCCCAGCCTCCGTGACCGGTCGTGGTGTAGTAGAGGATCGCGTTCTTTACAGGCTCTTTCAGCGTGAATTTGACTTTCAGCGAATCGTTGAGCATGAAAATCGGGTAAGGCTGTCCGGCCTGTTCGAGATAGTTGACGGTGTTGAACAGAGGCATTGTGCGGTAGGTCTGGCGTTCGCCGTCGGGATAATATTTGAGCTTGAGTGAGAGTCTGTGGCCCTTGGAGTCCCAGTTGCCGATGTAAGCGCCGATCCAGGCTTCGTTGACGAGACGGTCGGCTATGTTGGTGACCTCTGTCTTGTAGAAGACAGAATCGACCCATTCCTGACCGGGAACGACATTCTTGTTGTAGGCGCGTACTCCGAAGCCGGTGAAGAAGCGCATCAGCTCGAGAGGCACATCATATTCCGGCGTGGAGACGAGGCCGTGATAGTCGGTGTCGCCCGAATGGAACGCGGGGACTGATTTGAGATCGCGGATAGCGTCGATAAACGACTGTTTCTTGTCCGTCGGGATCATGAAGATGGAGCCGGTGCGGTCGTATGCATCGCCGTCGGAATACTGAACGACTTCCACGAACACCTGACGGTCCGAAACCTTCTCCGGGAGTTTTACTTTCTTAAGTATGATGGTTCCTCCTCCCACGTTGTAGATCTCACCGCCGACGAGCGATTCCGGAATCTTTGCGCCGTCAAAATTGATGCGGGCCTGGTCGAAAACCGGGATGGTGATGACGCCGCTCTGGTTTATGGTGTACTGATAGTGGGCTGCATCCATTTTCTCTCCGAGGGTTGAAGGGAAAACATTTTTTGTCTCTTTCAGCGGAGTGATATCGGTTGCTTCCTGGATCTGGTCGCCGTTGCGGACAACGCGGAGCACCAGTCCGTCAGGAACCCCTACGCCCGGCTGCGGAGTGCCGCGAAACGGGATTGCCGTCGTGAACCAGATCTCGATCGTGTTGGAGTTGATCGATGTACGCATGACGGTGCACTCCAGCCCGAGATATTTGTCTTTCTTCACCTCGGTCATGTTCTTGCCGAAAGTGAAGGGGTTTTCCGCATATATGGTTTTGCCGTCGGGCAGGATTGCCCAGCGATATTCCTTCTGGTCTGCGTAGTTGATGAAGGTCTTGGTGACGGGATGTTTCAGCGGTTCGCCGGAGGCGAGAGCTTCGGCAGCGCGTGCGCTTTCAACAATGACCTCATTTCCGTTCACAGTCATGAGCGTCTTTGCCGGGCTGACATTGCCCTTATAAGAACTCTGATAGGTCACTTCGATAGCTTTGGCCTTGCGCACTTTTTTGGCGATATTCTGGGCCTGAGCCGCAGATACACCGCCTGCAAACAGCATTACCGTTAAGGCCACACAGTTAAGCAGTATTTTTTTCATGGAATCGGGGAATATGATTTTTACAGTTCTTTATTTTGATGCAAAGATACTTACAATTCCTTAAACCGCAAAGTCCCCTTCCCACATTCTTTCTTCTTACTTTTCTTGCCCTTTCTATCCTAATTCCACTAAGTCTGATAAGCAAACCTTCCCATGTTATTGTTCCTGTATCGGAGTCCGTAGGACGCACAACTTCTAACCGTGTATGGAGCGAAGCGGAGTGCACGGACAAAGGCCAGACAAGTATCGGCGTGCCGGAGGTATGCCTCTGTGTCGAAAGCTTTTCCTGTGCCTGAATCAATGGAGAAAGAAATCGAGATCGACCGAGCAGCTGTAAGGCGACTCATTGACCGACACCACGATATAGTCCTTTTTGTCGATGCGGAATTTCGAATACTCCTTTCCGTCGCCCGAAATCTTCTCTCCCTGAAATCCCGCCTCCCTCAAAGCTTCTGTCAGTTCGGCGGCATACTTCTCCTTGTTTTGGCGCGTAAGTTCGCTTGTCGCTCCATTGATTGTTGTTGAATAAGTCACCGAAGTGAAAGATTTGTAGAAACTTATATCCTTGAGATACAGTGCGATCTGAATGGCTTACTTATTTTCATTTACGATACTAAAGCTTTTCTAATATAAGTTCATAGAAATTCTTATTATTCCAAAATAATATACTTGGGTTACCTTCATCGCGTATCCATATTTCTATTCTGCTATGCATAACTTCTTTGTATCTTTTAAAGTCATCGTCATAGTGACCAATATAGCCGTTGAATTTATATTTAATTGTATTTGACGGATGACCTAAAAGGAGTTTGCTTAATTCATTCATAAACTCATCGTTTTGTTTGGAAACCAAATTAGTTAAAGTTATATCTATTGTTTCTTCTCCATCGAAAACAAATATTGTCTTATTATTAATTTTTACTATGTCTCCTATATATCTTTCCGAGGTTTTGAAGGTGCTTATTGAATTGTTGGTATAAAGGCATTCAACTACTTTATAAGCCCTGTCTCTTATACACATCTCCGAGCCCACGAGACTACGCTGCATCTCG
>ENA-OYXU01000444-OYXU01000444.1-human-gut-metagenome-genome-assembly--contig:-NODE-444-length-16447-cov-4.493533_pt1 | contig 16447 bp, 9 predicted proteins | sample MGYA00243243_ERZ653435 | MGnify/ENA primary metagenome ERZ653435 (study PRJEB26926, sample SAMN06165113) | human gut metagenome | biome: ENVO:00009003; feature: ENVO:2100002; material: ENVO:00002003... | reverse complement strand
GTCAACCACCGTGCCCTCGCGACTCTTCATCTTGCCTTCGGGGAGCTCGACCATGCCGTAGGAGAAGTGGACGAGGTCCTTGCCCCATTTGAAGCCCAGACGGTCAAGCAGCAACGAGAGCACCTGGAAGTGATAGTTTTGCTCGTTGCCCACAACATAAATCATCTTGTCGATGGGATAGTCCTGATAGCGGAGTTTGGCTGTGCCGATATCCTGAGTCATATAGACCGATGTGCCGTCAGAACGCAGCAGCAGTTTGTGGTCGAGGCCGTCTGTCGTCAGGTCAGCCCAGACAGAGCCGTCCTCCTTGCGATACATCAGGCCCTTCTCGAGGCCTTCAAGCACTTTTGACTTTCCTTCCAGATAAGTGTCGCTCTCATAGTAGATTTTGTCGAAACCGACACCCATGCGGCGATAAGTCTCGTCGAAACCATCATAGACCCAGCGGTTCATTTCGGCCCAGAGAGCGCGGACATCGGGGTCTCCGGCCTCCCACTTGCGGAGCATCTCGCGGGCATCGGCCATCAGGGGCGAAGCGGCTTTGGCCTCGTCTTCTGTCATACCCTTATCCATGAGTTCTTTGACTTCGGCCTTATAGTGCTGGTCAAAAGCGACATAGAAATCGCCAATCAGATGGTCGCCCTTCTTGCCCGAGCTTTCGGGAGTGACTCCCCCACCCCAGCGCTGCCAGGCCAGCATGGACTTGCAGATATGTATACCGCGGTCATTGACGATGTTTGTCTTCACGACGCGGTTGCCGCAGGCTGCGAGAATCTGCGACAGGCTCCATCCCAGCAGGATGTTGCGAAGATGGCCCAGATGGAGCGGTTTGTTGGTGTTGGGCGACGAATACTCGACCATCACCAGCGGCGACTCGGGCGTTGCGGGAGTGATACCCCACTCGGGAGTATTGGCAATATGTGTCAGCACCGAGTTCCAGAACGTCGGCTCGATGACGATATTGAGAAATCCCTTGATGACATTGTAACGCGACACCGCAGGCTCATTGTCAACCAGCCAGTCGCCTATCTCTTTACCTACGGCCTCGGGTGACTTGCGTGCGGCCTTGACCCAGGGAAAGGTGACAACCGTCAGGTTGCCTTCAAACTCTTTGCGTGTGGCCGAGAGCTGCACCGCTGCAGGCTCGGTCTCGATTCCATAAAGCTCTTTGACGGCGCGGCAGACAGCCTGCGCCACGATATTATCTAATGACATAATTACAGAATATTTGGGCACAAATTTAGCGATTTTTTATGTACTTTTGCGGAGTTACACCCCCTAAAGAGCCAACACAATGAAGAAAAGCATGGTATATACCGGTACCGGCGACCGCGGCACGACCTCGCTCGTCGGCGGCGAACGTATCGACAAAGACGACATCCGCCTCGAAGCCTACGGCACAGTTGACGAACTCAATTCATGGGTTGGCCTGCTCCGGGCCGAAGCCGACGACAACGCCGTCAGAGAATTGCTGACCATGGTGCAGAACCGGCTGTTTGACATCGGCGGCTATCTCGCCACGCGCGACGCCAAGACCTGCGACGGTGTCAGCCCCGAGGTTATTGCCACGCTCGAGCGCTCGATTGACAGCCTTGACAGCGAAGTGAAGCCTATGAGATGTTTTGTGCTTCCCGGGGGAACCGTGGAGAGCGCCCACGCCCACATCATGCGCACCGTCTGCCGCCGCGCCGAACGCCGTATTGTGTGCCTCGGCCGTGAGACGCTTCTTGACCCAAAGGTCATCACGTTCATCAACCGTCTGAGCGACTGGGCATTTGTCTATGCCCGCTTTATCAACGCCCGTGCCGGTGTTGGCGACGTGGCCTGGGAGCGCTGATTCCCTCCCCGCCGCGACTCAGAAAGGATAGCCGATGGCAAGGTGGAGCGCAAGTGATTTTCCGAACGACTCCATGTTGTAGTATCCCCGACGCCCCGTCTCATAGGGCGCATGTATGCCTATGCCCAGGTCGAGGCGCACCACCAGCATCGAGATGTCGAGACGCAGCCCCACGCCCGTGCCAAGAGCAAGCTCTTTGAAGAATGACGATCCGCGCAGAGTGCCTCCCGGACGCTGAGGGTCGTCTTTGAGCAGCCATATATTGCCGGCGTCGACAAATGTGGCTCCGTGAAGCGGTCCGAAGATGGGAAACCTCAGCTCGGCGTTCATCTCGAACTTGAATGTACCGGTCTGGTCGAAATAACCGTTGGTCTGACTCGAAGGCGGACGGAAAGAGCCCGGACCTATAGAGCGCACCGTGAATGCGCGTATGGAGTTGGCTCCGCCGATATAGAATTGCTCGCCATAGGGCACCTCTGACGAGTTTCCGTACGCATGGGCGGCGCCCACGAGAGCACGCCCATAGAGCCAGATGTCATGACGACCCAGACGATGACCATAGACAACCTGAAATGTTCCTTTGACAAACTGTGAGAAAGGTGTGCCGAAGAGCTTTTTTTCACCGTGTTTGCCCGCCAGCTGATAGACACTCCAGAAGATGTTGCCGGCTTCCTGAAGGACAAGCTGGAGGTTAAGGGCCTGGCGTCTGTGGTTGAACATGCGTTCATAAGTCCACGTATATGACATCTGGGGGATATATTGGTTGCGGAAACTCAGGGCCATGGCACGGTTCTCGTTCATGATGGAGTCAAATTCGGCCGTGGTATTAATCAGTTTGGCATAGGTCAGCTTGAACGGCGTGAACGAGTTTGACACGTGGCGCGAGTGCTGCCAGTCATAGGTCAGTGCGAGGTTAAACTGCGCCATCCTGAAGTAGTGGGGGCGGTTGAGAAAGTCGGCGTTCAGGGTCAGACGCGTCCAGTTGAGAACACGCCGCCTCTGTGTGAGCCACGACAGTCCCATCAGCCTCGGGAACGACAGCGACGCCGTTATGCCCGCCTCATAGGAGTTGAAGATACTCGACTTCGAGCGCTTGCTACCCGTCTGCCACTCATACGAGCCGTTGATTTTGAATGTCAGCTGTTCGCCACCGCCAAATACATTCCTGTTGGTGACGCTGAAGGACAGTCCAGGACCAATGTAACTGTTGCTCCTGGAGCTTGCGTTTACCTCGAGCGAGGTTTCCAGCGGTTTGTCAAAACGGCAGTTTATCAGCACGTCGAGCGTCGGCGTTGATGCTGTCGTGTCAGGCACAGCGCTTATCTGAATCTCATTGAAAATGCCCAGGCGTGACAGATAGGTCTGCGTGTTGTTCATGTCACGCACCGAGAAGAGTTTGCCCTTCTTGAACGTGACATTCTGGGGTATCAGCTTGCGTCGCAGCCGCGAGGGCATCTGCTGGACGAGGTCACCCACCGGAGTGGCTATTGTGTCATAGCAGCCCGTTCCGTCGTTGCGGCTGACCACTGTGGTGATTTTTCCGGTACGATAGGGTTGCAGTGCCCAGTGCGGGGCATTTTCTGCCAGGTCAAGTTTCAGCGCTATCCGCTCGGGCGTAATGGTGGAGTCGGCCAGATATTCGATATATTCGGGACGGAAGAAATAGTAGCCGCGGTTGCGCAGTCGGTTGGCGATATTGACACGCGCGGCCGCAAGCGAGTCGGTAGAGTAACGCATGCCGGGTTTGAGATACTTCTGACGGCGCGCCAGCGAGTCAATCTGATGATTCAGTCGCGTGGTGTCGGGCAGGTATATAATCGAGTCAAGCAGATAGGCCGGCCCTGTCTCCACATTGTAGATGACCGACGCCTTACGCTTATTTTTGCCCTGGGCAAGCTCAAAAGAGGATTGTCCGCGGAAGAATCCGTTGTCCTCTAGCTTATTACGTATCATTTCGACGCGCACCTCGGGCCTGACATTGCTGAGAAGCACCGGCTCAGCCACCAACTTGTCATAGAGCCACTTCTTCAGCCCCTTTTCGGGACGGTCCCAGTGGTTCCACACCCACAGACCAAGCGGGAACGGATAGCGCAAGGAAGCAGTCAGTGCGTTATTGGGTTTCACGTTGACCTGTGTGCGTATTTCTGACGACAGCCCAGACGGCACTTGCTGTCCGGCAGGGGCACTGATATTGACCTTCTTGACGCCGGTATACAGAATTTCACCCTCAGGAAGACGGCTCGTGGTGGAGCACGCGGCCATAATCCCCGCGAGAGCCACAGCGAGCAGCCGCGTCACCAGAGCGCGCCGACGGAGTCTATCTCTTTCAGTTCTTATCATCGTTTTTATCGTCATCGCTTTGTTTGGTCTGAACAGCCTCGGCCTCGGGCGCCTTCTTGCGGCGTCCGAATCTGAAGATGTCGCGCAGCGAGTTGAGTTTACGTTTGAGCACAAATCCCACGCCGGTCTGTGTGATTTCGCCTTCGAGGATGTTCTCAAAACCTGTGTGGCGGAATATCCTGATATACATCGAACCCGATTTGTTGAGCATATATTCAAACGAGACATCGTTTAGCAGACTCTCGGCCAGACTTTCGTCGGCGTTGGGGTCGGTGTTGTAGCTGCCGCCCACCACAATCTTGAAGCGGTCGTTGAAGAGCGTCTTGGAGACGCTGTAGCTGTAGTTCATTGCCGTCGACGTGCTGCCCTCATAGGTTCGGTCATATTGCTCGATGCCGAAGGAGATATCGACGCCCTTGATGTTGTTGGCGGCCCACGAGTTTATCTGACCTTCGAGGAACGAGAAGAGAGCATTGGTAGTCGGTGCCGACATTGAGCTTGTTCCGGGACCTGTATATGTGTTGTAAATCAGCAGATTCATAGCCTGGTTGGCGCGTTGTTCAGGCGACATGCCCTGAAGCTCGTTCTCGACAGTTATATCGTCGTTAGTCGACATGTCGAAGGCCACGTCCATCGTGCGGAGCGTTCCGGTCACATTGAGCGCGATGTCAAAGACAACCATGCGCGAATTCTGTCCATCCTGAAGCACATTGACCTTCACGTGGTCAACGGCATGGACATTGAGCGTCGGATTCATGACATCGCCGTTGAAAGCCACATATGAGCCTTCCTCAAAGTCAAACAGTTTCTCTGACATGAACGGCGGCGTGTAGCGCACGAAGCCTTTCGAGATCGTGTAGCGCCCCGTCATGCGTCCGTCGGGGTTGACCGGCGACATCGAGAAGTCGAGGCTGCCCTGACCCGACACCTGAACCTTGTTTTTGCCGTCGGTCGAGAGGTCAACGGCGATGGTCGAGCCCTGGTTGACGGCCAGACGCGCGTTGATAAGCATGGCCATGGTCGTCACGACAGAGTCAGCTTTCTCGACAGCAGTCGTGTCGTTGAACTGTACAAATCTGACCATGTCGTCTTTTGAGCCCGCACCGATAAGATTGTCGGTGGCCGTCGCGAGAATATAAGTGACGTTGGTTCCTTCAAGCACAGCCGCGTCGGCATTGACGGTCAGGAACTGCATATTGCCCCTGACCGAGGCATCAAGGTTGACAAATGCACGCCCGTAGGCACTCGCGCCTTTAGCGGCACGCTGAGAATTGACAATCTGGGTGTTTCGTGCACGTAGCGTCAGGTCGAGCGAGGGGTCGGTCACCTGCCGTATGTCGATTGTGCCGTCAATCAACAGCGGATTGTCGTTGCAGGCCGTTATGTCGAAGTTGTCAAACGTGACAATGCCCGAGTTGACAGGTATACGTTTCTGAGGCAGAACCAGACGAGTGCCGAGCATATCAACGTTTATGTGAGCCGAGTCGAAAGCCAGCCACCCGTCAAAGTTCGGCTTTTCTGAAGAACCGCTGATTTCCAGACTGCCGTTGAGTGTACCGTTGACTCGTGCGGTTCCTTTGGGCAGGAACGGATTGAGAGTCTTCAGGGGAAATTTTATCATGGCAAGGTCGAGGCTGAACGGCGACGCCTTGGTCGAGTCGTTCAGGACACCTTTGATGGTCATTGCTCTGACGCTGTCGACCATGAGCGCTATGTCGGCGCTTACTAGCCCCGAAGCCGGGTCAGTGGCGACGTCAAGGTCAAGGTTGAAGTCACCGACTCGCTCACGTCCATATGTGAGGCCGGCGAGCGAGACATCTCCTCGTCCCGTCATATTGCGGGTGTCCCAGTGGAGACGCAAGTCGGCCGATACATCGCCGCTGACAGGCGGCGCGAAGGGATTGACCGCAAGCCAATCCTGAATCTTTATGTCGCGAAGCTGGAGAATGATGTCATCTTTAGTCGGATCGTCGGGACCAGACGCCATAGTTGAAGGCACTGTGGCAAGATGCAGCGAGCTGCGGTCATCGTGGAGGCGCAGATCTGCCCTGAACTGACGGTCTACAAAGTTATAGCTGACATAGTTGGAGTCGTTAAGTGTCCAACGGCGGTAGGCAATTATAGGATTATAAGGCACAAACTTGAGTGTCGCGACAGAGTCGGTGGCTGTCACGTTCAGGCCGAGGCTGTAGCCGGTCTCACCCTTGATGTTGCGCTGACGCAGCAGCGCTCCGAGACGGTCTCGTCCGACAAAACCGTTGAGAGCCACGTGGGCAAACTCGTCCATCGTGCCGGGAGAGTTGTCGGCCATGGCGTTATATATCAGATAGGGACCGCGCTGACGCGCGTTAAACGTGATTGAGTCAAGCCGTGTCGTGCCGCTCTGAAGTCCGGTCACCGAAGCGCTGAGCGACATGAGCGAGTCGTTTACGAATGTGACAGCGAAGGTGTTGAATTCTGTACCCGATTCCGCCAGATATTCATGGGCAAGGTTCTTCTGTCCCATCAAGAGTGAGACAGTCATAGGCGGGAGAGCACACTGAAGCGAGTCGACGTCAAGCCGTTTTGAGGCGAGATTGCGTTTCAGCAGGGCCATTGTCGAGTCGATATGCGCTGTCAGACCCTTGAGCGGGCAGTTCACATCGGCCACGGCGAGCAGGTCACCGTTGGTCAGCCGGGCGTTGATGCCTTGTGTGGTCATGTCCACCCCTATGGTGGTGGCGTCGGTCCGGAGGCTTCTGCCGTCCATAAGCCAGTCGAGGGCGTCGAGGGTGAGCGAGCCGTGGAGGTCGCCGTTGCGAGGATTATACGTGCCGTTGGAGACAACAGTGAATGAACCGGTCATCTCCATCGTGTCGGCTACCAGCCCGAGCGCACGAAGGTCTATGTGTCTGACGTCTCCGTCTATATCCCAGACATAGCCCGTGTCGGCTATAGCAGCCGAGAAGTCTACGTCAAGGTCGGCGTTTGGATTGCCCGACGAGAGCATACCGTCGGCGTGTCCGCCCGAGACGTCGGCATCGAGCATTATGTCGCGATATGTTTCTCTGTTATATACAATGTTGTCTACCCTGGCCTTGAGGTGTATGACTGTTGAAGCTTTCAGAGGATTGTAGCCATGCCCGTCAGCCTTCAGAGACGCCGTCACACTGCCCACGCCCAGTTTGGGCATGAAAGCGTCAACCGGGAAGCGGTCAGCACGGATTTCAGCCTGATAGCCCTCCGATCGCTCTATCCAGTAACCGGCGGCGGTTACACGTCCGTCGTTGGCGGTGACGTCAAGGTTACCCTCAATTGCGCCCGGACGATAGTCGACAGTGCCGGAGACTGTCATACGGGGAGAAATCGAGATTCCCGGGTCGATTTTTGCAGCGGTCAGAAAATGGCTCAGCCGCCCGGCACCCTGAAGTTTTCCGTCGAGGGTGACTTTTCCCGCCATACGGTTGAAATCAAGCGGATTGTCAACACGCCCCGAGGCGTCGAGCGAGAGCAGCCCCGGATAGACGACATTGAGGCGTCTGACGTCGAGCGACCTCATCGTGCCCGACAGGTCAGCCGCAAGGCGTAGCTCGTTGGGCGTCGGGAGGGTCATGATGAGCTGACGCATCGAGGGCATTATCCTGACTACGTCGGCCATCGCCACTGAGACAGTGGCATCAAGATTTAGCGGCAACGACGTGTCACGCGTCAGATCGCCCACGCCCATCGATGCACTGAGACGTATATCCGAGGCATTTGTGGAGATGACAAAGTCGCGGGCCGACATCACCGTCGGTGTCATGTCAAAGAGTCCGTCGGCGCGAAGGGTGAGGCCGCAGCGCTCTGTGGCTTCGAGGCGGCTCAGAGGAACCCTCACAGAGGTGCCCCGGTTATAAAATGAGTCAACGGCGATGACTATTTCTGATGCCTGGAGATAGTTCATGTCGAGTCCAGGCAGCGGACGCGTCCCGCGCATGGCATAGAGCGCGCTCCGCGCCGTCATACGAAGCGAGTCGGCTGTGACGGTCCATAGCAGTGAGTCAGGCGTTACAGGCACGACGCTGTCGCTCGCGGCCGATTGCGGATTCTCGCTGAGCCAGCGGGCAGACGGCGTCAGATAGGTGGCCGAGACCGAATCGACACCAAGGAACCCGACACGGACACGACGACGTGATATGTCGACAAGACCGTCCCGCAGTCGTGCGACAGGTACCTCACAACCGAGCGAGTCGATGGTGGGGAGCATTGACATTGAATAGCTTATACGTCTCAGTTCGATATCTCGGGCGCGGATGACCATAGGCTTCGATGCCGACGTATCACGGGGCGTCGCGGCGGTGTCGGGCTTCATAATCAGGCTGACGCGACATCCGTCGACAAGGGCGCGATCGAGATTGATGTCTTCAAAGCTAATTTTCAGACGCGTGGCCTCAAATTCGGCATGGTCGACAGCAGCCCGCAGCCACATAATCGAGTCACGATTTCCCATTTGATAGCGGGCGGAGTCAAGGCGTGCGTAATCCACGTCGATGTCGCCGCTGAAAAGGGGACGCAACCTGACACCGACGTCAAGACGGCGTGCATCGAGCATGGTGTCGCCCGGAGCCTCGACAATGCAGACGTCGTCGACACTTAGCCTCAAGGGCCAGCGCAATCTCAGACAGTCCACCGATATTTCCCAGCCGGTGGCCTTCGACGCCTCTCTGACAGCAATATCTTTGACAAAGTTCTGAATAAACGGCACATAAAGAAGCACCGGAATCAGCAGCACTAATGCCACCAATCCGCCAAATAGCCACAATATGGCTCTGAATATTCGGTGTCCCAGCGACTTTTTCAATACTCTCAGGGCTTGAAACGTGGTTTAACAGATATTGCGCTCCGGGAAAACCCGTGCGCCTTTCACTATTAAAACACGAATTTAAGTTAAATGTTTTAACCGGCCAAGCCCCGGGAGGTGTTTTCGCGTGGGAGAGATCCCGTCATCTTCTCAGACAAGCGGGAGACGGATGGTGAAAGTCGTGCCGCGGCCCGGTTCGCTCTGCGCCACATAGATGCGGCCGTGGTGATATTCCTCGATGATACGCCGTGCCAGGGCCAGTCCGAGACCCCATCCGCGTTTCTTGGTGGTGTAGCCCGGCTTGAAGACTGTCTTTAGGTTTTTGCGCGATATGCCCTTGCCTGTGTCGGTCACGTCAATTACGGCCCAACGTTCGTCACGTCGGGTATCTACTGTTATTGACCCGTGACCCTCCATGGCGTCGACAGCATTTTTGATAAGGTTTTCCATCACCCACTCGAGCAGGGGCGACGACAGCCTTACCTCAAGAGGTTTGTCTGACAAACTGACAGTCAAGTCTATGCGCTGCGAAATGCGCGTCCTCATGTATGACGTCGAACGCTCCACCACGGTGTTGAGATTTTCGGTGTCGAGACCCGGTGCCGAACCGATTTTAGAGAATCGAGAGGCGATGGTGGCCAGGCGTTTGACGTCCTTGTCCATCTCACCCACAACCTCCTCATCGACGCCCATGGTCGCCAGCAGTTCCATCCATGCCATGAGCGAGGATATGGGAGTGCCTAACTGATGTGCGGTCTCTTTCGAGAGGCCCACCCAGACTTTGTTTTGTTCGGCGCGCTTGGTCGAGGTGACGGCGTAGTAAACCACAAGCACAAAAGCGAGCATGATGGCCACCTGGACATATGGATAGAGACTCAGCGACTTCAGCAGGCGCGAGTCCTCATAATAAAGATGCTGATTGTTGCCCGGAGCTATGACGATGTGGATGACATTCTGGGTATTGCGCAGACTTTCGAGTTTATGTCTGAGAAACTCCATGTTGGCCGGGCTGATATAAAGAGGATTAAGAGAGTCAACCGGCTCGGGAAGATCGAAGTTACGGTGGTTGATGATGTTGCCGTGGTCATCAGTGAGCAAAACGGGAATGTTGCGGTTTTCCTCAATGATGCTCAGAAGGAAGTCGAAGTTTGTCGCAGGCGAGTTTTCGTCGGTGGAGATGGTGGTTATCTCGCGGGTGGCGTCGGCCCATATCTGCATTCGGGCGCGCTCCTGTTCCGACAGGTCTTTGACCAGCGAATTGCTCAGCCACAGAAAGACGCCGACCACGGCGACCGTCACTATCATAAAAGCGACGGTCGCGTAGCGGCGTGTTTCGTAGAGTCCGAGTGTCATGTGTGACCGGCTGACAGCGGGTAATTAGTCGATGCGCAGACGGTCTCCTGTCGAGCGCACAATCTCCTCATAGTATTGAGGGCTATAGCCGGGGAAGTCAGGCGATGCGGGCAGTCCGTCAGGATTGCGCAGGAACTGTCCGTCTTTCTCTTTCTTGCGGTTGCCGTCGAGATATTTGACAAACAGATAGTCGCCGAGCTGTTTATAGCGTTTCAGACAGCGGTCTGAGGCTGTAGCCGAGTGCTTGTCGAGGGCAGCTACAGCGTCAGCCTTAGACATGGCGGGGATGACTTTCAGCAGGCTGTCGACCTCGGCGTTCATACCCTGCTCGAGCTCGCGCTGCACGGGACGGATGTCCTGAATCATCATGTCATAGCGTCCGTAGGCCTGATTTGCGACATAGTTGTTTACCCAGAAGGCGGCGTCCCACGAGAGGTTGTAGAGGTCACCGTTGCCGCGCTCAAAAGCGTGGGGCACTTTGGTGGCGCTGTTGTAGATAGGCACGTAAAGCGTTGTGTTGGTGTCATCGACACCAAACCAGAGAATGCCTTTCATCGGGTCGGGATGGCTGTCGTTGAGCTGTGCCACGAACGAGAAGCCGGTCTGCTGCGTGGCGGTGGCGCGCTCGTTGACATATTCCTTTCCGTCAACCTTGAAGGTCATCGGGCGGAAACGATAGGGCGATTTGAACGGGCCCTGACCGGGGTCGTCGGCCTGGGTCATGTCGAGAGGAGTGCCCTCGAAATGGTCGCGCATGTCTTCCTTGAGGTCCTGAGCGGTCAGAGGCTTGTCGGGTTTCACAAAGAGCGGGAATTCCTCACCCTCGGCCTTGAGCACCCACGGCAGATAGGCGTCCATTTTGGCCGGGTCGGTGTGATGGCGGAAGAATGACCAGACACGTGCGTCACATCCGCGTGTGGTGCCGGCATCGGGTACGCCATATGTGCGGGAGAAATCAAAATCCTCGTCACGTCCGGTGAAATAGCCCTTCTTGCGGGCAAATTTGATAACGTCAGGCGAGTAGATAGTCTCGGGGTCGCCCTTGAGGGGGAAACGGTGTATGCGCGGCTGGTTGGCGTGACCGCTGATGCAGTCGTCAGGTACACGGCGTGCAACCCAGACGGCGCCTTTCTCGTCTTTGCCCTTGCCGATGAGCTCGAGTATCCAAGCTTCGTTGGGGTCGGCGATGGAGAACGATTCTCCCTCGGAGGCATAGCCCTGCTCTTTGACCAGGCCCGTCATGACTTTCAGAGCCTCGCGGGCCGTCTTGGCGCGCTCGAGAGCGATGGTGATAAGCGAACCGTAATCAACACCTTTGCCGCCCCAGAGCTCCTCGCGGCCGCCCCATGTCGACTCACTGATGGCGAGACCGTGCTCGTTCATATTGCCGGTGACGGCATAGGTGTGGCTGACCTGGGGAATGTCCATCAGATAGCGGCCCGAGTCCCAGTCATAGACTTTGCGCATGGATCCTTTGGGATGGTCGGCGGCGGGAGTGTGGGCGATGTCGCCATAGAGGGTGTGTGAATCGGCGGCATAAGTTATCATGACAGAGCCGTCGGCCGATGCTTTTTTGCCTACGAGAAAGCTTGTGCAGGCTGCGGCGTCGACAGCGCTGGCGATGACGAGAGCCGCGATGATTGTACGTGGAGTCATGTGTGTATGGTGATTTATGGTTAAGTATAAACGGAGTTTGTCGCTCTTAAATTATATCCTGACGCCCATATCCGCGGCGATGAAGCGCGCGACGGAGTCTGAGGTGTTCGGGCCTATCACTTCGTCGACGGTCGCCTTGACGTCGTCGACGGCGTTGTCGACGGCCACGGCGCGGTCGGCCACGGCCATCATCGACAGGTCATTGTAGTTGTCGCCGAAGACAGTGACATGGTCGGCGCCGGTCAGCTCGCGCAGGGCACGGATGCCCTCGGCTTTTGAGACACCGGCACCGAAGACTTCGAGAAATTCGGCGTCGGGATAATTCGGGTCCGAATAATATGACACCGACAGACGCGGGTCGTCGCGAAGCGCCGCCACAGCCCGCAGCACGTTCTCGCGACTGCCCATGGCGAGAATGAGAATCGTGTCGGACGATTCGGCCTCGGCGACAATGTCCGAGGTCGACAATGCGCGTTTCAGCTCAAGGCTGTCACGGTCTGTGACAAATTTCATCTCGCCTGGTGTCAGCATACCGCGCTCATTGAAAAATTCGAGATGACGGTTGTCGCCGGCGCGTCGATAGACCAGCGGGTGAAGCCCGAAGCGTAGTGCGGTCTCGGTGACACGGCGGGCGTCGGTTGGGGTGAGCAAGTTCAGTTTTGAATAGGTCTGCATGGCACGGTCCCACAGGCCCGCGCCTGTGATGACGACAGCAGGAGGTGTCGTCAGTGTCGACGCCAGCAGGGGCTCTACAGTGGCGGGAGTGCGCGCAGTAGCCACCGTGATGAGTGCTCCGCAGCGCGACAGCTCGCTGATAATCTTGGCACTCGTCGCGCTGACCTTAGAGTCGGCGCCGAGGAGTGTGCCGTCGAGGTCGGTGACATAGAGACGTCGCTGGCTCATTGCGGCTCGATTTCGCTGAATGATACTCCCTTAAGGTCCTTGGGCGAGAGCGTCAGGGCCTCCCCGCAGTCGGGCCACGCTATGGCCAGCTCAGGGTCGTCATATCTGATGGTCATCTCTGTTTCAGGAGCATAGGCGTTGTCGACCTTATACTGAAACTGAGCCTCGTCTGACATGACGAGAAATCCATGGGCAAAACCGCGGGGAATGAACAGCTGGCGTCCGTTTTCGGCCGAAAGTTCCACGGCCACATGCTGTCCGTAAGTAGGCGAGTCGCGGCGAATGTCGACAGCCACGTCAATCACCGTGCCCCGCGAGACTCTGACGAGCTTGGCCTGCGAGGCCGCGCCGCGCTGGAAGTGGAGACCGCGCAGGACACCGCGACGCGATAGCGACTCATTGTCCTGGATAAACGTGACAGGTCCGACAGTGGCCTCGAAAAGGTCTTTTTTCCAGGCCTCCTCAAAATATCCGCGGGCATCGCCGAACCGGCGCGGTTCGATGAGCCATACGCCCTTGATATGCAGTGGGGTGAACTTCATTCAATCTTACGGTTTTATGAATTATAATGCAAAAATAGTAATTTTGCACCATTGAGTATTAAATCTACACGTACTTTATGACAGACCGTATCGTACTTTTTGACCCGCACGACATTCAGTCGCGCCTGAGGCCCCTGACTCTGACACGTCCGGTGGCCCACTTACGTCAGGGCATACTGACCATCCGTGAGAAATGGGAGAAGATGCTCCCAGGCGAATATCTTGTCAGGACAGCCGACAGCCGCCTTCAGGAACTGTTCAACCCGGCTCCGGCCGAAGGTGAGGGTCTCCGGATAAGCGGCAACGTCTCCCCCACCCCTGCTCTTGTCGACGCTGTCAGGGCGCTCGGACCCGACGATGCCCTCGTGAGCGAGACCGGCGAAATAATCGCACTCCGCGGTGACGGGTCTCACAATGTGACTTTCGACGGCGAACTGATAGCCATCAGGTCGCTCACAGACATATTCTCAGGCAATGACGCCGCCATCAGCCGCGACTTCGAGCTGCTGACCGCCGGACGCGTCAGTCAGCCTCTCGACCCGACATGCCGGCTTATCGGCGACCCCTCGCGCCTGTTTATCGAGGAGGGTGCCACACTGCTCTGCGCCACCGTCAATGTCACCGGCGGACCCGTCTATATCGGACGCGGCGCCACAGTGATGGAGGGTGTTAATATACGCGGCTCACTGGCCCTCTGCGACCACTCCCAGCTCAACATGGGCGCAAAAATCTACGGCGGAACAACCATCGGCCCGCACTCAAAGGTGGGAGGCGAGGTCAACAACGTTGTCATCACCGGCTACTCAAACAAAGCTCACGACGGATTCCTCGGCAATGCCGTCATCGGCGAATGGTGTAACCTCGGCGCCGGATGCGTCTCGTCAAACCTCAAGAACAACTATACCGAGCCGCGTCTTTGGAGCTATGCTACACGCCGTTTCGAGTCGACCGGACTGCAGTTCTGCGGCCTGATTATGGGCGACCACTCAAAAGCCGGTATCAACACCATGTTCAACACGGCCACAATGACCGGTATAGGCTGCAATGTCTATGGCGCCGGATTTCCCCGCACATTCATCCCCTCGTTCGAGATGGGCGGAGCCGCCACCGGATTCACGCGTGTGCCTTTCAACAAGTTCACAGACACCGCCCGGCGCGTCATGGCTCGCCGCCACTGCGAACTGACACCCGCCTGGGAAGCCTACTTGCGCGCCCTCTACGACGAAGCCGAATAATCCCCTCACGTCCGCAACAATCAAGTAGGAGGTAAACACTAATCGCAGGTGCTTATCTCCTACTTTCGTGTTTACCGACCACTCATATCACCGTACGTGACGTTCGGCATACGGCGGGTACTAACATTGGTGCAGTTCAAAATTGACGAAACCCTTTTTCAGACAAATATGATATCATTTCTTTTCATTATCATATTCATTTTACGTGAGATAATTTCTTATTGCGCTGCGCTCTGCTTTACAGAGAACTAAAATCAAACTCAGGATCCCAGCGAATCCCACGCGAATACTATGAATTAGTCATAGTCGTGACTTACTAAAAACTCAAACGAATAGTTTCCGTTGTAGTATTTGCCCGTAAACGCGTCTTGTGCAGTTCCCGGTAAAAAATCGCATTCATATAGATATGCTACGGAACCATCGTTTAGAAATTCAGATACCTTATAAACATTCCCCTCATAATGTCCTTTTAATGTAAAGATATACCCATGATGCATACTTTGTCCGGAGAATGATTGGAGTGAATCGTCATCCCAATTTAACCGCCAAGAAAGAGGATCTCCGCGCTCAAGATCTTCTCCATTTTCATTATTACTGTTTGCTATTGTCCCATGGAATTCTAAATCATATCTATTCTTACCAGGCCAGAAATATCCAATTTTACGTTCTGATTTGTAAATACCTTCATCTCCTGTAAATTGCCAAGAAGCGGAAATCCAGTTATCCTGATAATCGGTATGTGGTTTAACTCCGTCAGGTAGTTTCATCGGTGATTCATTGTTGTATAGGTTTCCTTCTTTACTCTCCAAATACCACCCGTGATGTTCGCCAGACGGTACATATAACACGTGATAACCGCCGTCTAAACCATAACTGGCAAAATGGGGAAATGTAAAGTAGACTTTAGGCATTTCCACACATTTAATCATATAAATATCATCATCACGATATGATACGCTGTAATTAAACGTTTTGTTGGTCTTTATTCCTCCAAAAGAAGTTGTCGTTTCTTTTAAAGAGATTATTTTATCGCCCTTGTACATAGGAATGTAAATAGCTTTAATAGTCACATCTTCCTCGTAATCCGTTCCTTCGGGTGTGTATTCAAGATTAATAGATGCAATTCTATTACTTCCGGGCAAATATTTTACATTATAGTTGGTGCCACCACAACCCTGCTCCGAAATATACTCTATGATTCGTCCACTCTCATCAAACTTATACTCCAACTTGGTGGGACACTCAAGGACATCATGCCCTCCCAATACATAATGTGATTCATATGAAACAGTTGCCACTTTATATGGTGATGATTTTAGATATAAGTCAGGTGATGATGTCGTAGGCAAGCAATCGAAGGGAGTGTTCACAATTGACAAGTGAGGTTTAACCACTACACGTGCCTTAACTCCTCGCTTACTGGTTTTCTTCTTAGTCGCACCAACCGCATCTACCGAGATACATAACACACATATCATGGTAATCAAAAATAAGTTCTTACATTTCATTTTACATAATCTTGCCGCGGTCATCCTCTCGTTGGCGTTTTTGATCGGTTTTTATACAAGAAAAGCGTAGGAATCTGTATCTGTTGCCATCTCACTTTCTGAGGCTTCTCGCATTGCCCTTTCCTGTTAGATGGCAACGCAGAAGCCCACGCTTGCATATGCAATAAGTGCGTCCGGCAATATTCTCCCAGAAATATTAGGTTCATCCGAAAAATGGAGTGATGGCATGGTGTCGGCATAACAAATAAGGAAAC
>ENA-OYXU01000443-OYXU01000443.1-human-gut-metagenome-genome-assembly--contig:-NODE-443-length-16487-cov-4.800146_pt1 | contig 16487 bp, 16 predicted proteins | sample MGYA00243243_ERZ653435 | MGnify/ENA primary metagenome ERZ653435 (study PRJEB26926, sample SAMN06165113) | human gut metagenome | biome: ENVO:00009003; feature: ENVO:2100002; material: ENVO:00002003... | reverse complement strand
GACCCACGGCTTGAAAAGCCGCTTGCCTTTTTTATCTCATCTATGCTGTGCCCGCTTTTATACATATTTGCCACCAACGCATTCCGCTCCGCCCGGTTATGTGCCGACGGGGACAGCACCTTCATCCGCTTCCCGGCTCTCCGGTGCGATCCGTCCAGTCTCCGTATGCTGTCTATCTCCTTGGGAAGCATGGCTATGGTCGTCAGGACATCCGACACCCTTGTCTCAGGGAACAGCTCATTCCCGGAGTCAATCCGGTCATGTATCGAGATGAGCCGCACCCCCTTTATTCTGCAGAACTCCAGAAAGAAAGTCAATGCGGACGTCTTCGTCACGACATGACTCAGCTTCGGCACCACAAGTACATCTCCACAATCAAGAGACCCCATCAGCCGGTCCCATTGCGGGCGGAGTTTTGTCGGAGAAGGCACATCCTCTCCGATGTCGGTGCAGCCGAAACGCTTCATCCATTCCATATCATTGTCCGCTTCATCATAATTGACGAACCGCATCACATATCCGAATTTTACCATTGTGCAATTTTATATAGTCCGATTTTTGCTTGCAAATATAATAAAAATAATCGGAATACAATCGTACATTATCAGGATTTATGTGTATAGCCGGACAATAAACTGTCCGTATTCTTTTATAACGGAACCATCATCATGCGTTACCGGCAGAAAACAGAACGATGGGGCTAAATCTGCGCATTTCCGTTAATGTTCCTCCCAAAATGCGAACATGGGTGAAAATAAATTTTCTGCATCAACAATTATCCGTTAAATAACTAACAAGCAGTTGTGTAAATGTTCTATTCTGTCCGATTGTATAATGATTTGTAAAGATGAATTACGCCACACGTAATATCACTTTTACGGCCATACCTTTGCGGAAAAATATCATTAGCAATGACAGAAAACATATCATTCAGACGCTTGCGGATACGCAGGAAACGACATTCGTCCGGACAGACGATACTCAAGCCCGGACAGGGCGGAACAGCAGGCACGCACCTTTGTAAAAATCGGACATTCATAGCCGTTCTGACAGCAGTGCTTATCGGATTGACAGGATGCTCCCGCAATGACACCTTCCGGTACGACACTCCGGATGAAGCTCTCGTAGATTATGCGTCATTCCTGAAAAAGGCAGGCGGAAAGAAAAGAGTATCGACTGCGGACTTGATATCATTGACAAAGGAGTGGCATACGACCGGAGACTCCGTCAGGAGATGTATCGACCGTAATGCGACCGATGCGGAAACCGACTATTCCATCCGGTTTGCCGCGCTCAATGACTCCATCTCGGTCTGCATGGAGAACATGGTTGACAGCCGCCCCCGCAGTTACACGGATTACCTCTCTGTATTGTCCGCTCTTGACGATGTAGAGAAAGATGCCGTTTCCGACAGTCTGATCGCATCGGTACACCGTTTTTATGACAAGGCAGGCACAGCCCCGGTCTTTGCCGGGAACGACCGGGCAATCATCAGACGCTATGAGCGCATACTCGATGATGCCATAGACAAAGGCTTTAACTCCAAACAGGATGTGTTCCGTTTCCTCCATGACGAGGATGTGGCGTTCCGTTCGTTTCTCAAGCATCTTCCGACCCTCGGCGGTTTCTCATTGGAAAGCATCTCCTCAAAATCGAAGTTACTCACCACCCGCATGTTCAACCTTGCCGCAGGTCATACTCCCATGTTCACAAAAGCGGAAATCGTGCTGATCCTTACCATCCGGCAGAACCGGCGTGTCATACAGAACTCACACAAATGTCTGGAGGACATACGCACCCTGAAACTCACGGATGCCAATCAACAGACAGCCTATCTGTGGATGATACTCCAGCCCTGGATTATCATCGACGAGTTTTCCTATTCCCTGCTTGACCAGGAGCAGCTTGAACTTCTTGAGTCGATAGCCGCAGAAACCGGAAAAGCCCCAAAGAAACTTCCGGGCAGCCGGTTCCCCATAGATGTGGAAACCTTGCCTTCAACGCTCATCAAGACCCGTATTTCCTATCCCGACAAATAAGTTTAACAACGACCTATCATGAACAAAGAACATATCGAACGCTTCATTACCCTTACGTCATTGGAGATGCCGGAGCTTATATTGCCTTCCGGGTTCCAAGGCGCGGAGATATACGAGGACAGCGCGTTGCTCACATTCTCGCTTCCCGTTACTTACCCTATGGAAGACCTGCTGGATGAGATAGAGAACCAACAGGAACTGGTACTGCTGTACCATCATATCCCGACCACCGACACGACATTCGGACAGAAATGCTGCGCCTATTCCAATCCCCATTACGGCAAGATGTACAAGATGAACGCCCTTGCCGACGGAGATATAAAATGTGACACGCTCAACGTGACCCTGTACGATTCACTGGAAACGATGGTGACGGAGCTTCGGACGGAGCTTGAGAAACTGGGCAGATATGGAGAGTTCGCATACAGCCGTACCGAAGAGGAACTGCTCCGCAATTTCTTCTGAGAGCATCTATTCCGGAGAAGAGAATGAACGAGCAGACATACGGCTGTCTCATATACCTGATACGTCTGTACCGCACATGGATTGACGTGCTTGACAGTCAGAAGACCGAAGTGTTCACCGTGCATGTCTCTGGTGAATTGTTTGCCGTGTCCTGCCGGGTGCTCACACTTGTCGTCAAGGTCCCGAACAACGGTTTCCCTCGCGGACACACATGGAAGATTCCTGAGTATATGCTTGACAGGGCGGTGCGCAAACTGAAACGCAACCGGTCTTTCAAACAGCGGTTCATGACAAATAATCTTACCCGTTCAGACGCGGAAGCGGTTATCCTGTTGGCTTCACACCGGCTGATTAATCTTGAACTTGAAGAATAATTTTTAAACATACATTAACACATGATTATTAAAATTCTTTATTCGCTCAACCTGCTTATGTTCATGGCCGGAGCTGTCATTTACAGTCCGAAATACCGGATTTCCATGTACCCTTTCTATCTGCGTATGGCACTCTCTGACAAGTTCAGAAAATGCTTCCGTCTGATGCTCCTTGCAGTATTGATGGTACAGCATTTTTATTATCTCTCCATCTTTCATTGCCATTACGATGTGATGATATCCACTGCCATGTGTTTCATCCTGATCTCAGAGAAGATGTCGGAGCGGATATTCCATTTCCTTCAGGACAGACTGAATTTCTTTATCGTATCACTGGTCGTCTGTGGCATCATCGCCGCCCCTCATTGTTTCATGTTCGGAACTGTCCTGGCGGTTCTTATGCTTGGGGCAATGTTCTATCCATCGGCAACCATTCTGGATGCCTGGACAAACCGTCACACACGGCATAATCTGATAGAAGACATGGCCTCGTTTTTCATCAAGTATCATTGCGCCCGGTATATGCCCGGTCATGTATCAGACCTACCGGAAAAAACATCAGAGGAACAAGCGGGCAATCAACAAAAATAACACATTGAAATATGAATATTAACGAAAGCGCATACCGGATTATCGCGGACAGGGAACTGCTCGAATACCTGTCTCCAAAGGAAGACAGACGCTATTCAAAAATGGATGCGTTTATGGATCTGCTGGACAGGACGGCACATGGCGCACAGCGGACATACCAGCATGACGGGCACAACGAGACACTGCTCAACCATCAGCTTGCTGTGGCGGTCACGAAACTCGCGGAGGCATGGGGATGGCACCGTGGCACCGTGAAGAACTTTCTGCTCACACTGGAGAAACTCGGTGTCATCCAACTACGCTCCGAGGCAAAGCTCTCAATCATCACCTTCAACCGGCTCTCCATCGGAGAAGAACCCTCGTACTCACAGCCGTTGACCGAGGACGAGCTGAGAATCAACCGATGGCTTTGTGGCTACATCGCAGTCGATGAAATGGTCAAAGAGTGGGTACAGTCCGACACTGAGATAGAGTCACTGCTGACAGAAAAAACAGCAGATGACACAGACCGGACAGGCTCCCGTCTTCATAAAATTGTCGCGCATCTTATCCTGCAAAACAGCAACCTTATCCCAGAAAATCCGGAAGTGGAAACAGCATTGTCCTGCCTGTTCCACAAGTACTGCAATCAGAACCTGACCTGCCTGTTGCAACTGTTCGCCCTCTCAGGTCTCAGACTCATGCCCGACACAGGTTCCCAATGTATCGTGAACCTGCTTGGGATAGAACCACCGGAAGCCCGCAGATACTTCGAGAAGATAGCCGGTTATTATTTCCCTTTCCTCGGCAACAATTCCGCACAGTCTATAAGCTCACCGCGTCAGACCGTGCCCTCTGATACCTGATGCGTGCATGGAGCGCACATCATCCGCATCCTGTTTTACGGGTTCCCTGAAACCACTTACCCTATACTCATGCCTGTTATACGCCCCTTGGGGAGCAGCCTTGAGGATACGACGGGCTTGCCCGTTTCTGAGGGTAGTGATTCCATCACGTAGCCTAATACGCACCTGTCCTAAAGTCCAGGATGCAGAAACCGTCAAGACGGCAGCAAGCTGTTGAAATTTTAATCGAAAAATATATGGCAAAAGTTACCAAGCAGGTCATGGACCTGAAGCCCGGCAAAGGCATAAGCGTAGGGCAAAGCGACGAACATCAGCGCAACTGGACCGACAAAGGCTGGGAGTGGGCGGTGAAGCACGGGAATTATGATCCGTCCAGGGCCTCCCTCAATTTTGAAATCGCCCGTGGCGGAAAAATCGTGCCGGTCGATAAGTCAAAGACAATTCCTCAACGCATGGCAGAAGACTTGCGTCAGCGTGGCATAAAAGACCCTAATGAAGGATTGAAAGAACCGAAGTTCCGCACCGTGGTGAACATCATCTTCGGAGGCAGCACCGAAAGGATGCTTGAGCTGGCATTTGGAAATCAAAAAATAGACACCTCTGCCGGGGTTCCCAATCCGGGTCTCAAACGGATGCCGGAGATAGAACAGTGGGCGTTGGATATGTACAGATTCTCTTGTGACAAATGGGGCGAGGAAAACATCACTGCCTTTATTGTACATCTCGATGAGAAGAACCCGCACATTCACGCCACCATCCTGCCCATCGACAAGGTGTCCAACAAATTCTCCTTCAACAAGATTTTCGGAGGCAATATCTATGCGACCAAAGAGTATATCACCCGGCTCCATGACGAGCTTGCCGCCGTAAACAAGAAGTGGGGGCTTGACCGTGGAGACAATATCCATGAGACTGGGGCAAGGCATCGCAGCACTGAGGAATACCGGCGCGAACTAAGCCGGGAATGTACCACCTTGGAGCAGCAGATTGAGGAAAACTCGCAGTTGTTGCAACAGCTCCATGCAGATATACGGTTTGCGGAAAAACGGGTCAAGGGATTGTCCACAATGATAGCCAATCTCGATCAGAAAAAGAACGACCTGGAGAATGAGATTGAACAGCTCACATCTGACCTCCGTGAAGGGAACGGCAACAGTGAGGAACTTCAAAAGAAAATCCGGAATCTCGATTTCGAGCTTCAGAAGGTGATCGTCAATCTGGCGGACAAACAAGAGAAACTTAAAGTCGCCGATGCCAAGTTGTCTGAACTGAAAGAGATCGAGAACGAGTCCCGAAAGAAGACAGAGGACTATCGGACGGAACTTAGAAACGCATCTTACAACATGGAGAAACAGATACGTTTCCGTCTGGCGGATGCACTCATGTTTGACATATTGGAGGACTTCAAAATCCGGTTGCCTGAGCTGGGGATTGAAGCTAAAAAAATCTTCGATGACTCATTGCTGAAAAGCATGGCGGAGCAAGGTGAGCACATCCTGAAATGTGCGGTATTCCTATATGCAAACTATGTCGATATGGCTACCACTTTTGCCAAGAATAATGGCGGTGGAGGCACAAGCAGTGACCTGCCTTGGGGACGTAAGGATGATGAAGATGACCGGGCATGGGCACGTCGGTGTCTTTTTCAGGCGCACCGCATGATGCGTCCTGCGGGAGGAAAGAATGTCCGCAGGAAATAATACTGTTAGTCCGAAATATAGTCCGATATTTCCGCTTACTATTAACAAGTTGTAATTTCAAAAACAATTATTCCATATCGCTTTAGTAACAGGATTTTGTACACTTATTTTGCACTCAAAACAAACGCATCATACATCATGATTAAAAAGATTTTCTTTATTGTAGCCGTGACTGTTTCCATATATGCAAATGCGACCGTCGTGAACACGAAAGACTCGCTATACAGTCATGCACAACGGATATTTACCGTAAGTGGTTTCGAGGAACTGGAGCCGACCTATGTCAATGGCGCGATTCATTCCGGCAGTTGGAAGGACAACTGGTTTGTAAACGTGTCCGGTGGAGTATCCTCATTTATTGGCTCACCCATAGGATGCAATGATCTGTTCGGCCGGATGAAGCCCGTAATGCAAGTATCGGTGGGAAAATGGTTCACTCCGTCTGTCGGCAGCCGGATGGTGTTTCAGGGGTTCTCGTTCAAGGATTCAGAGAACGCGTCACATACCTACAGGAACTATCATACGGATCTCATGTGGAACCTGACATCCGCATTGTTCCGTGATGACAACAGCCTTCGCTGGAGTATCATCCCTTATGCCGGACTGGGGCTGTTGCACAATGACTTCAATGACAAGAACCCTTTTGCATTCTCTTATGGTATTGCCGGACAATACCGTATCTCAGACAGATTGCGCCTTACAATGGAACTTGGCGGCACCACCACATTCAAGGATTTTGACGGCCGTGGCGATTCCCGTGAGTTTGGCGACAACCTGTTCAATCTATCTGCCGGCCTGTCATTCTCTTTTGGGAAGCCAGGCTGGAAAAAGATTGTGGATGCGGAGCCTTACATAAATCAGAACCATCGTATGGCAGACTATATCGCGGTTCTGGAAAGTCGGGAACGTGCCCTTAAAAAGAAGTATGAGACATCCGTGGAAGTGGCGGCGGAATTGAGGAAAATTCTTGCCATCGAAGGGCTGCTTGACAAATACAAGTCAAAGATTCCAGATGCAAATTTTGATGGTGACATGGCCGGCTATTCCGATGTGCCACATAATGATTACAGCGGATTGAACTCCCTGCGAAGAAGGCTTGGAATGAACAGACAGACCAACAATCCAGAAGGAAAACATACCGATAACAAGCAAGGTACGGACTTTTCAAAACGGTCTTCAAACAAACATCGTTCTCATAATAGCAATACCAATAAGGCTCTTGCCGACAATGAGTGCATAGGCTTCCCGATCCATTTCTTTTTTGTGATTGGAACATCGAATTTCACTGACCAATCCCAGCTTGTAAATCTTGATGAAATTGCCCGCGTTGCAAAGAAACATGACCTTTGCATACGCATAATCGGAAGTGCGGATTCTTCAACAGGAGAGGCCAATAAAAACAAAGAATTAAGTGCTTCAAGAGCCGATTATGTTCATTCTCTATTGGTACAACGGGGCTTGTCCGCAAACCGAATGGAAGTCGTTGCTCAAGGAGGCATTGATAAATATTCGCCTATCCCTGCTAACAGACAAGTCGCTGTCGAGTTGTTCTATAGGCTTGACTGATTGAATAAACTGCTTTTTCATTTTTGTGTAATGACACATGACTTAAAAGTAATGCCGGCTTGTGGAAAGTCGGCATTATTGTATTAAGAATACTATCGTTGAATCAAATCCAGCGCATTATTTCGACGGGGTTAGTAACCGTGCGAACTCTCTTGAAATATAGCTTCCCCAGACATAGAATCTCACGAATGTCAGGCGAGGTTTTGAGACAGTCTTGCCATAGAAAACAGCGGCCACGACCTTGCCTCCCTGACGCTCTATTTCAGCCTTGAAATCCTTTACGCTTTGCCCGGTCGTCAGCACATCATCTACAATAATGATACGCTTGTCCGTGATGTCCCGGGTGATGCGATAGTTCTTTTTCAGGATACGGTTATCACGTCCTTTGGACGAGTGCAGACTGTCCCGTGGTTCAAATATATCTATGTCATATAATCCTGATGTGAGATTACGTCTATTGGTACAGATATACCAGTTCAGCCGTTTGAACCGTTGAAGGTATTTGATGTCATTGCTGCATGGCATGAACATCACATGATACTTCCCATCGTCCATATTTAACAAGGAAAGGCACCCTTTGAAAAAGTCTATGCCATGAGCATCACCACTCTTGAAATCATACAATGACTGACAGAATTTCCGTTGTTCATCATTGAGTAGGATGTTATATCTGAATGGATAATAATGCCCATAAAACACCATCTTAATTCCATGTAACTTGAATGGTTTTAACGGTTGATAGTCCTCGAAAAATGAGATGTTGGAGAAGTAGAACATCTTACAGGCATCTTTATGACCGGCCAATACTGCCAGCCGACAGTAGTAATCCCTTTTCTCCGGGGTATGAGCGGACAAGGCGGACACGAAAGCAGATTCGGCGACTTTGCGACGCCAAAAAGACAGTCTGCTTAACAGCACTGCTATCACACAGGCAAAAATGATATTTAATATGTTCGGGTTCATATAAATGTCACATTCCACAGGAGGGTTAACCATCTGCAAATCAGTGCGCAAAATTATTAAGAAAAAGCGGGATGCCAAAATCTTCAGGATAAAGATTATAAAGAAAATTATGATATGGCACAATGGCAGTTTGAATTAAAACGCGTAATTTTGCATTTTATTAAGAATCATATATAAACAACAGATTGATAAACCTATGCAATGACCATACAATACACAAAAAGTGAGGAACAATGGAACTCATGGTCTCATGCTGCCGGTATCATCATGGGACTGATCGCAGGAGCCATATTGCTTGTTGCCTGTTTCAGAATAGACAATCATTGGGCAACGGTTGGTGTTCTGTTGTATGTCTTTGGACTGCTTAGTTCTTATATTGCATCTACTGTATACCATGCCACGTTACGTCGCAACAGATGGAAAGAGCGGTTGCGCCAATGGGATCATGCTGCCATCTATTGGCATATAGCGGTGAGTTATTCTCCGGTATTTCTTGTGGCTCTGCGGGAATATGGTAATGTTTGTCTTTGTATGGATGTGCGCAATAATTGGAACTATTGTGTGTTTTATAAGATTGAAGGAACATAGCAATTTGGAAACAGTGGGTTTTATCTGTATGGGAATGGCCGTACTTGTTGCGTTCATACCGCTTGTCGAAGCTGTAGGTATGAATGTAATAACATGGATAGTGGCAGAAGGAGCCTGTTACATTATAGTGGCTGTGTTTTATAGTTTCAACAACCGGCGGTTCATGCACTCCGTTTCCCATTTCTTTGTACTGGCTGGGAGTATATGTCACATCATTGCTGTGTGGAATTTACTCCTTGAATATGCCGGATGATTCCGGACTTATAATTGAGCTTTCAGATTGAATTGAAGTAAACGTTAAACAAATAAATATATACCAAAATGGAACAAGAGATATACATAACATTAAATGATCAGGAAGAATGTGACTGTCACCACACAGACTGTCACTGTCATAAAGATGAAGATGATGAAGACACTCCTCCAAAAAGCACGACTCCGGTCGTTTACGAAGAGCTGACCCCTGATGATTTTGACGACTGGGATTAGATTAACGCAGTCGCTGTCTTATTCAGACAACAATTCAAAAACATCAACCCATCAGATATACGGGGTCTCTGGTGGGTTGATTATCTTTAGTCACATTCGATAGGATTTGTTTCTGAAAGGTAAATATCGAGGGCACTGGCCATTGATGGTGCTTCCGGTGAGGGAGCGGAAACATCAAGCCGTAGGTGGGCATCTCTCACCGCCTGTGCGGTCGCCTCTCCAAAAGTGGCAATTCTGATGTTTCTCTGCTCGAAGTCTGGAAAGTTCTTCAATAGAGATTCTATTCCCTGAGGGCTGAAAAACACGAGCATGTCATAGTCAAAGACTTCCCCTTCTGTAAAATCGTTGCTTACAGTGCGGTACATGGCGGCACGCGTGTAGTTGATATTATTGTCGCTTAACATTGCTGCTTCATTACCATTGTTTACATCCGATACGGTAAGCAGGTATTTTTCTTTTTTGTGTTTAAATATGTATGGTAATAAATCAAGAAACTTGCCAGTTTGAGCAGAAAATACTTTCCTTTTACGGAATATGATGTACTTCTGCAGGTAGTTGGCAATCGAATCGCTGGTGCAGAAATATTTCATTGTATCAGGTATGCTGATACGCATCTCCTCACACAGACGGAAGAAGTGGTCGATAGCTGTCTTTGCGGTAAATATGATAGCGGAGTGCTCAAGAATCGAGACCTTCTGCTGTCTGAAATCTTTGGCACTGAAACCCTCTACTTTGATAAAAGGTCGGAACACGATCTCTACACCATATTTGGCAGCCATCTCAAAATATGGCGACTTTTCCGATGAGGGTCTGGGTTGCGATACTAATATCTTATTTACTTTCACCATTAGAAATCTTTAAATTAATAAATCCCTTACATAGTCATTGGTGTGTTAATTATACATTAAGAGTATATTTCCCGACTGCAAATGTACAAAATATTATGTATTTATAGAAACAGATTCATTTAATAATTCTTAACTTATAAAAACCTATATACCATATTATCAATTAGATGCAGAAATTTCTAATATCCGGACATTTAGGCGGAATCATAGCAACTTTGTTTACACTTGTTGTGTCCGTTGCCTAAAATGAAGCCAATATCATTCATCAAAGGGGTAAATTCACTGATTACAACTGTTCGATATTGAAATCACCTCAATAAACGTTAGGAATATGAATCTTTGGTGGATTGATTTACTGATAGAGAAATATATTGTCCATAGATTATTCACATGTCAAATTTATTGTGTGGTTCTACATTAATTAATACATTATTTTCTTATACTGACTGTGGCGGATGAAGCATCGAATGTCATACTGCCATTCTTGAACAATTGGTCTATATATCCACTGATGCGCATTTCTTCGGTTGGCAAACAATACAGATGTGGTGTGTCTATCAGGGCAATACTGTCACATAGAGAAAACGCTATATCCAGTTCATGCGTGGAGAACAGAATACACTTGTTTTCCGTATGAGCGAGATCTGCCAGCAATGTGCATAGCTCATATCTGTTCGGCAAGTCAAGAAATGATGTCGGCTCATCAAGCAAGATTATAGGAGTTGATTGAGCCAATGCACGGGCTATCATCACTCTCTGACATTCTCCATCGCTCATCTTATCCATCGTCTTGTCCGCAAAATCAGATATGCCTACTGCTTCAAACGAATACTCTACAATTTCAAGGTCTTTCTTCTGTAACCGTCCAATCCAGTTTGTGTATGGCGCACGACCTGTCGCGACAACATCGCGGCACCGTAAATTCGGTATACGGGTACGTTCGGTCGATACAAAAGCGAGGTTCTTAGCCATTTGCTCCGATGACATTCCCTTTGACAAGCTGCCATTCAGGATAATCCGGCCTTTATAATCAGGATTGAGTCCGGCTATAGCACGGAGCATTGTCGATTTTCCTGAGCCATTACGTCCTATTAAGGCCGTCAGCCGACCATCCCCAATGCAGACATTGGCATCAGTAATCAGCTTCCGTTCACCATATCCTAATGAAAGATTATGTATCTCTATCATCGTGCAGTAACAGATTTATTACGGAGAACAACCCATATTACAATCGGAATACCGAGTAATGCTGTAATGGCGTTAATTGGCAATGTGAATAATTTGGAAATAATATCACACATAAGCAGTATGGATGCTCCTGTCAGAATAGTTCCGGGTATAAGTACACGATGGTCGCTGTTGCTGAACAGCATCCGTGTGACATGCGGCATAGCCAGTCCGATAAAACCAATCGGCCCACAAAAAGCGGTCACTGTTCCGGCAAGCAAGGTGGTGGACAGGAACAGTAAACCCCGCGACCGCTTAATGTTCAAACCCATAGTGACGGCATATTCCTCACCGAAAAGGAGCAGATTGAGCGGTTTGATTGTGATTACAGCCAGTAGCAATCCGGCAGCGACAGATGGTATGAGTATGATAAGCTGATGTATTGTCACATCACCAAGTGTCCCCATAGTCCAGATAACAAAGGCTTTCAGGGATTCTTCCTTGCTGAGATATTGTAGAATCTGCACCACCGCTCCAACACCCGATGAAAACATCATACCAAGAATAAGTATCACCATGATGTCCTTTATCCGGTGACCGACTGCAGCAATCAACACCAGAACCAACGCTGCGCCTGCCCATGCCGCACCTGCCAGACCAAGAGGAATGTTAATCCCGACAAGTACGACAAGCGCGACACCAAGACTCGCCCCCGAACTTATGCCAAGTACGTATGGTCCCGCAAGCGGATTGCGGAACAACGTCTGCATCTGTAATCCACTCACTGACAGGGCGGCTCCAGCAAGCAGTGCGACAACAGCTTTTATCAGACGGATATTCAGAATGATTTTGGCCGTTGTCCGCGGACAGTCGCCTCCGGTAAGGGCTGCCCATACTTCACGTAAAGGTATAGCGACTGCCCCCACCGATAAATCCAATGAAAAAAGGAAAAGAGTGAGGGCAATCAGTATGGTGAACAATATGGATGTCCGTGAGCGCATTTATTTCAGTTGCTTATAATACACGAAGTCCTCCTTGACAAGCTCCGGATGGAATATCTTCACCAGGTCGCGTAATACAAGATCGGGATTTACTACGGCCGATTCGTAGTAGTCATTACCTCCGGCTGAATTTGTGCGGAGATTGTTGTTATAGACATATCCGTTTATGAAGCAACGTGTGTCACTGAACTTAGGACATGTATTTTTCAATTCTTCAAGACTGTTAGCCATTCCTACATTCAGCCACATATCGGCTTCGGATGTCAGTTTGTAGGCTTCTTCGAGGTCGATAGGTTCTGATGTGTTTCCGGTATTCTTCTTGTAAATGTATTCTCCGCCTGCATCACTGACCAGTTGTGCCACATAGCTGCCGGTCGAAGGCATGAACCAGGAATCGCCATAAGGAGTGTTCAACATTACAGACGGAGCATCAAGAACGGTATCCGTTAATTCCTTTTTGAGGGCATTATATCTTACAGGTATCCCTGCAAACACCTTTTCCCCTTCTGAGCGTTTGCCGACAATCTCAGAAAGAGCCACCATCCATTCGGCTTTGCCCAACGGAGATTCTTCAAGATAGTCACCTATGTACATGTATGGGATGCCTAATTCTTCCAGTTTCCCTTCCATAGGGCTTGCACCGTTTACGCCGTAGAGCAATACCAAATCCGGATCAAGCGACAGCAACAGCTCATAATCAATGTTGCCTTCATATCCAACGTCACCGATACTGTCACGTCGGGATTGAATATCGGGATTTGAAATATAATCAATCCCGGAAACTCCTACAACAGTATTGTCTGCATCTATGGCATCAAGCATCGCAATATGTGTTGATGACATTGTTATAACGCGATCTGCGCTTCCATCGAGAATCTGGCCGGTAAAACCGTCCGGAACAGTCTCGCCATTTCGTGATATAAACAGCTGTGTTGTGACGCTGTCCGCTCCTTGCCAGGGTTTTCTGACTGTTATAATTACACTTTCTTTACCGTCAGCTCCCTTAATATCGAAGCCGGATGCATATTCGGGCATATAGACCTCTTTACAGAAATCTTCCATCTGGGATGTTTTGTTGCCTCCGCAGGATGCCAAAAGGATTAGCAGAACAACAAGACCTGAGATGAAACGTGTTGTTTTCATTGTTTTCAATAATTTATATTGGTTTCTACTTTTTTCTTTCTCCAGAATTTAGGAGTAATGCCGACAAAGAACTCGAAGTTTATCCCTGGCATCGGGCGTGAGAGCACCGACAGATAGTCCTCATTGAAAAGGTTGTTTACAGCAAGTTTCAACTGTACGTCCACAGGCTTGAAGAACAGTACCTTTTCAAGAGAGACATTGCTCATGAAATATTGGGGGAGGTGTCCGGTCAGTGTGTAGTCGTTGCTCGACATGGTGAACCGCTCCGAATAATACGCCCATTTGTAGAGAAAGCTCCATGTCTTCCATGTAAGTCGTCCGGTCAGGGATGCCGAATGTTTCGGGACGTATGGAAGTTGCCTGCCTACTGACTGGTCGGCGGGAGACATTTTTTCACCCTCATTAATAGAAGGTGTCCATGAATATGAGCCGTTCAGGTCAAGCAACCAGCCTTTGAACGGTTGGATGGCAAGATTGCCTTTCACCTCCACACCGTAAGCATGCACTTTCTTGACGTTTCGAGGAGAGAAGAACCCTTTCGTTGTAGGCAACCATATAATCCAGTCGTCGATGTAGGAATCAAACCATGTGGCACTACCACTAAGCGAGAACAGTCCGGCTTTGCCTGTGTCGAAGTTCACTCCGGCATCATAGCTGAAGCCGTGCTCGTTCCGTAAATCAGGGTTTCCTCCCGGCAGGAAATATAAATCATTCAGCGTCGGGAAACGGTAATTGCGTGACACCGATGCCTTGAGCATGATATTGCCGACGCGAGATACCACCCCGTCTATGAAAAAGGCGGGAATGATGGGTGCCCATTGGTCGCCGTACATATCCTCACGCAAAACTACAGACATGCCAAGTCGGTCGACAGGTTGCCATTTTGCCGAAGCGGAGCCTGACAATTCGATACGTCCTTTGTCATAACCTACGATAGCCTTGTCTCCATCCTGAAGGATGATGTTCTTGTCCTCACTTGTCACAAAGTGCTGGTGGACTGACACATTGACTGTGAAATACCACTGTTTGTTGGGCGTATATTCACCATCGGCCTGCCCGTAGAACGTGTTTACCAGACTACGCGAACGGGTCATTGAAGCCCAGTTATCCTCGGCAACTTCACGTTTATAGTCGTATGCCATCCATGTATGGATATAACCGCCCCTCACTCCTGTTTTCCAGTTGCTTCTGCTGTGGTCCCACGAAAGCACACTCCGGAACGTCTGTTCCCGCTGGCGATTTTCGAAGTTACGTTCGTTACCATAGTCTGTGGTCAGCATCGGAAGTTCACGGTTGGAGTTGATATACCATGCGTTAAGTCCGAAACGGTCTCCTTTAAGCGTGTTGTAATATATTTCCTGTAATATGTGCATATCCTTAAACGAACCAGACTTGTTCCGTTCGGTAGGGTGATACTGACCGATTATGTTCTTCTCTTCATCATAGATATTGATTTTCTTGTCATGATTGACATATTTGTAGTCATTGGGAGATGAAGAATAGACAAAACGGGTGGATGATGTCCAATGATCACTGCCGTATGTGATGCGTGCAAACTCATCAAAGGTATTGAAGGAGCCTATTCCCTGTACGTATTGGGCATTAAGCCCCGGAGCCACATCGGGGGTGGTGCCGAGTTTGACAAGTCCGCCGAGTCCGCCACCGGTCTCATTGACCGATGATGTGCCGTGGAGCAGAGATGCCTGGTCTATGAAGTATGACGGGATAGTGGAGAAGTCGGTCATGCCAAGCATCGGGTTGTTGATGCGCATGCCGTTCCATGTCACCTGCGTATGGCTCGGAGATGTACCACGGAAAGCTACCGTAGAGAGTGTGGCACGTCCGTAACTCTTGACAAACACCGATGAATTGAACGTGAGAATGTCGGCCATAGACAATGCTATGTTCTCCTTCAGGGCAAGAGAGTCAAAGGTGGTTTTCTGCACACCGATGTCTTTCATAGGACGCGTGGCTGTGACAACCACTTCATCAAGTTTATGGATGCGCTTGGTTATATCCTGAGCATAGACGGACGGAGCAGCCATAAGCAGTATGACAAGCAAAGCTCCATATATTGTATTGTTCTTTTTCATGACTTATGCTCCATTATTTCCAACAAAATGCGCCGGGTATAATACCCACATAAAACTCATCAAGTAAATCACCGTCAGGAGAATAACGATATATCATTCCCTGCTGTTGATAGTCTATGGCATCTGCAACATATACATCTCCGTTTACAGGATTGACAGTCAGCCCATAATATTTCGTGTCGCGGTATTCCAGGAACGGACGCACAGGCACACGAGTGGCTGTCACGTCCATACACCAGATGTCATTATTTATCCAGTATAGTTTATCACGTTCTCCATTAAGTTGTACCTCGCTCGGCCAGTCGCCTAATTTGAACTTGAATTGCTTCTCCACAGTGAATGTCTCGGCATCAATCTTATACAGTGATGGTGCCTCATAGCCATATGGACTGCCTTCGTAGCCTCCATCGGTCACTGTCCACATCTTGTTATACTTATCCATGACAAGAGATGTCGGCTGGATGCCGATTGTCAGTTCGTCGATCACTTGGTCGGTCTCCGTATCAATCTTTATGATGCGGTTCTGATAGCTCCAGCAGTTGCAATATACGTATTTGCCATATTGCACCATCTGCTGTCTCTTATACACATCTGACGCTGCCGACGATAAGGCTC
>ENA-OYXU01000439-OYXU01000439.1-human-gut-metagenome-genome-assembly--contig:-NODE-439-length-16598-cov-5.547241_pt1 | contig 16598 bp, 15 predicted proteins | sample MGYA00243243_ERZ653435 | MGnify/ENA primary metagenome ERZ653435 (study PRJEB26926, sample SAMN06165113) | human gut metagenome | biome: ENVO:00009003; feature: ENVO:2100002; material: ENVO:00002003... | reverse complement strand
AGCGTCAGATGTGTATAAGAGACAGGTCCTCGTATTTGCCGTCGGCAATGGCCTTGTCAGCCTCGCCCATCAGCAGGAAATATGGATTCTCGTCATAATCCTTGTCGTCGGCATAGACGACGGGAGCGGAGGCGAGCAGGAGTATAAGAGAGAGTAAAGCGGTTATGAAGGCTGATGACAGGCGCATTATGTTGATAATATGTTGATAAGTTTTTGTGATGTTGGACCTGACAAAGTTAGACATAGATTTTATGTCGGCAAGGCGCAGATAAGCTAAAAGACGCAGAAAAATGTTTTGTTATCTGAAAAAAAGACGATAAATTTGTAACGTGAACAACGTAATACGACATATCGAATACCTCCTTGTCGAGCATGACTGCGTTATCGTGCCGGGATTTGGAGCGTTTATAGCGCATCAGGTCGGCGCGCGTCTGTCAGACGACGGTCAGACCATGTTGCCGCCGTCGCGTACGTTCACTTTCAATCCCACGCTCGACCGCAACGACGGCCTGCTCGTCAACTCTGTCGCCCGCGCCATGCAGCTCGGCTATGACGCCGCGCTCAAGACAGTGACCGGAGATGTCGAGATTATGCACCGACGCCTCGAGGAGACACGTTCGCTCACCGTGGGCGCTGTCGGCGAACTCAGGCTTGATGCCGAAGGGCTGATGTATTTCGAGCCGTCTGGCTGTTTCATCAGTCCTCAGACCATGTGGCTGCCGTCGCTGAGCCTGAGACCCGTATCTGTTGTGGCAGGCATGCGCGCCGCTGAGGCTGTACGGTCTCAGACAGGTGCAGTGCATGGACGTTTTGGCCGTTATGCCATCCGGGCCGCACGTGTAGCCGCATCGCTGGCTATGATTCTCGCGCTGAGCTTTGTGCTGACGACACCTATTGATGTAGACAATGCCCAGTATGCATCTTTCGGGGTTGAGAACTTTGAGCTGAAAAATCCGGCGCATGTCGTTGACAGCCGTAAAACAAATCTTATACACATGCCGGGTGATGCTGCCTCACAGGCGCTCGTTCTGGTTATCGATCGCCGCAGCGATGCCGCAACGGTTGTCGACACTGCCGCTCATAACGCTTATATACGCTCTGTCGCCGCCCGTCGCGACGCTGAAATCGCCTCGAAAGTCAAAGGCACATCATCTGCTTCGCGTTTTGTCGACGATGATCCGTATTGTCTCGTAATCGCCTCGCTTGCCACTGAATCCGAGGCACAAAAATACCTCTCTCAACATTCTGACCAAAAATTAGGCATACTTGCCAAAGACGGTCGCTATCGCGTTTATGCCGCAACAGGCCTTACATCGCGCATGACGGCAGAAGCGGCCGACGGATTGGCCGACCGCTATCCCGGTGCGTGGGTATGCCGCCGATAACACGATAGCTTTATGGAAAATCTCCACAATCTTCTGCTGACGCGCCACAGCATCCGCCGCTACAAAGACGAGCCGGTCGATGCGGGTGATGTGCGTACAATACTTGAGGCGGCTCTGCTTGCCCCATCCTCAAAATCAGGCCGTCCGTGGCAATTTGTCGTTGTCGAGGATAAAGAAATGCTCGCCCGTATGGCCGAGTGCAAACAGTTCGGCACCAAGCCTATCTCGACCGCCGCTTTTGCAGTGGTCGTTGCAGTTGACTCGACAAAGAGCGATGTCTATGTCGAGGACGCCACCTGTGCGGCCTTACTGATGCATCTACAGGCTGCTGATCTCGGACTCGGCTCGTGCTGGATTCAGGTGCGCAACCGCTTTGCTGCCGACGGTGAGGACTCTGAGACCGTTATCCGCGAGTTACTTGGCATCCCCGACGATATTTCGGTAGAATGTATTGTCACATTCGGACAGATAGACGAGACCCGCCGCCCGGTTGACCCCGACAAACTGCTTTGGGAGAAAGTTCACATAGGCAAGTGGTGAGCGAAGATACTGACAATCTAAATTATAAGCCTCGTGTAGTCATTATCGGCGCGGGAAATGTGGCGACGCATCTTTCGCGCGGACTTTCGCGGGGCAGGTGTCGCATTGAGGCTGTCTGCAGTCGCACTCAGTCGCACGCCGAGCGTCTTGCCGATGAGTTTGAGGGATGCAACGCCGTTGACAATGTCGCCGACATCCCTGCTGACGCCGACTTCTATCTGATTTCGACCTCCGACGCTGCTGTCAGGCCTATTGCCGCAGCAATGCCGCGCGTAAAGGGTCTTGTCGCCCATACATCGGGGTCTGTGCCGATGGGGGCGCTTAGCACGGCGTCAGAGCGTTATGCGGTGCTGTATCCGTTGCAGACATTTACGCGCACGGCCGAACTGTGTCTCGATGATATACCGTTTTTTACTGAAGCATCTGATGCTGAGACATACGCTGAAATAGACCGTTTTGCGGCCATGCTTTCGCCCAAGGTATATCATGCCGACTCTGACAAACGCAAGACACTGCACATAGCCGGCGTGCTGTCTTGCAACTTTGCCAATTATCTGTGGGACTGCACGGCGCGCGTACTTGAGGCCGACGGCTACGGGCTTGACGTGGTCCGTCCGCTTATCGAACAGACGTTGCAGAAAGCCATGACCATCGGGCCGTCTGCCGCACAGACCGGGCCCGCCATGCGTGGCGACAGTGCTGTCATCGAGTCACATATCAGCCGCCTTGACACTGAAACCGCCCGTATCTACCGCGAGATTACCGACGCAATCATGCGCCGGCACAATATCGAGCAAAAATAATTGAGTATGAGTAAAATAGATTATGACCTGAAACTTATCGGCGGCATCGTCTTCGATGTTGACGGAGTGCTTTCCCCATCCACCATTCCGATGGGCTCCGACGGTGTGCCGCAACGCATGGTTAATATCAAGGACGGTTACGCTCTGCAGCTTGCCGTGAAAAAAGGTCTTAAAATCGCCATTATATCAGGCGCTGACTCTCCGGCGCTCCTGCGAAGATTCGGAGCTCTCGGCATCAAAGATATTTTTCTGAAAGTGTCAGACAAACTGCCCGTACTGCTTAAATGGTTGGACGACAATGCACTGACTCCTGATCGAGTGGCCTTTGTAGGGGATGATATTCCTGATTTACAGTGCCTTGACGCTATCGGACTTTCGGTCGTGCCGCGCGACGGTGCTACGGAGTTGCGTCAGATTGCCCGATATGTCACTCAGGCCGACGGGGGGCATGGCGTGGCCCGTGAACTATTGGAGGAAGTCATGCGTGCACAAGGTCTGTGGATGAATCGCGCCGATGCTTTCGGCTGGTAATTACAGATGTATGAAAATTTTGCTTGCATCCAATTCGCCACGTCGCCGCGAGCTGCTATCGGCGCTGAGCGACAATGTCACCATCGCGCCCTCGCGCGAGGTTGACGAGACATATCCCGCTACGCTTGCCCCGGACGAAGTAGCTCCGTATCTCTCTGCGGTAAAATCAGAGGCTTACAAGGATCTTGCGGTCGATGACACGATACTCGTGACGGCTGACACGGTCGTCATATGCGACGGCCGCATACTCGGTAAACCGGCTGACCGCGACGAGGCCATCGCCATGCTGACGTTGCTCTCGGGACGCTCGCATCACGTGGTGACGGGCGTTACGCTTCGTAAGGGTGACGCAGTGGTGACTTTTGCAGAGACCACCGAGGTCGTTTTCAGTCGTCTTGAGCCCGATGAAATAGACCGGTATGTAGAGCGCTACCGTCCATACGACAAGGCCGGCGCCTACGGCATACAGGAGTGGATAGGCTACGTCGGCATCGAGTCAATCCACGGTGACTATTATAATGTCATGGGCCTGCCGCTCCACCGTCTTTATCATGCGCTGAAAGGAATGTGAGGGACGAGATGTGGAAGGGCGATTTGTAATCGTCCAAGGATAAAATGGTCGATTAAAAATCGACCCATCATAAAAAAACTGCAACCCGGGCGGGCTGCAGTTTTTGTTGGGAATAATTGCGGAGATTATTTTGTGGGGGTATTTTCGTATGTCGGAGTGGTTGTGATAGCGTTGCCGTTGACGGTAATGTTTGTCGAAGCGTATTCGAGTTCGCCGTCAAATGTTGTGGCAGCGTCGTAGGTGAATGTCACGCCGAGACCTTCGCCCTGATTTGCATGAACATATACAGCAGGGAGTGAAGAAAGGCGAGCTACTTCGACATCCTCGGTTGTGAGATCCATCTTGGTAACCTCAGGCAGAGTAACTTTACAGTTGGTCAGTTTGACAGTAGTTGGGTACTGGTAGCTGTTACCTTTATTACCGATAGTCATAGCTGCAAGGGGTACTCTATTTCCGCTCTTCCATTCATCTCTCAAGTAATTGCGGAATATATCCTTTATATTCTGTTTTGTGGTGACTGTATTGCCGTCGTTATCTAATCCAAGTGTCATGTGGAATTCGCAGTTTGTAAATTCATAGTCACCGCCACGAAGAATGATAGCCTGATTGCAGCCTTCGAAGTAGCAGTCTTTTGCCACAATCTTGTTAGGCACGTTGAAAAGGACAGGGCAAGCATTGGTTGTCAATGTTTTTACACTGACGTTTTCAAGTGTTATGACACTGTTTTTGTCTGTGGCGGCGGCATTTGTCGAGATAGCATATACACTTCCACTGTTAACATTGATAACGGTGTTCTTGACAGTGACGACATTGTCATCTCCAAGGAGTGTAATCATTGCGCCACCAATTTTGTTATTATCAGTGAGAATGATACCATCAATGTCGAGGTTTGCTTTACCCTGCGGGCTAATGGTTGTGTTATTGGTGATATTAACCACTTCTGTTCCACTACCTTTGAGAGAAAGAGACTGACCGTCATTAAGAATATTTGTACCGTTAAGGGTTAAGTCATTACCGTTAAGTTCAATAGTAACAGGTTTCTCGGCAGTGAGTTTAAGAGGCTCTGAAACTGTAAGGTCTGATTTCATAACGATGTTTCCGCCTTCTTTGACAGCTTCGAGGAGTTCGTCGGCTGTTTCGACGATTTTCTCGACGTTAATATTGTCGGTGAAGCCGGGTTTGATTTCGACTTTGAAGTTGACTTTAGATGTGAGGAGTGAGCCGTAGATGTTTGTGCGGTAGTTGCGCTGCACGGGGACAGAGGCAATGGTGAGTGTGTTGTACTCGGCGTCACTGTTGAGCACCTTATAGTTGATGTCAATGATGTCACGGTCTGCGCCGCAGAGCACGTAGCTCATCGAGAGATAGCCGTAGTCGTCAGAGTAGGGGAAAGTGTCTTCTTTAGTAGGAGCGACAGCGTCAAAGCCGGTATTTGTAGTGGAGACAGTTGAGACAGAGCCGTCGAAAAGATTCAGACAGTCAGGAAGTGCCTTTGTAAAGTCGACTTTACTCATAAGAGTGCCGAATTCGGAGGTTTCGCTGATTCCGAAGGCGCTTTTGACAGCGGCTGCGTCTAAGTCGTCAGTGCCGAAGTTGATCTGTGCGAACGGACGGGTCAGATAAATCGTCTTGTTTATAGCGCCTTTGACCTCGAGGCCCTTTTCGGCGAAGAAGAATGCATCGCCTTTGTCCTCGTTTGAAGCCATGCGTGTGTAGTCGACTGTGACGGTCTGCTTGGCGGCATCAAATTTATAAGGTGTCGTAGCTGCGTCTGTTGCGGTGGTGTATGCGTCGGCCCAGAAAAGAATGTCGTAGGTCTTGCCGTTGACGAGCTGGAGGTTGACTGTAGCGGTGAGATCAGCGTTGAATTTTACCTCGTCCTCTGAAGTGATAATAGGTGTTTTTACGCCTGATTCATAGACCGCATAGGTGAGGGTTGTGGCTTTTTCGCCCTGTGCAAATGTTCGCGAGGCGAGTTCGGCGGGGAGCTGTGCGGTGATAGTCACCATGCCGTCGCCTTTAGCGCCCTCGAGGGGCTCTTCGCTCGAGCAGGCTGTGAAGCCGAGGCCGAGTGAAGCCGCAATTGCGAGATAATAAAACTTTTTCATGTGACAAATTTAGATATTGATTTTAGAGTCTGTTAGTTTATCGTTAGAGCAGGTATACGACGATTCGCTCCGACAGAGGCCATCGGGCCTGCCGGAGTGAATGTTAATAGGGTAGATATCCGTGTACGAGGCGTTAAGCCTGCAATGCGGATGGGATGGGGGAGGGTAAAAGTTTGATTGTTAGATTGTTAGCTGACACTTTACAATCTTTGAATAGCATTAGGTTATAATGAAGTGTTGTTAAGTCAGTTATATGCTTAATCGAGAGAGTCGGTCTGATTCTGTCGGTTAAGATTTATCAGTTCCAAGGAATGTTGAATTCGCCGTCGAAATCGGGGTTAATGCCGGTTGAGCCTGATGCCTTAGAGGTCAGGAACTCACCACGCACAATGGTGCATCGTCCGCGTTTGACAGGTATATCGACGCCTGGCACTGATGCGATGTGTTTGCCTGTGGGATCATAGAAATCAAGGGCTGCACGCACACCTGACTCTGTGCCGTTGATAAAGAACGAGTCAAATCCGACAAGAGCTTCGTGGTCATTGATGATACTGATATCAGTATCAAACTTTACACCGGTATTTGAGTCGACGGGCTTGTCGTTGAAGTGATGATATATCCAAGGAAGGAAGCCGGGGTAGGAAACCGTGACTTTATAACCTGAAAAGTCGGGAAGCGGTGCGGCGGGTGTATCTGTGGCCGCTCCTTCGCCGGGCTGCTGAGAGTCAACACCGCGACGTGCGATTTCAGAGCGTACAAATTCGTCAAGGTCTGTAGACACGAATGCAAATGCGGTCAGGGGACGCTCGAGCTGTATGGTACCGGTGATGTGAACATCCTCTTTTGTAGTAGAAGGCACATCGACTGTCATGGCTCCGCGGAAGGCGTCTTTCTCGGCTGTTCCGCCGCGATAGGGCGTGGCGTAAGTTATGTTTTTGAAATCAGTTGCGTCGTAGTATAACGGCTCTTTGGTGTCTCTGTCGACGAGGTCGCTCCACACCCTGAGCTCATAGCGGCCGACAGGCACTGTTATCTGTGCCGTAAAGTCTGTGCGGGAGAGGTCGTCAGAGTATAAGGTCGTCTGTGAGACGCATATAGACTGTTCGCCCTCGGGGAAAATGCGGAAGATATAGCGTATTTGCAAGGGGCGTCCGCTGTCAGAACGCGAACGGTAGTTTGTCACGAAGTGATAGTAGTCCCAGTCAAGCTGCAGGTGGGCGACTGTCAGTATGGCATCGCGCATCTCGGGCTCTTCGGGCCACTGGTGGACACACGAGACATGCATCATTGAGGCTGCTGCTAAGATAGATGCTGTGAAAGCGCGGCGAATCATCTTAATCATTTGTTGCCTCCTTTCTTCTTAGTGAGGTCAAAGGAGTAGCAGAAAGACAGAGAGGCTGTATCGAGACAAAATAATGTGCGGTGGCGTGTATCTACAAGCAGGCCGTAATCGGTGTCATGCACGTTGCGGAAGCGGTCGTAATAGAGGCCGTAGACACCGGCGCCTAATGATATTTCCATTTTCCAGCGTGGATTGCGGGTAAAGTTGAAGCGGTAGCCGGCTGATAAGCCTCCGCCATAAGCCGGACGGCGTGCGCCGTGATCCTGATAGCGGTAATCTCCGTTGTTGGCGTAGTTATAGAATGAGAAACCGAAGTGTGCGCCAACAAAGAATCCGTTGTTGTCGGGACGGAACCAGTAGCGTGCTTCAGGCAGAACGGTAATAGTGCGGAATTTGCGGGTACAACTGAAATAGTTGAATCCGGAGTAGTAGACCGGCAGAGTCACTGACCAGTTGGGCGCGAGATCAAACTCTGCAGCGGCATTAATCATGGCCAGACCCCATCCGACGGCATTGGTCTTGACCCAAAGTTTGCGCGACCAAGACTCTTCTTCTTCGACGGCTACGATGACTTCGGTAACTTCGTCGGCGACAGGTTCCTCTACAATAGTCTCGGCGACGGGGTGCTCAACGACAGCAGGCTCAACAGGGAGTTTGCCCATTGTGTCGACTGTAAATTTTGAGCTGTCAGATGTGACTGTTACTAAGGAAGTGCGCAACAGAGGGAACACTTCTTCGGTGAGTGAGCGCCAGATGCGTCCGTTATTGCTGTATCGCAGGAGTGATTCGGTGCGTGTGTTGTCAAGGCCGCGGTCAAGTATCTCGATCACTTCTTTAGAGAAGGGGTATGAGCCTGACAGCATCAGCTGTCTGAACAGAGGCCAGTTCTCGCCCACGGATGTGACAGAGGTCAACTCGTCAGGAAGTTTGGAGTTGCGGCGCAGATAAGATGCGACAGCACGGGCGCGTGCCATAGCAAGGCGCTCGTTAAGTTGCTCTGAGCCGTCAGGGGATGATGAACCGACAATCTCGACGTGGCGCAGTTTGCCGTTGTCGACAAGTGTGGTGATGGTGTCAGACAGAGCACGCAGTGTCGGAGTGACTTCGAGGCTGCTGCTAAGTTTGTCAAAGTATTGTTGAGATTTGTCAATAGCCTTGTCCTGAGCACTATCAGGCGCGTTTGGCCCGGATGTGCCTGCATGTGCCGCAAACGGGAAGTTTGTTGCGGCAAGACATAATATAGAATAGATCAGGTTTCTGAAAGACATGTGTTACTTTTTCCGATAGAATTGCGATTGCAAAGTTATTATCTTGTGGTGACAAATACAATTTTTCGCAGCACTTTTTGTAGGGTGAACTGCGTTGTTTAACAATTATTCAGATGAATTGTGTTTATTTGTACTAAACGCTGGCGCGTGACTCGGATAAAAAATCCGCACACCGTTAGTAAAAGGGTGCGCGGATTATGTGTGTATCGGAGTTAAAATTACGAGTTTATTCGAATATATGTTTGAATTTTGAAAACAGACGCTGTTTCTCTGTTTCGCTCGGACGGATGTTGGGTGAGCCCTGAAGACTCTCAATGGCGCGACGCTCGTCGTCGCTGAGATGCTCAGGCACATATACCATCACATTTATCAGTTCGTCGCCGCGCTGACCTGTCTCGGCCGATGGCAGGCCTTTGCCGCGCAGACGGAGTATCTTGCCGGGCTGCGTGCCGGGGGCGATTTTGAGACGTGCGCGTCCTGATATTGTAGGCACCTCCACAGAGCCGCCGAGTGTGGCAGTGGGGATGTCAAGCATCAGGTTGTAGATGACGTCGGCTCCGTCGCGTATGAGTTCGGGATGTTTGATTTCGTCGATGACGACGAGCAAATCGCCGTTTACACCGCCATGTTCAGGCGCGTTGCCGTGACCTTTGAGGGTCAGGACATTGCCTTCGGCTACGCCGGCGGGGATGGTGAATGTGACCTGCTGGTCGCGTTTTTCGACGCCCGTGCCGTTGCAGAACGAGCATTTCTCAGAGATGATTTTACCGGAGCCGTCACATTGCGGGCAGACTACATTAGCCTGTGTGGCACCGAAAATTGTGTGTTGTACCTCTGTTATCGTGCCTGAGCCGTGGCAGCGCGGACAGGTGGTGAAGGCCGTGCCGTCTTTGGCGCCTGTGCCGTTACAGTGGTCACATTTGAGGAATGTGGGTATCTTGAGGGTCTTTGTGACGCCGTTGGCGATTTCCTCGAGTGTCAGCTTGACGTGGATGCGCAGGTTGGTGCCGCGACGCTGACGACGACGCTGACGGCTGCCTGTAGCCGAGCCGAAACCGCTGTAGCGGCCGCCTCCGCCTACGTCGCCGAATATGTCGCCAAACATCGAGAAGATGTCGTCCATCGACATGTTTGACTGGTAGAAACCACCGCCTGCACCGCCGCCGGGGAATCCTTGCGGGCCCATGCTGTGGCCGAACTGGTCGTATTTCTGGCGTTTCTCGGGATTGCTGAGCACCTCGTATGCCTCGGCAGCCTCCTTGAATTTCTCTTCGGCGGCTTTGTCGCCCGGATTTACGTCAGGGTGATATTTTCGTGCCATTGTGCGGTAGGCCTTCTTGATTTCGTCATCAGAGGCCGTTTTTGCCACACCGAGCACTTCGTAATAATCTCGTTTGTTATCCATTGTCTGTCGTTTGATCAGGATTTATGCGCGTCATGTGACGCGATTTGCGTATTATACGTGCCCAATGCACGTCCCTACATTTTATTCGCCGACGGCTACTTTTGCGTGACGCAACACCTTGTCGTTAATCATGTAGCCTTTCTGCGTGGTGTCGATTACCTTGCCTTTCTGCTCAGGGGCCGGAGCGGGGATGGTGGCGATAGCCTCGTGGAGTTCGGGGTCGAAGTCTTTGCCGGTCGACTCCATGGCTTTGACGCCGTTAGCCTCAAGATATTTGACAAGTTTTGCATAGATAAGTTCCATGCCTTCGCGGACTGCTCCGGCATTTTCGGCAGACTTTGTGGCTTCAAGGCCGCGCTCAAAGTCATCAACGATGGGCAGCAGTCCCTCGAGCGCGCGCTCGGAGGCGTTGCGGATTATATCGGCCTTCTCTTTGGTGACGCGTTTGCGGTAATTGTCAAACTCGGCCATCAGGAAGAGATATTCTTTCTTTTCTTTATCAAGCGCGGCCTGTGTGGCTTCTAACTGCTCTGTAAGGGTTTCGACTTCGTTGGGCTCGGTTTCGGCTCCGTCGACGACTTCGTCAAGCACGTCGGCGATTTCGGGGGCCTCTTCGGGTTCCGGCTTATTCTGTGATTTGTTGTTGTGTTTGCTATCTTTGCTCATAGCTTTATATATTATATTATTGTTAGCTTGTCAGTCATACATCCTAAAGCAAAAACTTTGCCAAAGTCGCCGACAGCGACTTTTGCGTGCTTTAAAATGATAACAAACTCACATGCATATCGTTCAAAAGGCTATGTTGTCGGCAGATAGGGAAAATCGCCGGCCCACACGTCAAAATAGTCACCTGTGGCGAGACGGTCGGCTAATCTGTCAGCCTCGGCGCGCGTCTGACAGATTGCATAGACGGCTGCGCCGCTGCCGCTCATCGAGGTATATAGTGCGCCGTTTCGCGCGAAGAACTCTTTCAGACGCCCTATTTCGGGATGAACGACAAAGATTGTGCGCTCGAAGTCATTGACAAGTCTGCCGCTCCATCCGGATATGTCGCCGGCAATTATGTCTGCCGGGCTTTCGTCAGCCTTGGCGGGGAGGATGCCGCCGTAAGCCTCGGGTGTAGAGACACATGTGTTGCTCGGCTTGGCGATGACTATACCGAGTCCGTCGACCATATATAAAGATGTGTCGCAGAGAATCTCGCCTATGCCGCGGCAGGCCATCGGTCGGTTGTAGATGAAAAACGGGCAGTCAGCGCCGACATTGAGGGCAATCTCGGCCAAACGTTCGTCGCTCAGTCCGAGGCCGAAGAGGCTGTTGAGGCCGCGCAGGGTGAATGCCGCATCAGATGAGCCTCCGCCGAGACCGGCGCCGTCGGGGATGATTTTGTGCAGGCGTATTTCGACCGCCGGGAGTGTGCCGCCGATGGCCTCGTTCAGAAGGACACGCGCCTTCGACACGAGATTTTTTTCGGGCGGACAGTCGACGGGGCGTCCCGACGTGACGAGGCGGTTTTGTCCGTCGCGTGAGGGGGTGAGCTCGAGTATGTCACACCAGCCGACAGGAGCCATGACCATGTCTAACTCGTGATAATTGTCCTCGCGTCGTCGCACGACATTGAGCCCGAGATTGATTTTAGCGTTAGGGAAGAGTATCATAATATGTGATAATGTGTCAGTCGGTGGTGGCGGCGATGGCGTCGGCGCAGCGGATGCCGTCGATGGCGGCGGAGACGATGCCGCCGGCGTAGCCTGCTCCCTCGCCGCAGGGGTAAAGGCCCGAGAAGCGAATGTGACGCAGGGTCTCGCGGTCACGGGTGATCTGCACGGGAGCAGATGTGCGGGTTTCGTCGCCGACCAAGATTGCCTCGGGTGTTAGGAAACCGCGCGATTTGCGGCCGAACTCCTCGAAGCCTTTCTGCAGGCGTGTGGCGACGAACTCGGGCAGCAGACTATCGATGCGCGCGGGGAAGACACCGGGAGCGTAGGACGAGCGCGGCAGCGACGAGGAGTCGCGCCCTACCACAAAGTCGGTCATGCGCTGTGCCGGGGCGCGCTGTGTGCGTTCGGCTGCTTCGTAGAAGCGGCGCTCGATGTCGCGCTGGAAAGCGAGCATCTTGAGCGCGCCGTATTTGTCATAGTCGGGGAGGTCTTGGGGGAGAATCTCGACAACCATGCCCGAATTGGCCCACTGTGTGCCGCGGTTTGAGGGCGACATTCCGTTGACCACGAGTTGGTCGGGGCCGCTGGCGGCAGGGATTATGAAGCCGCCGGGGCACATGCAGAACGAGTAGACGGCTCGGTCGCCGACGCGTGTGAGCATGGAGTATTCGGCGGCTGGAAGATAGCGTCCGCGTCCCTCGGGCGAGTGATACTGGATGCGGTCAATCAGCCGCTGAGGGTGTTCCAAGCGCACGCCGACGGCGATACCCTTGGGCTGCATATCGACACCGTCGCGCGAGAGCATCTCGTAGACGTCGCGGGCGGAATGGCCGGTGGCGAGGATGACGGGTCCGTCGATGCGTTCGCCCGAGGCGGTGACGACGCCCGTGACGCACTCGCCGTCGATGATGAGGGAGTCGACACGGGTCGAGAAACGCACTTCGCCGCCCGAGGCGATGATGGTCTCGCGCATGGCCTTGATGACGCCGGGCAGACGGTCTGTACCGATGTGTGGGTGGGCGTCGACGAGTATGTCGCGCGAGGCGCCGTGCTGTACAAATGTCGCGAGCACGCGGTCGACAGGACCGCGCTTTTTGCTGCGCGTATAGAGTTTGCCGTCAGAGTAAGCTCCTGCGCCGCCCTCACCGAAGCAGTAGTTTGACTCCGGGTCGACGCGCTGCTCGCGGCTGATGAGTGCCATGTCGCGTCGGCGGCTGTCGACGTCCTTGCCGCGCTCGAGCACGACGGGGCGTATGCCCGACTCGATAAGGCGCAGTGCGGCGAAGAGCCCGGCGGGTCCGGCTCCGACGACGACAGCCGAGCGTCCGGCAAGGCTGACATCCGGGTAGGTTATGGGCTCGTAGTCGCGCACGGTGTCGTCAACCGAGTCAAGATGGACGCGGAGCGAGAGGTTGACCATCACGCGGCGCTGGCGGGCGTCAATAGAGCGGCGCACGATGTCGGTGCGCATGACGCGCGCGGGGTCTACGCCGAGGGCGGAGGCCGCGGCTTTGGCGAGCAGGTCGGGGGTGTAGGCCTCGGCGGGAGTCAGACGGAGTTGTAAATCTTTGAACATATGAAGTTAACGGGCGAATTTTCGGTTAAAACGCCGAGTGGTCACGATGGCAGTGACGACGGCGAGGAGGAAGGCGAGGACATCGCTGCCCGCCATGCTGGCCCAGACACCGTCAACGCCGAGGTAGGGAGGCAGTATCCATAGCAGCGGCAGCAGGAAGATAAGCTGGCGCGTGAGTGACAGGAAAATCGACAGCTTGGGCTTGCCGATTGACTGGAAATAGTTCTGTATCACAATCTGGGCGCCGACGACTGGATAGAATATGAAATAGATGCGGAATCCGGCGCGGGCAATTTCGATCATCTGCATGTCGGTGGTGAACATCGACGAGATGGCATCGGGCAGTGTCTCGGTGAGTATCCAGCCGACGGTCGATATGAGTACGCCGATTAATATGCCTTTTTTAAGCGTCTCTTTTACGCGAGGCCAGTTGCCGGCGCCGAAGTTGTAGCCGAGGATGGGCTGCATGCCCTGAGTGACGCCGAAGACTATCATGACGAAGAACATGGTCGTGCGGTTGATGATGCCGTAGGCGCCGACGGCGATGTTGCCCTCGTCGCCGGCGCAACTAAGCAGGGCTTTGTTCAGAAAGACTACGACGAGGCAGGCACAGCAGTTCATCAGGAAGGGCGACAGACCTATGGCATAAATGCGCCGTGCGAGTTTCAGGTCGAAGAAACTCAGCCTAAGGTCGAATCGTACGTAGCTTTTATGTGAGATGAAGTGAGCGAGCACCCATACGAATGCCGCGGTCTGGCCCACGATTGTGGCCCAAGCGGCGCCTCGTATGCCCCAGTCGAAAACAAAGATGAATATCGGGGCCACTACGACGTTGACCGCCACGGACAACAAGGCTGAAATCATGGCCTTGCGCGGATAGCCGGTGGCGCGCATCATGTTGTTGAGGCCGATGAAGACGTAGCTTATCGGGGTGGCTATCAGTATGACCTGCATGAACTCGCGGGCATAGCCTATGGTCTCTGATGTCGCGCCGAAGAAGTAAAGGATGTCGTCAAGGAAGAGTAACGTCAGTCCGCCGAAGATGACGGCATGGACGATGCAGAAGAACATGACGTTGTTGACGGTCTCTGTGGCTCGTGTGACGTTTTTCTGCCCCAAGAAAATAGATGAGACAGTGGCTCCTCCGACGGCTATCAGCGTACAGAAACCGATGACAAGATTCATCAGCGGGAAGGTGATGGCCAGTCCAGAGATAGCCATTGCTCCGACGCCTCGACCGATGAATATTGAGTCTACGATATTGTAGAGCGACGTGGCGAGCGAGGCGACAATCGCGGGCAACGAGTATTGCATCAGCAGACTGCCGATTGATTTGGTGCCGAGCGTGACGGGCGATGAATTATGGTTGAATTCTGTCATATATCAATAAACGGAGCCGCGACAGTTTGGTTTTAATCAATTAAATGCAAAATTAACAAAAATCGCACGTATGGTTAGGTTGAACGTTCGTAAATTTGCGGCGTATTAAACAAGATTTAAATAATGAATAAATTTGCCGCACTTTTTGACCTTGACGGCGTGCTGATTGACACCGAGGGCGTCTATTCTGACTTCTGGGACTCAGTCAACCGCCGTTTCCCGACAGGCATCGACAATTTTTCGCAAAGCATCAAAGGCAGTACACTGCAGCGTATACTTGACAACAATTTCGCGCCGGAGACTCACGACGCTATCCGTCAGATGGTAATCGATCTCGAGCGTGATATGACTTATAAAATCTATGACGGCGTCACCGACATGCTCGAGCGGCTGCGTTCGGCCGGCTTCGCCATGGCCATCGTCACCAGCAGCAGCGACAAGAAGATGGACCGGCTCTTTGCCCAGCATCCGGCACTGCGCGACTATTTTGACGTGGTCATCACCGATCGCTTCGTCACACGCTCAAAACCTGACCCACAGGGTTATCTGATGGCTGCCGAGATGGTAAAATGCACGCCTGAGGACTCGTTTGTCTTCGAGGACTCGCTGTCGGGTCTCGAGGCCGGCCGTCGCTCCGGTGCAACAGTCGTCGGTCTCGCCACCACTAATCCGCACGACGTAGTCAAAGAAAAAGCCGACTTGGTCGTTGATGGCTTCATCGGCCTGACAGTCGCCGACCTCCTCTCGCTGAAAGGGAGATAAAACAAGCTGTAAATGCGTTTTATTAGCGCCGTCAGGTGCGTCAGTGCTGCAGAGCAGCGCCGCATGTGAGGCCATGGTAAGCAGGCTGTAAAGTCTGCGCAACCGTGGTGTAAAGATATCACGATAATATAGCGCACTGTAGGTGCTCCGCGCTGATAATAAGCGGCTTATGATAGCATCACCCCTACAGGGTGAATATAAATCCTGATATAAGCAAACCTATGACTGCGCGGACCTACAGCCCGCTTGTCATAGGCTCACATGCTTTCGCCGCGATGCGGCTACAACCGCTACGCGGACGTATTTTTAATTGTCGTATTTTGTTCCGTCAGCAGGCTTTGAAGCTCATGTCGAGGCCTTTGACAGAGTGGGTGAGCGCGCCGACCGAGATGAAGTCGACGCCGCACTCGCCATAGGCGCGGAGCGTGTCTAAAGTGATGCCGCCCGATGACTCGATTTCGACGGCGGGGTTGACGGAGCGTATCAGCTCTACTGCCTCGCGCGTACGCTCGGGAGTGAAGTTGTCGAGCATGATGCGGTCTACGCCGGCCTCGAGAGCCTGACGTATCTCGTCGGTGTTGCGCACTTCCTGTTCGATTTTGAGGCTCTTACCGTTGGCCTTGCAATAGTCTTTTGCAGCTTTGACAGCCTGCGGGATACCGCCGGCAAAGTCGACATGGTTGTCCTTGATGAGTATCATGTCAAAGAGGCCGATGCGGTGATTCTCGCCGCCGCCGATTTTGACGGCCTCCTTTTCGAGCATGCGCATGCCGGGAGTGGTCTTGCGTGTGTCGAGCACCTTGGTCTTGAGACCTTTGAGACGCTCCTGATAGCGGGCGGTCGTCGTGGCTATACCGCTCATGCGCTGCATGATGTTGAGCATTATGCGTTCGGTCTGGAGCAGTGAGCGCACCTTGCCCTCGACCACAAAGGCGATGTCGCCGGGCTTGACCTCGGCTCCGTCCTCGATGAAGACTGTCATCTTGAGTGTCGGGTCAAATTTCTCGAACACTTTACGGGCTATCTCGACGCCGGCCAAGATGCCGGGCTCTTTGATTAGCAGATGCTGGCGGCCGGTCTCGTCGGCCGGTATTGTCGAGAGGGTGGTGTGGTCGCCGTCGCCTACGTCCTCGGCAAATGCGAGCGTCAGCAGGTCGTCAATCAGTTGGTCTTTGGTTTTCATTGTCGGTCTGAAATACTTGTAGTAATTCTGGAAGATTTTTATAACCACTTTATTAGCAAGCAGTTCTGAGGATAAGGTAAAAA
>ENA-OYXU01000438-OYXU01000438.1-human-gut-metagenome-genome-assembly--contig:-NODE-438-length-16629-cov-5.442018_pt1 | contig 16629 bp, 8 predicted proteins | sample MGYA00243243_ERZ653435 | MGnify/ENA primary metagenome ERZ653435 (study PRJEB26926, sample SAMN06165113) | human gut metagenome | biome: ENVO:00009003; feature: ENVO:2100002; material: ENVO:00002003... | reverse complement strand
GCAGCGTAGTCTCGTGGGCTCGGAGATGTGTATAAGAGACAGGAGTCATATATACAGTAAGTTCGAGAGCCACTGCGTCAAGATCCTTTGTGCTGAACTTAGGCAGATGGACTATACCGGTGCTTTCGGCAGCGTCAATACACATGAGGGCGTTGCTGTTTCCGGGATAACCGTATTCTTCACCGATAATAGTGGCGGGATCACCGATGCCTGTCTGTGTCCCGTCGCTGAGTGTGCCGCCGATGCTTACGGGAGAATAGGTCAGCTTAGCGTCCGGGAATGTCTCGGTTGCGGGAGTATCGTAGGGCAATCCGAGCACGGGCCGTGCTGCGGAGATATAATGGCCCTGCCCCTCGTTGTTGACGGCGAGGATGCCTATCTGTACTGTCGCGAGCGGGGAGCGGGGAACTACGGAAGCCTCGTATTCGAACACGTCTGTGCCGATTGCATCTCCAAGTTCCCAACCGAATTCTCCGGGTGTGCAGAGATAATATGTGATACCCGTGGGGGCTACATAGCCGCCATGAACGCCCTCTGTCGGAGGTTCCCAGGTGATTGTAGCGCTGTAGTTGTCCTCAGAGCATTCCCAAGCCACGTTGGTCGGGGCACCGGGAGCGTCAAGACCTGTGTATACCTCAGTCGACACTACGTTACCGAAATTGCCGTCGCATTCGGCCTGTATGCTGAGTTTGTTCATGCCCTGCACGGTAGCGATTTCCACAGACTGTACGGAGCCAGGGGCGCCCTTAACGCTTGCGTTGCCGACTGTGCCGGTGACGATTGCTGTGACCACGGCGTTAGCTGGGAAGGCAGTTCCGTCGATAGCCTCGGTCGGGAACTTCATTGCCACGGTAGCCTTGAGCGCGCCGAGAGGAGCAGCGGTCGCCACAATCTCGCTGACGCCCCTGGGGCCCTGCGGGGTGATGTTGGAGAGGCAAAGCTGGAAGTCCTTGATGTACATATTATAGCTGTCAGCCTTGGAAGTGGCGTGGATACCGATGTAATATATGCCTGCTTCTTCGAGAGTGAAGTATTTCTCGAGTGTCTGGTATTTTTTCTCGGATGTGGCGATATCTGCGAGTTTCACAGTCATGGCCTCGGGAGAAGCCTCTTTGCCAATCTTCACCTCGAAGGTCTCGACATAGTTGGAGCTTTCGGCTTTGTACTGCTGTGTGTAGTAAAGCATCCTGGAGACATCGGTCACCTTTACCGGCGGGAGGAACAGCCAGTCGTTGGCATCGTTGTCACTGTTGTATCCATACATGAACGCGTTGTTTTCAGAATCGTATGTCCAGGTGCTGTTGTCTTCGTTGACATCAATCACGCTGAAGAGATGCGATTCCTGCTCGGTCGGGGTCATTGAGAGTGGCAACGGAAGGGTCTCTCCGAAAGTTATGTAGTTGGATGAAGCGGCGGAAGATGACTTGCCGCTGCATTCAGCGATGACCTCGGCAGTGTAACAGTCGAGAGGCGTGTCTGCGGTGAGGCCAGTCGGACAGGAAGTGGCTGAAATATCCTTGGCGATCTCAACGCCGTTTAGCGTGACTGCGTAGGTCATCCTGGAGAGGTCGAGATAACCGCTGTTTACACCTTCGGTCACGGCGTCCCAGCTGACCTCCGCATCTGTGAGGGTAACCTTGGCAGGAGCCTTCGGGGTGTCGTTGCCGATGTAACGCGTCACCTTGACGTGAGCGCCCTCCTTGCCGTCCACGCTGAGCGTGAGTCCGAAAGTGTGGTTGCCGTCTGCAAGGGCGGCATATTCGATTTCGAGGTCTGAGCCTGCTGCAGCCTGCCCGCTCTTGAAGTCGGCTCCGTCCAGGGTGGCGGCATAGTGGACATCCCCCGATAGTGTCGTCCTCCCTGCCGTCTCGGTCGGAAGCGTCCATATCACGGAACCTGTGGTGGCGGCGCCTTCGAAAGACACCTCCTTGACGACAGCCTTGCCGGGAGCCTCGGGATCAGGTTTTCTGGAGTCTGTGCAACATAATGCGGTATATTCACCGATCAAATCGACGTCGCAGACCTTTTCGACAGAACCTGATTCAGTCACCTTGACGAGGTATGAGAATTCGTCACCGTTGGAGTTCCAGTAATATGCATCATCGGACGCGCTGTAGCAGAGACCGCCGATATAGTCTGACGCATACTCCTCGCTAATGGTGGTGATGAGTGTTTCGGTTCCGGTAGCAGGGTTGACGCCGATCAGTTCGTTTTCATAGTTGACAGCGACTATCAGACCTGATTTGGAGTTGAAGGTGACCTGCTGTTGGATGTGCTCTACCTCGGCGATCGTTGTCCGGTCGCCGGTGGCCAGGTCTACCTTGACTAGGCAGGGAGTCTCGCCGATGGCGACGTATGCGTATGCGCACATGTTCTCCATGTCGTAGGCGGCGCCATAATAGTAGCCGTCCAGGTTCTCCTCGACATCGACGGGTGTCTCAGAAAGGACCTGACCTGACTCTACGTCTATTGTGAGGTTGGATGCACTGCGCACATAGCCCCAGTATGTCTCGGCAATCTGCAGATAGGCAACGCCGTCTGCGATACCCATGCCGGTACAGGTCGTTTCGGAATGCATGATCGATGTCCAGCTTCCGTCAGGATTTGCCTTTACTAGACCTGTTTCAGCTAATTCCTCATTAGGGTCGGAATAATAATCGAGCCAGCCGTAGATGTCGGCGACCGAGGCTGTAGATGCTGAATGAGGTTTAGACGCCCTTGAATCCGCGCGTCTGAGTCGCGAGACATTGTTGATGCGCTCGAGTCCCTTCATTGTGCATTTGCTGCGTGTCTTTTTCACACCGCTAAGCATTCTGACGCCTTTGAAGGAACTCTCTGTAGTTCTTGTGGAGGACTTTTGCGGAGCCTTGCGTGACATATGGTCAGTTCCGGCAATCGCACTTGCGCCTACAAGCAGAGATAAACCAATTACAGAAAGTTTTCTCATGAACTTATAATATTTGTTAAACTTAGAGTTGACTGTCACTTTTATGTCTTAGGAATCGCATCTTCTACGATTCTGAGGATTTTGGCTCCTACTATGGCGTGCCGGACCTTGATGCGTGTCTGGGATATCACGGTCTGGCTCGTAATGAATGGGTTCATGCACTCCGCGTCGGGCAGTGCCTGAGCCTAGGGAGAAAGGTATGGGACTGGATGCCGTCATGCCGGAACTATTTTACTATAATCTTGTATGCCTTATCTCCACGACACTCTATATAGACGCCGCTTGCCGAAGGGCGCGAGTTTAATTGTAAACCTGAAAGCGTGTACCATCTGCAATCCTGAATGCCGTCAGATTTAATCCCTGGCACGTCTGCTATTCCCATCTCGGAGAATGGAAGCTGCGCCGCATTCATTACATTGCAATTGTTGCGATTGGCATCATCATAATTAAAGATATACGCAACTATATTGATGTTTCCCTTATCATTGACATTGTTCAATGGAAGGCTGACGGTGTATTCATACTCATCTCCCTGGAATGGGACAGGCACTCCGAATGTTTCGTTCACTGTGCGACTCACATGTTGATGCATGTACAGATCAGTACCGTCGTATCCCAGTTGGTTACGACTCCGTACGTCATCTTCAGTAAGCACGCATACCAAACGGGGATTCGCGCATAGGTCCTCCATGTCTTTTGCGCCCCTGACAGTGACATGGACCGCTGTATCATCATATTCGGCATGAAGTGAGATTGAGACTGGAGCAGGTATCTCTGCTGCTGAGTCCACCATGGACGCCATGGCATCAAGGTCATATGGATTGACCGGTGGGACACCGTTGGATGATTGCCGGCGGTCCACCATTATTGCCGGCGCATAAATGTAATTTGGAGCATAGAACCATTCGTATTCAACATCACTCGGTATAGTAAGGAAATCTGTGCCGAACCCTGAATGATGGCATACAGGCACCACGATTTCCCGATAATGAGGTTGTTCCAGCAGCTTATGCAGCCAACCGGCTACACGCGGACAATTGCTGCATCGCTCGGAAGTAAACTCCTCCAGCAGCACTCGGCGTGTCATGTCGTAAGGTACTATTTGATAAACAACATCTAAACTGTTGTCGCTCATGTCAGTGTCTACGTCTCCATTGACACCGGTCACAGTAAGCGTTGCCTTTCGGTCGCCTTCCGCCATATCTATATCTACCCGGAAATTGTAAGAAAATGCAAATGTGTCGCCATATTCAATGTCGCAATCATAATGCTGTGTCAAAGGTAAGTCACGGTCCTCCATCTGAAGGCTTATATCAAAGCCCGTCACTGTATCTGTACCGATATTGCGTACGACACCGTCGCCGGCATACATCCCTTTGTCAATTACATAGTAAGGGGGAAAATCGACGTTCTCCAGGCGCAGGTCCACTGCCGGAAGCGCCTCGCCGGTAAGAAGCGCCTCTATGAAGAACGTATGCTCCTCGCTCACATCTGACCAGTCTTCGCCTGGCAGTTGGATGAACGAAGAGCCAGGGGAGCCTTTGGTCGAATAGGCCACTCCCATTGCCGAACCATTCTGATGGTAAGTCACTCCGACATACAGACCTTCGACAGGGTTGTCCGGTATTGCATAAGGGGCTTCAAATGGAACCGTGTTCCATCCTTTGGCTAATGCCGGGTCAGTATCGCCGGCAATCATGGCATCAAGAATGTTGTCGCTATCCAGCTCGGTTCGTATCCACGCTTCCATCCGGTCTATGTTGAGTTTTGAATGGAGCAATATCCGCGTGCCTGAAAGCTCACAACCGGAATATTTCGCCAGAAGCTCAGCCGGCAGGTATATTGCAGCCGATACCTCGATGTCAGTTTGTGCCAAAGACCATCCTTCGTCTGCCTCTAACCCATCCGTATAACCCAGCCTGAGAGATGTGGCGTCATTAGCCAATACCGCGGCAACGCAGAGTACAAGTTCACATAATGTTATTACAATCTTTTTCATTTCATATCAGATAAGATGTAGCCGGCATGTGCCTGAATGAACATGCCGGCCACATATTCAATTGCTCATATTACTTTATCAATTTCTCTGCTTTCACAGACCCATCTTTCAGATAAGACCGTTTTAGTATAATGCCTTTGGCATTCCCGTTGACACGGATACCTGTCAGATCGAAGTATTCGACGCGTAGTACTTCTGTATCGCAGGTTATATCACCGACATTCGCTGTGACTTGACTCCACTTGTCGTTGGTGTATCCATACACATCCTCCAGAAGGATGCCGCTTTGAGCATCGAGCGTATTGTGACGGAAACCCAGACGCACCTTCTGCCCTGCGTACGCTGACAGATCAAGAACACTCTGCTTGTAATACAGGCATTCCGGCTTCAATGTCTCGGAATAGGCCACCGGATATGAGCCGAGCTTGTTCTCGTGATAATCATTTGCCGGTATTACGCATACCTCATAACTTTCGGCTGCTGCTTCAGCATTCACCGGTGCCACCCACCATGAAAGCATGCCACCGTCAGCCGGCACCGCAAATTCCGGAGAAACTGCGTAATTGTCAGGCGTAAGACACTCATTATCTTTCATGGAATATGACATAAGTGCGTCAGCTCCAGAGAAGCATTGCAGGTCCGGACGGTATAGGTACTCATCTGAGACCTTGAACCAATTATTGCCATCGCCATCCTTGTCAATCAATGTCCAACGGGTTGCACCATCATTCATGTCTTCCATAAGAAACAAGCCTTCGGCTGTATAAGCGTGGCCTTCGGCCTCAACCGTGTAGTTGCCGAATGTTGTCGGAATCGTTATGGTGTTCTTGAAAGTCCCTTCTTCACTTGGGAAGAAGACCAAATCTACCATCAAGGACTGTCCATGATATGCCACATATCCTGGATCCTTGTAGCTGAATGGTCTTGAATCAGTGTAATTATCATCTGACTCATCTTCGCTAAGCACCCGCAATTCGTCCGATCCCATGTTGTATAGGCATACAGTTGTATTTGTCTTGTTTACGTTTGGACCCTCTGAGGAGATGATGCAGTCCGCGAAACGGATTTCCGTACGATTCAATTCCGCTGCTCTGGGGTCGAAATCATCCACAGCTGCGCTGAATCTGCTGATCGAGAACATATCCTTGCCGCCAATTACGCCGTCCCCATTCTTAATGAATGAAAATGTTACCGTATGGGAGCCAGGCACCATGTCAAGCGCACTTGGATAATATTGGAACAGGGTTTCGCTGCCGGAATCCTGTACACCTTTTACCCAAGCGTAATCCATGCCGTCGATATTCACACAAGTACGGTCTGACTCATCTGACGATATTTCCGCATCCCAGCTGATATAAGCGATTTTGGTTTCAGGAACAGTGATGTTGAAGGTTATCACGGATGTTTCTGCCGTATCGTCAGTTTCACCCGCATTGGCGTTGTAAGCCTTGGTGCCGTCTTGGCTCATCAGGAATGGATGGCCCGCATCGGTTGTTACGGTTATGACTCCTGCCTTGTCTTCCAATATCCCGCTAAAATCCGGTAACTGACGCACCAATGCCATGGCCTTGGCCGTTACTGCGCCGGCTGTGGTTTCTATGGTCAAATCACTCTCGTATATGCGAGCCTCTGTTGCCGTAAGGGTCACAGGCACTGACAATGTACCCATTAATGAAGCTTCTTGAGCGGGAAGCTCTGCGGTAAACGCCGGATCCGAAGACTGGAAGCCTGTCACCTTAAGCGGAGTCGAACCCGTATTGCGCAGATTCACATATACGGTCTTGCTGACTGAGATGCCGTCAAGTAAGGATCCCCCAAAATCTATACTCGGGGTCAGGAGCTCCACGCCTTGCGCTCCGACCGATTCTGTGGTGAGCGCAAGTTCGGAGAGACGTAACCAATATTCGTTTGTCACATCATAATTCATCCCCATACGAAACTCGAAACGAAGCTTATGGTCTCCGGGCTCCATTACAATGGAACTGTCAATGTCTGCGTCCTCGTATGTACTGTACGCCGGTTCATCCGATTCATCCACATATATCGAAACATTGTGTCCCGCCCAGGCGTTATCGGGATCCGTGCATTTAGCCTCCCCCTTATAGGAGAGTTTCCCGATCTGGTTTTCGGGAACGCTTATACGGACCTCCAGCCATGATGTGTCGTAATATTGATTTGCTGTGGATACAGCATATTGGTAACCGCCCGATTCCTTGATAACGAAAGGATGGTCATAGCATGTGGCGAAACTCATGTCGCCGGTTTTAATTATAGGAGAAAAATCAGGAAATGATTCCACTTCCCCAACGAAATTCACATTCATTTCAGATTCTCCTTGGGTTGTCTCATAAGCCAGGATCACCGGCAAGGAGAACGTACCGGGAGCGGAGGCGCTGTATTTGGCATTTACAATCAATGACGTGCCGCTTTGAATCTCTCCTAAGGCAGGGTTTATAGATAATCCATATGAATCAGCCGGCAGCGACAATGCAAATGTAATGACCTCTGCGCCGAGATTCAGCAGCTGGAGGTGACCGTTTAATTCATTTTCCGGATAAGTCTTACCGAGATCAACCTCAGATGGCAATGCGACGAGCGGAGACGGGCTGTCGGTGGGTTGGGCCATTAAAGAGGCATATGCTCCTTGAAGATAGCCGGTCTCGCCATCCAGGACCGATACCACCCCTATGTGCTGTGTGGTATATATACGTTCGAAATCGCCGACAACATGGAATGTCAGATTGTCTTCCGGCCAGAATTCGTAGTTTTCGTCCATACGTCCTGCCATAAGGGCATATCCGTAATAGTCATCGGTCCCGATGATTGTGGCCTCATTACCGTTGTCATGCGGTGTCGGTATTGTGATGGTATGGGTGTCTGCGTCATATGTCCCGGTGACATCCTGAGATTTATAGCCATATGATGATTGGGTTTCGTCATCGTAGTTCAGTATGTTGGATATTACCACTGAGCTGCCGTCTGTCTTTTTAACACTGATTGGATAGACGTTTGCCAGTCCACAGGTCAGGGTGAAGTTATAGTCTGCATCGTAAAACGTCTGCAGTGCCGCCATATAGCCGCTGCCATTAGAGGACACGGTTCTCTTTTTAGTCCCGGCTGTCGCGTTGACATGATTGGCGTTCTTCCGGACGTTAATCGTTTTGTTGTCGTGAGGCACGGTCCATGATTTCGCTGAGAAATCCACCTGGCCCGGTTCCATTGCCGACATGCATAGACATGTCGCCATCGCTCCCAGTAATAATAGTTTTGCCATACGCATGAGATAGTTAAGATTTGTTTTTGTCGCAAATGTATATGAAACATCCTTCGTGGCCAAAAGGTAAACTGCCCGTCTTGTGCTTATTTCGTAAATTGGAACATATGTCGGATTCGTCGATTGTGGAATGGTTTGAGCAATAGGTTGTTATCTGTCGGTATCCTGTTCCGATAAAGCGATCTTTTGCCATGCTGCGGGTGTTAGGCCGGTGTGTTTCTTGAATACAGTGTTGAAGTTGGAACGGCTTTTGAATCCGAGGCCAGCCGCTATTGCCTCGATAGTGTGTTTACTCATGACTCCGTTTTTTTCGGACAGGCGACGGCATGCCTCGCGGATACGGTAGGTCTGAAGCATGGTTGAGAAATTCCACCCCGTACCATCGTTGATTGTCTTGGAAACCTTCCGCACCGGCAATTCAAGGAGGTACGCAAGACGCTCCACTGAAAAATCCGGCATATATATTTCCGGTGACGTCTCCATGATCGCCTTTATCCTTTGAAGTGTCTCATCCTCAGTTTGATCAGCGTTATGGCCGACATCCAGTCTCTCAGTCCTTCCCTCTGCGTCGAGCCGGGTATGTCTGGATTTTTTTGTTATTGTCCTGTGTGCGTCCAGCTCCTGCAGCAGTTCTTGATTGCGAGCATATATCAGGCGGTTAGCCTGAGTTATCTTATGACGGGATATAATCAGCCAAACGAGTAAGACAAGAATCAGGATACTGAATCCGGACACTGTCCAGATGGCATGCATATGTGTCTCTCGTTCAAGCAGCAGATTTTCCATGCGGATGTTGATGGAGCGATTCTCGTACATTCTTTTCATATCGTAGATGGCGTCAATCTTTTGGTCAGAACGTAATGTGTCCGCAAGTTCGGCATAACGCAGCCGGTAATCCGCTGATGAATCTGATATTCCCAGTCTCCGATAGTTTACATAAAGGGCATTGTATAGATATGAGTTAAGTTCGGGTGTCCGTTGTCTCATGGATTCTATGCCTTTGAGTAAATCGATGGCGCGGCGCGTGTGTCCTTGGAATTCCTCGGACTTTGCAAGCAGGAACTTGCGGAAAAATATCAGTCTGTCGCGTGGAACGATTCCATTGTCATCTTCGGAAGACATGGACCGGAGCGTACATTCCATATCCGCGTAATCTCCCTTGAGCCGTGCCCTGGCGACTTTGTATAATTTATATGTATAGTTCCACAACGGTCCTGAGGATTGCAGTACGGGGAATTCATACACCGTATGACGGTATTCTGCCACCTTGTCCTTGAGCAGGGCTTCTGCAAATAGATTCGCTGCTCCTTTAAGATAGTTGGCGGTGTCCTTGTTCTGTATGGCCATGTCTATTGCTTTGATATGGTAATTCATGCCTTCATCCCAGTTTCCGCATGCAAACATCAGGTTCCCGAAGTTGATGTATATGTATGGGTATGCGCCATTGGCGTGTATCTCATCGGCAATCTCAAGGCTTTTAGTAAGATATGCGCAGGCCAGAGGATAGTCATTATAATAAAAGTGTGCAATGTAGGCGGCATTGTTGCATGCCATTTGACATAAGCCCTTGTCATTCTTAGCCAATGAGGGATTATACCTGCCTGCTACAGTGGCATACATGGTATATGCGCTGTCGATTCTGCCAGCATTCGAATACGCTTTCCCCTGGTTCATTAGATTCTGCATTGGAACTGACAGAAGTTCTTTATATTTCTCAAGACTGGATTGTTCATGCTCGCAACCTGTTGATATACATGCCGCAGCAATCAATACTGTCAACATTATTGATTTTATGATTTTCTTACCGTACATGTAAATACCCGGAATTTATATTATTCACAGTTGATTGTGCTGAAGCCGACTTCCGTCTTCAGCTGTAGTGTCATGATTCGTGCATGTAGTTTACTGACATGGCCGACAGCGGCAAAAGAACTGCGTATGTAGATTTTGTGACATTCCTATTATCGCAAAAGTAACAGGTCTTATACTGTTGTTGCCGTAATGCAAAGTTAGCGATAATAGATGGATTCTGTTATGTGTAAAGTTAAAATAAACATATAAAGCCGTTGCATGGCTGGATGAAAAGTTAACAAACGGGTGCGGTTTTGATTCAATCTGGAATCATGGCGCATGGATTTTTCGAAAACCAACTTGTTCTGCAGGATGACCTACGCGCCATACTGAAAGGTTTCTATTCGAATCTCAAGAACTGCGACCAATACATCGAGTTTGCAATGCTCACCGGTGTGTCGCGTTTCGGCAAACTCAGTATCTTCAGCGACCTCAACAATCTACAGGATATATCGCTCGACGAGGAATACAGCGCCATATGTGGAATTACGGTGGAGGAAATCCAGGAGAACTTCAAAGACGGTGTGCGCGAACTTGCGGAAAGGAACGGAATCTCCATCGACGAGGCATACGCCCGGTTGAAGGAGAACTACGACGGCTATCATTTCTCTCCGTATTCGCCCGACATATACAATCCGTTCAGCCTGATGAGCGCGTTGAAGACTCTCCGCATCGAAGACTACGGATTTTCGTCTGATATCCCAACCTCCCTTGTCGACATGATACGCTCCATCAAGGCTGAGTTACAAGATCCGGAAAACCTTGAAGAAGATATTGACAATCTGATGAATGGATCCTTCTACATGGGCAATATCTTATCGCTAATGTATCTAATCAAGGTCGGCGCCAGTTTCGACGACACCATCCGCTCCATCTCCGCGTGGCTGGTGTAGATGGATTGTTAGGGTGTAAGTTGGGAAATCTTTTTCTGTCTTTGCCGTTTCATGGAATATGGAGGGGTTGCGGTTGATTCACAATGTATTACCTGCATTATGAACGATTTGAGGTGATGCGATGGCGAAGTGGGGAAAAGGGGCAAACATGCCGGGGACTAATGTACGGACATCCTTCCAGGATGTTTAGTTCAAAAATGTAAACATCCCGGAGACTAATGTACGGACATCCTTTCAGGATGTTTAGTTCGGAATTAAACATGCCGAAGGCATGTCCGTACATAAGTCGCGGGGTATTCAACGATCTTTTAGACAAAATATCTGCGCTAAATATGCCGGTAATTTATGATTGATGTGTTCCCTACCGCGGGTAGATCCTGACCGGCATAGATCACGGACTTCTTCCGGGTCAACTCCGGGAAAGACTTCTCAAAACTGTTCAAGCCCTTGATGAAATCAGGATGAAATGTTGCAGAGGACTTGATTTCATAACAGTCATAGCCGCTGGCAGCCTTGACCAATAAGTCCACCTCGTTGCCGTTGGAATCTCGGTAAAAATACACTCCGCCGTTTTTACCGGAATTGTATGCCTTCTTCAAAAAGTCCATTATCACCATGTTCTCAAACAGGTGGCCACGCATCTTGTCACGATTGAGCGTGTCGGCAGAGTCGATGTCAAGTAAATAAGCCGCCAACCCACAGTCGGTAAAATACAATTTTGGACTTTTGGTAAGCCGTTTTCGGGTATTTGTATGGAACGGTGGCAGCATATATACTACATATGATGCCTGAACAGCGTGGACTTACCTGACTGACGCGGTCCGGTCAGTGTCACGACAGGAAAATATCTGGATGCCTCGACTACGGCCTCGGCCATTGTACGCGGAATAAACGAATCTACCATTACGACTCAATTTTATGCAAATTTATGCAAATTTGCAATGCCATTGCAAATTTACATAAAAATTGCTGTAAAGGCAAATATACAGGAGACTAATGTACGGACAGAAGGACGAATTCAATGCGCAATGAACATCCGAATTGGTCCGTGGTATCCTTTATGTTCTTTTGTCCTTCTGTCTAAAAATATCAGATAATTCTTGTGTCTGAAAAATCGCAAACATCCCGGAGGGATGTCCGTACATGGGGTCCGGGAGGTTCTGCGATGGGCGCGGATTTGCGGGACTGGGGGATTATTAGTAATTTTGCAGTCGAAATGCCGGAGGCCGGCGCTTTGCCTCGACCCTTCCCGGCCTGAGAAGTTACTAATCTAAATAATGCTATCCGAAGATTTATCCTGTAATTCAAAATCGGGACTGGAACGTGTCCGGTCGTTCGTATGGCAGCATGTGCTGTTGCTGTGTTCACTCTATCTGATGACGCTCGGCGTGGTGCTGTGCATAAAGTCCTGTCTGGGCAGCAGCGTCATCTCATCGCCGCCGTTCGTTTTCTCGCTTGCTGGTGAGGCTGGTAAGGCTCCGGCACTGACAGTCGGCACCTACACCATCATCATGAACTTCATCCTGGTCGGATGCCAGATACTGGTGTTGCGCCGACGTTTCGAACTGATACAATTGTTCCAACTGGTTGTCGGCTTCGTGTTCGGCTGGCTGATTGACCTTAACATGGTCATCCTCCAGTCGTTGACATGCGAATCGTTGCTATCCAAGACAATCACGCAGTTCTTGGGCTGTACGGTGATGGGAATCGGCATATCGTTCGAGATAAAATGTGGCTCGGTCACGATGCCTGGCGAGGGAATCTCCATAGCCGTGAGCCGTGTCACAGGACGTCCGTTTCCTAAGGTCAAGATAATGGTGGACACGCTGCTGGTGGTCTTGGCCGTGGTGGCAAGCTACATCTTCTTCGGCCAGTGGAAATGGAACGTCATCGGTCCCGGCACGCTGTTCTCCATGGTGTATGTGGGTTATGTGGTGAAGCTCGTGACGCCCCGCATCGGATGGTTCGACCGACTGATGGCCGCCAAGATCAGTTGGAGGTATGCCATCGGCCTGCTCCGCTTCCTGAAACGCAACTGACGGTAGCGACTCAAATGATTGAGTAAAAGATGGCCGGTTGGCGAATAATAGCAAAAGTATTGTAAACTTTTGCTATTATTCGATTATGAGAAGGATTATTTTTGCGATCTTGGTCGCTGTGGCGTGCTGCTTCGAGACGAATGCAGCCAGCCGTGTCACGTTCGACTACTCCACCGGGGCAGAAGGGGAGAGGGCGTATATCAGGCTGCCTAAGGGGGCTGAGAAGGTCAGGGCGGTGCTTTACTGCCATCAGAACATGACCGAGGAGGTACTGTTCCGCAGCCCATCGTTCACCGTGGCTATGGACAGCCTGGGCGTGGCCATGGCTTTCGTGCAGCGTGGCTCGCAGAACTGGGACACCTCCAAGGGTTGCCAGGAACGCTTCGAGCAGATCATGCAGGATTTCGCTAAGGGAACAGAGCATCCCGAGATCGCCGAGGCACCGGTAATCCCTTTCGGGCACTCGGCCCAGGCAACGTTTCCGTGGAACTTCGCGGCATGGAATCCAGAGCGCACGCTGTGCGTCATATCGTTCCACGGCGACGCACCCCGTACAAACCTGTGCGGCTACGGCCGCGAGAACGTGGAATGGGGACGCACGCGAAACATCGACCGAATCCCCGGCCTGATGATTGAAGGTGAATACGAATGGTGGGAGGCCCGCGTGAGGCCGGCCCTGGCGTTCCGCATGATGTATCCGGACAGCAGGATATCGTTCCTATGCGATGCCGGGCGCGGCCATTTCGACCTGTCGGAGCAGACCCAGCGATACATAGCGCGTTTCATAGCCAAGGCATTGGAGAATCCGCGTCCCGAAGGAGGGGTGTATTACTCGCGTTGGAGCGCCGACGGAACGGAAAGCACCGACCCGCACGACTGCTTCTGGTACCAGGACCTGGAGATGGCTGACTGGACCAAGGCCATCTACGAGTCGTCGCGTGGAAAAAAGATGCAGTACCTCGGAGCCAGAATAAACGGGAATAAGGTGGAGTACGACTCGACCAAACATGTCAAGATGAACACCGGCATCAACGGCATGGAGTTCACCGTGGAGCCGTTCTTCAGTGCGGAGGACCGCATGACGGCCGTCGAGGCACATGCCGCGACCAGACCCAAGGCAGTGCTGGTGTCGGGTCCCGCCGTCCAGACCGGAGAATACACATTCCGCATCGATCGGGACTACTTCGGCAAGGATCCCCGCCGGCAATGGACAGGCATCACCGTCTGCCTTGAGGCCGACGGTGATGCCGAATACAAATCTGCGGTCCAGGAAATCAACATCCGTCCCGCAGGCCTGGAATAAACTCAGCGAACCATGACCTTAGAGGTCTTGGATCCGTTGCGGATTATGTACATTCCGACCGGAAGAGCCCTGACGGTTTCCATACTGATTCCGCGTGCCACTATGACGCCGTCAACGGTATATACATCCATTGTGTCCGTGCCGTCAGTGCCAATCTCTGCCACGCCCGACGCATCGTGGACATCGACGTTGTCGATGGCGGCCACGCCTGAGTTGCGGCTCATGAAGGCCCAGCGGAACCTGATGTCCTGCCCCATGTAGTCGGTCAGGTATACGGTGCAGCGGCCGTTGGGTGCAGCGGCAAGGTCCTCGGCGTCGAACCAGTTCTCGCCGTTATCCATAGTGACCTGCAGCACGAACTGCGCGCTGCCTGACGGACCCGGCTTCTCCTCGAAGTAATACTTGTCGAACGATATGGCGGCGTCCGTGTCGGCGGGAATCCGGAATGCAGGCGACACAAGGTATGTCTCAAGCCTGTTCATACCGGCGGCCGTGCCGCTCACGCTTGCGAAACAATCCTGCAGTCCGGCTGTTTCCGGGAATTCGGTATCGAACCAGTTGTCGAAACGCCATGCGTACATATCCTTGACGGTCTCGCGGGGGTCATTGAGCTCCACGCTCCAGCCTGCGGGAGTATGGGCCGAGGTGAAATCCTGCGAGTAAGGCATTTCCATTACAACGGCATCGCCAAACGAGGCATGGCTCGTCACAGGAAGCGATACGGAGCCGTCGGCATATACGGCATGGACGCTGTAGTCGTAAGACCCGTCGGGGACTTCGCTGTCAGTGTATGCGAGCGCGTCTCCTTCGTACAGCAGTTCCGTGCCTCGGTACAGGCGGAACGCCGTCGGCGCGTTGTCTGTCTGCTCAGGCGTTCCCCATGATATCTCGGCGTTGTTGCCGGCGCATTCCACCGTCAGGCTGGACGGAGTCGGTACGGTGCCGGGGAAAACCGTGGCATAGATCATGTCGGACTCACCGTCGGGAAGCGTGTAGCAGGCCTGGACCGCGAAGGTGTAGACTCCTTTGAACAGTCCGGACTGTCCCATTTCGAGTTCCTCCTCGGAAGTGATCCAGCCGATCGACTTTCCGTTAACATAGACATTGTAATGGTCCGGCTGCAACTCGTTGTCGGGAGCCTCCCATTTGGTGGAGATGGTGTATCTTCCGTTGTCCTGCGCCTCATATGAGGCCTGGATGTTGCGGGCCGGTGCGAACGAGTAGTCCTCGATGTCGGCGGTTACGGATGCTTCGGCGTATTCCAGGTCCTTGGCTTCCGACCATGCTTTTACAGAGTAGATGTGCTGTCCCGAGGTCTTGGAGGAGACATCGGAGAAACTGCGGGCTTTCAGATAATCGGCTATAAGTTCTCCGTCCAGGTATACACGGTAGGTGGTGTTGCCGCCGTTGAGCCATTCCGATTCAGGAGCGCGGCGTGCTGCCTTGGCGTGCCTGTCGGCGGGGGAGAACTTGCGGTAGAGGGAGATGCCGGGATTCAACGCCAACGGGTGCCGGGCCTGCGGGGAGGACATCCTGAGGCTTCTGTCGCCGGCCTGCTCGGCGGTGTAGAAGTGTACGTCGTCTATGGTCCAGAGGAAGTACAGGGATTCCTCCTCGGCGCTGACGGCATTGAAGGCCACCAAAGTGTTCTCATCCGTAGGCTCGCCCAGAAACAGGGAGGCCTGCTGCATTCCCTCGGTCGGGCCCATGTCCCAGCGTCCGTCCCACAGCTCGCTCCAGGTCTGGCCGTTGTCGCGGCTGATCATGACATAGTAATGGTCGGGAAAATCGGGATAGCCTCCCACCTCGCGGAGTTTCTGATGGAGGAAATACCAGAAGTCCATATATACCGCACCGGTACCGGGACGTGCTATCAGCCATTCGTCCTGATGGAAGGTAGTCAGGTCGTCACCATCGCCGTCGCCCGCCATCATCAGCAGCGCCGCGCGGCTGCCGTCGTGGTTGAGCGGTTCGTCGGGATAGTCTGTGAAGTCATAGACCATCCAGTTGCCGCCCGCCTCGGGTGCGAAACTGTATGTGTTCTTGACGCTCCAGGGGGCAGAGAAACCCTCCTCCTCGAAACTTCCCGAGCAGATGTCTTCTCCGGCGTTGCCCCATTCCCAGGACAGATTGACCATGATTCCCTGGACCTCGGCCTGAAGGTTGCCGGGTGCCACAGGCTCGAACTCCTGCGCCGATGCCGATGTCGCAGCCGTCAGGACGGCTCCTGCCAGCAATGACGTGAAAAAGTAATGATTTGCCATATATTAAGGGAGGTTCTATTATTTGATTTTTCAGACTGGCGCATCGAGACAGAACCTCA
>ENA-OYXU01000436-OYXU01000436.1-human-gut-metagenome-genome-assembly--contig:-NODE-436-length-16772-cov-5.234731_pt1 | contig 16772 bp, 8 predicted proteins | sample MGYA00243243_ERZ653435 | MGnify/ENA primary metagenome ERZ653435 (study PRJEB26926, sample SAMN06165113) | human gut metagenome | biome: ENVO:00009003; feature: ENVO:2100002; material: ENVO:00002003... | reverse complement strand
CGGTACGGAATCCTTCCCGTGCCAGCAGGTTGCAGACAAACTCGCAATACACGATGTTGTCCTCCACCACGATAATTTTTGTTTTATCCATTATTATATTTCTTCCTTTCTTCTTTTGCCAGCCGGATAATCTCCAAACCTTTATCCTGCACGACTGTCAATATGTTATGTATCGCCTCCCAATCGGGTGTATCCTTACAATGAAGCAGTTTATAAAGTCCCCTTAACGGCTGGTCTGCACGTAATATCTCCCACGAGCTGCGCAAGTGGTGTATAAGGGCATCCAGCCCTTGAAGGTCTTTCCGCCGTTCCGCATCTTTGACCGCCTGTATTTCCTTTTCAGTTTCCGTTATCAACTTCTCCAGCATGACGGATTCATTGCCGTAGGATAACAGGGATGTGAAATCCGGTTTTTCATTTTGCGCCACATTCATGGCGCATTTATCTGAAACCTCCATCAGCTCCGATATGGAGAACGGTTTGAGCAGGCAATCGGCAAATCCACGTTCCATAAGCTCCTCCTTGCTGCAACTACCCGAAGCAGTTGTTACGATAATCGGAATGGTCCTTGAATTGCCCACATTGGAGGTGCGTAGCAGTTCTAACAGCTCGAAGCCGTTTATATCCGGCATATTCAAATCGGTAAGCAACAGACTGTATTCTTTCCGGCGTATCATTTCCATCAGTTCCGCCGCATTGGTACAGGTATCGCAGTGTATCCCTTCCTGTACATACATTTCTTTCAGCATAAGGAGCAGTACCTCGTCATTGTCAATGGCAATCACATTATGGAATACATGGTTACAATGAATCTGTGTTTGATTTATCTGTTCCGGTAGTTCCTCGACTGTCTGCATAGGAATTTCCACTGTGAAGCGGCTTCCTTTACCTTTATCGCTCTCCAGCCGGATTATGCCGCCGAGCATTGTCACAATGCGCTGAACAATGGAAAGACCTAATCCGAAGCCGTCCTTTGCGGCAGCGTTTGACAAACGTTCAAACGCACCGAACACACGTTGCTGTTCCTCTTCGGTCATACCCGTACCCGTATCTTTGACGATAAGTTTCAACATACCGTTATCATACCCCATTGTCAGAGAAACGCCACCGTTTTCAGTGAACTTGATGGCGTTTGACAGCAGGTTATTTCCAATTTGTAGTATGCGTTCCTTATCGGTCAAGACAACAGCATCCGTGTGATTCGTCACAGTAAGGGCAAGTCCCTTGTTTATGGCAATTGGCATAAACTCTGATTCGAGCGTATGCGCTATTGATGAAATCCTACACGTGGAGAAATTAGGCTGCTCCTTGCCGTTGTCCAGCCGGAAGAAACTCAGAAGAGTATTAAGCATTTCACGCATACGCTCAGAGGATTGCTGAATATTTTGGATATACATCCCGGTTTTATCCGTATTGCAGTCTTTCAGCATCAGCCCGGCATAGCCTGTGATTGCCGTCAGCGGTGTGCGCAACTCATGGGTAATGGTATGCACGGCTTTCTTGCGGGAAGCTATCAGTGCCTCGTTCTGTTCTACAGACTGTTTCAACTGTTCTATTAAATCGGCAGTTTCTCGTTTGTATCGTTTGATACGGGTGATATTTCGATGGATAATTATGTAAGAGATTATCAATAACAAAACAACAAATCCTGTCAAGCTACCTATCTGAATAAAAGACCTTTCACGCATGGCGGTTATCTCCGCTTCCCTTCTTTGCAAGTCAGCCTGTACTTTTCCGTCCATCTGGCGGATTAGGCCTTGCAGTTGGCGGTTCAGTTCGGTGTTACGTGCGGCGAGACTGTCGGCGTGTTCGGACAAGCAGCGGCTCTGCGCCCTTTGTCGTGTTATCACGTTGCGGTTAAGCGTATAGAGCATGGTCGTAGTGGCGGTTGGTTCGGGCTTTTCCTTTTTGCCGAACAATCCAAACAATCCTTTGCGTTTCGCTTTCTTCGGCTCTTCCTGCGTACTTTTCCATGCGATGACGGGCACACGCTCGGCTATCCGATCATTGATGGCCTTCTGCTCGTCAAGCACCTGCATTATTTGTAGCAAATGCTGTTCCTTGCTCTCCAGCAGGTGGCGCACGCTGTCGATGCGTTCTGTCGGATAAATGGTTTTGAAACGACATAGCAGGCTGTCCACCTCCAAACGTTTCCGATGGTAGGTCTGCATATCCTTGTCTTCCCATTCCAAGGCGGTTTCACCCAAAAGAGAAAGTTCTATCGTCTGGGCGTAAGCGTGATGTACCTCTTGACGGAAAGCGTTCATCCGCCGGTTCGCCGTTTCTAACACATCGAGTTCTCGCCCCTCTTCGTTATAAATGTAACATATAGAACAAACAATCAAAGCAATGAACAAATATCCCAGAAGTATTTTAATTTGTAAATTCTTAGTCTTATACATAAACAATTTTCATTATCTGCCTGTTATTTGCAGATATTCCGTCTTCTTTATTTCATAATCCGCATATACCTCCGCATATTTGTCCTTGCTTTGCCGGAAGAGGGTCTGCGCATCCAGCAAATCGCTCATGCTCGAAGTCCCGGCCTTGTAATAGTTCTCGTTCAGACGCAGATTTTCCGCAGCCTGATCGATAGATTTTTGGGCGATAAGTACCTGCTGATAAGCACTCTGCAAATCATTCTGCGTTTTCTGCATGCGGATTATGAGCTGCTCCCCGCCGTCGTTGAGTTTCGTCACCGCATTCCTATACCGGTATTTCTGCTTTTTGACGCTGTACGGGGCTTTCCATGAGATAGGAACCGATACGCTGACCATGCCTATGAATGAGTTCTGCGAAGGCCCCATGAAGTCCTGATACATATATCCGCCGCTGACAGAAACGGTGGGCAGGTATTCTCCCAAAGCCATCCGTTTTTGCAATCTGGCTGCATCCACATTCTTTTGCAGCAGGCGGTATTCGGGTGTTGTTTCGAGGACGTCGGTATGATTCACGAACAGCGCATCGGGAGAAACGGGTGCCGTGTCGAGCGATATTGCCACTTCCACTTTGTCCGATTCCACTCCCATGTACTGCGCCAACAGCATCTTGCATACTTCCAAATTCTTCTCCACGTCGATGAACGCACTTTGCGTATCGTTCTTGCGGAGCTGTACTTGAAGCAGGTCGTTGCGCTTGCGGATACCGGCTTCAACGGCATGGTTCACGTCGCGGTTCATGTTATCCAACAACTCTCTGACACTTTCGAGTGTCCGCAGCTTCTCGGTCAGGACGACAATCTGCCAATAGTACCTGGCAACCGTCAGCTTCACTTCGTTTTGGGTCTGATGAAGTTGCAGTTCGCTTATTTCGACACCCAACTCGGCCAGCTTATGACCGTTCAGAATCTTTCCTCCGGCATAGATGGGAAGCGATGCCATCACACTGCCGTACATTCCCCCGTCCATCAGTTTCATGGTCTGGTCTCCCATTGCCATCTGCAACATGGCGTCATCGGCTTTCATGGCTCCGCCCATCAGTGAAACCGAAGGCAGAAAATTCGTGAAGGCTTCTTTCTTTTCCATCACTGCGACAGAACGGTCGTTCGTCGCCGTTTTTATTTTTGCGTTCTGCTCCAATGCCAGACGGCAGCACTCTTCAAGCGTGTAGGTCTGTGCCGTTCCCGTCAAGGGGAGCAGAATTAGCGAGATTAATAAGTATTTCATGTTCATTTTCTTTTTTCGTTAATCTTAACTTCGTTCAAAATGCTTCCGCTCGGCTGAAACGGAGCAAGCTCCTTTCCGCTCTCGCTTACCCGCAATTTTCCAATAAATGACCGGCAGCACGGTAACGACCAGTACGAGCGCACCCAGCCCGCCGAAAAGAATCGTGATACCCACGGGTTTCCACATGGCGGAACCCGCAGCGATCATCGGCACGACACCTACGGCAGTCGTTACCGTTGTCAGGAAAATGGGAACCATACGTCGCTTGCCCGCTTCGAACGCGGCTTCGCGTGCCGACAGCCCGTTTTTCATCCCTTCCTCGGCGTGCTCGAAAATGAGAATCTCGTTACGCATAATAAGCCCCATAAGCGTGATGAACCCGAAGATGGTCGTCAATCCCATCGTAGTGTCGGTAATAAAAAGTCCGAACATGGCTCCGGGGATGAACAGAATGACGGCCAACATGCAGACGAACGTCAGCTTGTATTTCTTGAAATTGAACAGCAGGAAGAAGAAAATGATAATCATAGCAATGAACAGACCCGCCCCGAGCTGCGGCAGACTCTCCTCGTCGTTTTCTATCTCTCCGCCTATCTCGGTCGTGACACCCTGCGGCAGGCGCATCTCTTCCTCTACGAACCGCTGCAAATCAGGGGCGAAGTCCTCCGCTGTCATGGTTCGTGGAAGTTCTGCCGTAACAGTCATGCAGCGCACTCCGTTACGGTGGACGATTTTCGCCTCGCTCCACTTGGGGGACACTCCGGCTACCTGTTGCAACTGCACCTTTGAGGGAGAGGTCATCGGTTGTAGGTAGATATGATCGAAGTCCTCGAATCCAGCATCGTCCCAGCGGTCATCTTTCAACACGACCGGCATTCCGTAATCCCCCTCCCACAGGGTCGTTACCGGACGGGCATCGATCTGCGACATCAGGCCGAGCGAGAGGGACTGGCGACTGATACCCAACTGCGCGGCGGCTATCTCGTCCGGCGTAACTTCCACGATCGGTTCCGGCTGTTCGAAGTCGGTGCGCACCCACATCAGGTCGGGATTGCGGCGCATGTAGTCCATAAGCTGCCCGGCGGCACAATGCAAAGAATCCAGTTCTTCCCCGTAAAAACGGAACTCCAATGCCTGAAACACTTGGGAATCCAACTGTTTGAACTTGACAAAAGCATTCGGGAAGGCTTCCGAAAGCCGTTCCGTGTATTCGTCCACGAGTTGCTCCGTGGCCTCGTTCGAGGTGGTGTTCACGATGAACTGCGCATAGTTCTTTCCGCCTTGCTTCGGGGTGTAGGAGGCTTGGAAGCGGGGCGATGCACAACCTTTGAACGAGGTGATGGCACGCACTCGTTCGTCCCTGCTCAACACGGCATAGACCGAATCGGCCACTTGGACTGTTTCGGCCAGTCCCGTTCCTTTCGGCAGGTAGATTTCTACGGCGAACTGGTCACGTTCCGAGCAGGACATCATGCGCCGTTTGACCTCACCGGCATAGAACACCGTGGAGAGCAGGACGGCGGCGGCCATGCCCAGCGTCAGCCACGCATGACGGAAGACCCAGCCGAGCAGCCGATCGTATATTTCCTGCACATGATCCGTGATGCTTTTATGACCTTCCGTATGGGTTTTCTTTTTAATCAGCGTTACTAATAGGATCGGAATGACTACCAGAGCCACGAACAGCGAGGTCATCAGGTTGATGGCGATGGTAATCGGGAAGTCATGTAGAAAATCGCCTTTCTGCCCCGTACAGGTAAGCAACAACGGGAAGAAGATGGCACTGATACAGGCCGTGGCCAGCAGCATAGGCATGAAATAGGTCGAGATGCTCCGGCAGGCGGCGTGCCAGCGGCTCATCCCCGTGTTCAGGTATTCCAGATATCCGTCGATGACGATGACTGAATCGTCCACGACCATACCGAGCACCACAATCAGGGCTGCCAGCGTAATCGTGTTGAGTGGGATACCGGCCAGATACATGATGCCCACCGAGATGAACGTCGTTACGGGAATGGCAGTGGAGGCGACCAGTGCCGAGCTCAACGGGAAGAGGATCATCATTGTGAGGATGATGACCGCCATCGAGATGAACAGGTCGCGCAGGAATGAATTGACGCTGGCACTAACCACACCGGCCTGATCGCTGATGGTGTGTATGCTCACGTCCTCCGGCAGTTCGGCGGCCTTGATCTCCGCCAGCATGGTTTCAACGTCCCGCCCGTATTGCACGATATTGTTTCCAGCCAGCATTTCCAGCGAGATGATGACGCAGCGATGCCCGTTGTATTCGATGAAACCGTCCGTCAGGTCGTACCCGCGCTCCACACGCGCCACATCCTTTACCCGGACTACCCGGTTGTCGGCGTCACTGTATATAATCAGTTCGGCGATTTCATCTTCGCCCCGCAAGGCGGGCGACACATGGACGGGCATGTCCTTCTGCCAGCCGCTCACGCTTCCGCTGACGGTGGTGATGCCCTGCGCGGACAAAGCATCGGCCAACTGCTGGCTGCCAATGCCGTATGCCGACAGCCGATTGTAATCGACGATGACGGAAATCCGCTCCTTCACGTTCCCCAGAATGCGCACATTCGAGACGGAAGGCAATGTCCGCAGGCGGTCGCCTATCAGGTCGCAATACTTTTCCAGTTGCCGGTAATCCCGGCTGTCGCTTTCGACGGCGACAAGCAGCGCGGACGTGTCGCCGAACTCGTCATTTACCACCACATCCGCCACACCTTGCGGCAAAGTGCTCTTGAACGAGTTCAACCCATGCTTGATCTTGCTCCATACTTCATCCTTGTTGTCCACGTCGTCATTCAGCTCCACCATGACGCTGCAAATCCCGTTCTGGCTCGTGCTGGTGGTTTTCGCACGCTTCACCTCCTTGAAGGTGAACAGGTAGCGTTCGAGCGGCCTTACGAGCTGCTCTTCCACCTCTTCGCTGGTGGCTCCCGGATAGACACCTACCACGACACCCGTCCGCAGGGTGAAATCGGGAAACTCCGCTTTCGGCATTTTATCCAGTCCATAAATTCCCAAGATAAACATCAGCCCCACGACCAGAAAGGTGAGGCGGTAGTTGCGCATCATCCACGCCACCCACCGGCTGTTCTTTTCCTTGCTCATAGCGCTGACACTTTACTTCCGTTACTCAATTTCTGCATCCCTTTCACGATGACGCTATCTCCGGCCTGCAAGCCCTCCGTGACGACGATACGCCCGCCATAGGCCATACCCGTCCGGATGTCCTTCCGCTTTGCCGTTCCGTTTTCCACGACCCAGACATAACGGGAATCGCCCGTGCCCGCCATGACAGCGGTAATGGGAACCGAGAGAGCCGGGGTGCCCGTCTGCCCGAACGTCACGTCGCAGACCATTCCCGGCAAGAGCCGGCCTCCGGGATTGTCCACGTGAATGCTGATGGGATATGTATGCGTCATGGGGTCGCTCTGTACGCTCTTCACGATACGTCCGCCCTTGAACGAAGCCCCGTCGAGAGCCGCGACGTACACGCCGCACTCCGTATCCGCGTGTATGCCACCGATTTCTTTCTCCGGAATGGATACATTCACTTTTACCTTGTTTATGTCGAGTACGGTCATCACGGGTTGCGCAGGCATGACTGTTTCCCCTGTCTGGACGAACTTGCGCCCCACTACACCGCTTATGGGAGCGAGCAGGCGGCAGTCTTCGAGGTTCTTCCGGGCAATGTCGTATGCCGATTGCGCCTGCGACAGCTTGCTTTGCGTCTCCACCCATTGTATTTCGGGAAGGCTGTTGGTTTCGTGCAGGTATTTCATGCGATCGTAGGCATCCCGCGCCTGCGAAAGCAATGCCTCGGCAGATTGCAACGCCTTTTGCAGCAGGGTCGGATTGATCTCCGCCAACAGTTGCCCGGCCTTTACAGCCTGCCCCTCTTCCACGTAAACCCTGCCCAGTGTACCGGCGGTGGGGAAGCTGACGGAGGTGGAGGTGTTTGCCTCGGCCTGCCCGACATAGGGCTTCAATCGGTAGTCGTTGCCGTAACGGACGGTCTCCGTACAGACTTTGACGGTGGGCGATTCCTTCTGTCCGCTCTTATCGCTGCAAGCGCATAAGATACCCACGAGGGCGAACCATAACATTCGTTTTTTCATATTCGTTGCGATAAATTTTTCGCAAAAGTCAGTTTTTTAGCCCGATACGAGGTTTCCGATTGTTACGTAAGAGTGGTAAAAATCGAACCATACAGCAAAATAGGACACTCCCGATACTCCATATGACAGGAAGATTGCATACCTTTGCTCCAAAAGCAAGTAATAGTATGTCTGAATATCAAAACATTCATTATATCGACGAGGATGTTGCGCTGATGACCGACATCAAGGATCTTTCGGAATACAATGCCGCAAAGATGGACTCTTACATTTTTCTGGCTTGCCGGAAAGGAAAGCTGCAAGTGGACATTAACGGGAAAAGCTATATGGTTCATGGAAACACGAACATAACGTTCCTTCCCAACAACTACGTTGATAACATCCTGATCGGGGTGGATGCAAATATCGTCATGCTGAAATTGTCTGTCCGCATCGTGTCGGAACTGATGCGTGAACATATAGACAGCTGGAATCGGATGATTTATGTTCACAAAGCGTACTCCATGCCGTCGGGGGAGGAGCTGGAAGAGCAGATGCAGTATTACTACCGGCTCATCCTGTCGAAGATGTCAAGTGCTCCCAAACCTTACCATAAGGAAATCATACGTTCCATTATCCACGCGATTCTGCTGGAAATGCTGTCCAATATGGAAATGAACAGTACCCGGAGCGAAGACGATGAGACCCGGGTAAAATCCCATTTCAACCGTTTCCTGAATATGCTTTCCAATACTTCGGTAAAACATCGTCCGGTGAAATACTACGCCGACAAACTGTGTATGTCCTCCAAATACCTTTCCGAGGTATGCAAGAAGGTGAGCCAGAAGTCGGCCTGCACGTGGATCGAAGAATTTACCAACGAGGACATACGCTATCATTTGTTCAACACGGACTTGGCGGTCAAGGAGATCGCCTACAAGCTGGGATTCGAGAATCTTTCGTTTTTCGGGAAATATGTGAAACGCCATTTCGGACAGTCGCCTACGGCATTGCGGGAAAATGTAAAAAACAAATAAACAGCCATGATTATATTACTGCTTCTCGCAATACTCGCTCTACTTGTTTTGCCGGACTTGTGTATCTGCAAAATCTACTTGTCTTCTTGTGAAACGATCGGTTGGCGTTACATCTGTTGGATGCCTTCCCTATTGCTGTTTTTGGGACTATTCGTCTTGGTTTTCGTTTTTCTGAACGGACAAAGCACGACGACAATGCGATGGATGGGTATTTGGTGTGTGTGGTTTCTGTGCATTGTTTTGCCGAAATTGGTATTCGTCCTGTTTTCCCTGCTCTTTCGCTTGTTCCATGCCGGACAATGGAGTGTTTGCTTCTCTGTCGGAATCAGCATTCTTCTTATGGGGTATCTCATCTATGGAGCAACGGCCGGGGTGCGACACTTCCGTATCCGCGAGGTAACGCTCAGTTCTGACGAGCTGCCGGCAGGCTTCGACGGATACCGTATCGTTCATATTTCAGATATTCACGCCGGGAGCTGGGGAGCAAATGCGGCAGATTTGCAGCGGGCTGTTCGGTTGATTAATGAACGGCAGGCAGATTTGGTGCTTTTCACGGGCGATTTGGTCAATGACCGGGCGGAAGAGGTGGATGAACTCCTTCCGGTTTTCAGCCGGATTCGGGCGGAAGACGGTGTTTATTCCGTACTCGGCAACCACGATTACGGTATTTACACGAAATGGGAAAACAAAGATTGCCAAGATGCCAATCTTGAAGCGTTAAAAGCCAAACAAGCTGAAATGGGCTGGGTGCTGCTTGACAACACGCATCGGATTCTTCATCAGGGAGGAGACAGCATCGCATTGATAGGCGTAGAGAACTGCGGCGGCGAACATTTCACCGACCGGGGCGATTTACCGAAAGCCTCGGCGGGAACGGAAGGTATGTTCAAGATTCTGATGAGCCACGACCCCTCGCATTGGCGACGAGAGGTGCTCCACCGAAACGACATTCAGCTGACCCTTGCCGGACATACACACGGTATGCAATGCAGTATCTTCGGTTTCTCTCCTGCACGCTATCTCTTTTCTGAATACGACGGACTCTACCGGGAAAATGACCGATACCTTTACGTCAATGTAGGTTTGGGTCATATTTTCCCGATGCGTCTGGGCGTATGGCCGGAAATAACGGTCATTACATTGAAAACAGAAGATGCGGAACAGCAGTAATGTCCATCATTGTCCGAAAATGTTTCAACACCAAAATGTCCACTAAGTAAGTATAAAACGAACCATATTAATTCTATTTTTTAATAGTGATATGGCTCTTTTTATAGCTGAATGTAGTAAGCTTACAAATTTCAAATATTGACAACAATTATTTTTTGCATATCATTCAATGAACTATAAGAGGTTATCAGAAATCAGTTTTTAGTGAGAATGAACTTTTAAAGTAAAACTTTGGCGCACTAAAAAAGCCGTATCATTTACTCAAAACAGGGTTTGACACGACTTTTTTGGGGTTTATAGTTACAAATTACAACTCCGTGTAGTAAGTGTTTTAATTTTCACCTTCCTAATATCTGATCACATTTTCAATCCTTTCGGCTTACATTCGTCACGGGCATTAAATCCCGGTCGTCCGATAACGATATGGTCGGCTATGAAATACCCTGACGGACTTCGTTCATTCGCCGGGCTGCGTATTTGCGGTGCATCTTCAGTGGGTTGTGGTGGCACGTTCCGTACACTTCCCGCATCCGGTTTGACTTCCTGTCCATCCTTTTCTTTTTCGGTGACTTCCGGTGTAGGCGGCGCAAGCTCTAACTGTATCTTGCGGTCAAGTGCAGCAAGTTCTGACTTCAACTGTTTCAGTTCGTCCTCCTTCTTCCACACCTTGCCCGCTATCTCCTGCAACTGCGGAACCTCCTTTTCCAGCACCTCGTTTTTCGCCTTGTACTGGTCGATTGTGGAGGGTATTTTCTCCAGCGCATTCAGGAAATTTCGTGCGGCGGCTACCGGATCAGCCATAGCCAGATGCCCGTTGTTGTAGGTGTACTTGTAGTTCCCCTCCACCACGAAGCGGTTGTCGGTAAATTCCAGCCCTTCTTTGAGTATCCTCTCGCTGACCACCTTTATCGGAAAGCCGTAAAGTTCTCCGACAGGCTTGTACAATCCGCCCGTCGTGGCGTTTTTGGCGATTTCCTGCAAACGCTTTCCGATAACCTTTTCATCGGTAGAATCCACGCCGTCCACCTTGACTGCATTCTGGCGGTTGCCCTCCTTATCGGTCTTGACAACGGAAAGAAAACGGTTCCAGTCTTCCGTCATGGCTTCGATGACAGCCGTGTTGTTACGCAGCTCTCCCGTCTTGGCTTCCAGCTTGAACTCCGAATCGCGCTTGCCCTTGTTGAACGACTTGCGTTCCCCTTCGAGCGAGGCGATACGCTTCTCTAATTTCGCCTTGTCCAAAAGGTCGGTATTACCGGAGAGCAACGCCATGTACTCCGAGAAATTCATACCCGATTTCTCGTCCATAGCCCCCTCGTCAATGGTACGTGCGCCCATCGCCCCGCTCTTGAGCTGCGAGATGAACGTCTGCTTGCAGTGCAGCAGGTTGAACTTGTAGCTGTCCAGCGACTTTTCCACAGCGTAGATGATAACATCCACATTGTTCCCTGCAAAATGCTTGGCAATCTCGTTGCCCGCCCTAACTCCGCGTCCGTCACGCTGTTGCAGGTCGGACGGTCGCCACGGCGTATCCAAATGATGGATGGCGACACACCTTTTCTGCGCGTTTACACCCGTTCCGAGCATGGAGGTGGAACCGAACAGCACGCGCACCGTTCCGGCGTTCATGGCGTCTATCACCGCCTTGCGCGCCTTGTCGGTCTTGCACTCCTGAATGAAGCGCACCTCGCTTGCCGGTATGCCGTAGTCCTCCGTCAGTTTCCGCTTTATCTCGCTGTACACATTCCATCCGTCGCCCGGCTGGTACGTTCCCAGATCCGAGAACACGAACTGCGTGCCTTTCTGCGCGTCGTATTTGTGGTAATACTCCGCAATCATCTTGGCACAGTGGGAAGCCTTGTTGTCGGGGTGGTCTTCGTAGTTCGGGTCTATCATGCGCATATCGAGAGCCATCTTCCGTGCGTAGTCGGTGGCAATCAGCATCTTCGCCTTTTCCTCCGTTTCCGACAAAGGCAACCTGCCCAACAGCGTGGCGTCACCCGTCTTGGCAAATTCCATCAGTTGTTTGATGAAATACTCTTGGTCGGGTGTAGGCGGTATGTGATGCAGTATCTCGTTCTTGTGCGGACGGTCCACACCCACATCCTCCGCCGTGCGGTAGTCGGTGATTTCATTGTAGAAGGCGGCAAGTTCCGGTACTTTGATGAAGTAGCGGAAACGCTCTTTTTGCACCACATTGTTCGTTACATTGAACTCGAAGTCGGTCGTCTTCTTGGCGAAGATAGCCGCCCATGCGTCGAAGCATCGGATATCCTGCCGTTCCAATTCCTTCGGGCGCAGGTACTTGAAGAGCAGGTACAGTTCCGTCAGACTGTTGGAAATGGTTGTGCCGGACAGGAACGTAGCCCCCAAGTCCTTGCCCGTGCGCTCCTGTATGGTGCGTATGGCAAAAAGCATATTCAGGGCTTTCTGGCTTCCTTCCGAGTTTCCCAACCCCGCCACACGGTCATGCCGGGTGTTGAAAGTCAAGTTCTTGAATTGGTGGCTCTCGTCTATGAAAATGTGGTCGATGCCCATCTGTTTGAAGTCCACCACGTCGTCCGTGCGGGATTTGATGGCGTGTTCCACTTTCTCCAGCTTCGCTTCAAGGTTGTGTTTGCGTTTCTCCAGTCCTTTCAGCATCGCCCGCGACACGTTCTTGCCTTGCTGCCGCAAGACTTCGAGGTTTTCCTCCACCGTGTCAAGCTCCGCCTGCAGGATGCGTTGTTGCAACTCCGGTGACTGCGGTATCTTGCCGAACTGGTCGTGCGACATGATGACGCAATCGTAGTCATTGTTCTTGATGTTGTTGAAGAAACGCACGCGGTTGGCAGTCGAGAAATCCTTTTCTGAAGCGTAGAGGATGCGGGCATTCGGGTAGGCAGCCTGATAAGTGGCGGCAATCTCCGCCACATTCGCCTTCAATCCGATAATCATCGGCTTGTGCGCCAAGTTCAGACGCTTCATTTCATGCGCTGCAATGCACATTATCAGCGTCTTACCTGTTCCAACTTCATGGTCGCATATTCCGCCGCCGTTCTGTTTTATCATCCAGACGCAATCCTTCTGCGACGGATAAACGCTTTGAATACCACGGCTTGCCAGCCCTTTGAGGTTGAGGTCGGGGAACGTCTGGTGCGAGCCGTCATACTTCGGTCGCACGAAACAGTTGAACTTGCGGTTGTACATCGTCGTCAGCCGTTCCTTGAACTGCGGCGACTGTTCTTCCAGCCATTCCGAGAACCCGTTACGGATTTCGTCAATCTTGGCATTGGCGAGCTGTATGCCCTCGCTGTCGCGTACCTTGATGTCATTGCCGTTCTCGTCCTTGCCGATACTTTTCATCATGTCGGGACAGGTGTTGTGCAAAGCGTGTTTCAACAGGTGCATACCGTCATAGTTCCGGTAATAGCCCTTTACCAGAAATTCGTCCGTGATCTTCATGGTGCGGTAGCCGCACGCCACGGAAAACTCGTCCATGCTGGCGGAATAGGCGATTTTCACGTCCGTGTCGAAAAGATGGCTCATGTATGTGGCATACACGCCCGTGGGAATCCAGCGTTCACCGAAGTTGAAGTCGAGGTCTTCAAAGGCGATACGCTGCGGTTCGGCTTCCTTCAAAGCCTCCAAAGCCTGTTTCACTTCCGGTAATCTCTCGCTTTCGGGATTGCCGTCTATCCATGCCTCTATGCGCTCTGCCTTCTCTATCACGTTCCCCGCGATGAAGCGGTCTTTAATCTCGTAACCGGTTACGAGCGGATTGTAAAAGATACGTCCTTTGAGGGCATTGAGCAGTTCCTCTTCCGTACTGTCTGTTATCCCTCGCATATAGTCGAGATTGACCGTACCGTACTTATTGAGCGATGCGGATAAGGCTTCTTCGGGAGAGCCGACGTTGGCGTGGTTCTCCACCGAGAAGGAAACGGGACGGTCGAAGATGTCCGCCTTGACGAACTTGCCGTCCTCCGCGCGTTCCAGCGAAAGGATGTCGCGCCCTCCGGCATCCATCATCACTAACTTCACATTCTGTTTGGCGTTGAGGTTGCCATAACGCATGACAAACTCGTCGTAACAGGTGTTCAAGTGTTCACGCCAAGGTACATTTTCCTCGCGTCTGTTCGATTCATAGCGGTACAACCGCTCGTATGCGTCACGAAGCGATACATACAGCAACGCTTTCTCTTTCTGATAACCGGTTAGTCTAAGCGGCTGGAAAGTTGCACCGTAGGGAGTAATGTCCTTCAGGTAACCGATGTCACGTGCCCTGTTTGCCACCAGCGACCCTTCACGCAGGTGCATTTCCGGCGTGCGGTGATAGGGACGCGGTGTAAGGTCGGGTACTTCCTCTTTCGGCTTTTCCGTTTCAAATTCCGGGAATAGTGAAGCGGTTGCCTTCTCACTTGGGCTATTGTCCGTAACAGGAACGGGAGTTGCCTCCGGCTGTGCTTCGGGTTGTTTTGCAGCTTCCTTTTGCTCCGGTCTGTTATCCGACGAAGGCACAAAGGCAGGATTTAGCGTATCCTTGATACCCGATTTTTTCAGTTGTTCCTGTCTGTGCCGTTCCGCTTCAAGCCGTAGAGCCTTGCGCCGTTCCGGTGTCAGGCTCATCATCGTTTCATAGAAGCCGTTAATGGGCGGATTGGTTTCCCAGTCCAGTGTTGCATAGATGTCGTCAGGGTCGCCTTGCTTCCCGACATTTTCCGGCTTTGCCTCCTTGCTTTCGGTTGCAGGCTTGACGGATTCAACAGGAGGTGCAGCCATAACCTGCGGCTTCGGTTTGGATGGTACACGCTTTGCCTTGTTTTCCTTTTTGGTTGCCTTTTTCTTTTTGGCAGGTTCTTCTATGGGCATACCCCAAAGGTCAAGCAGAGTGAGCTGAACGGCATTTGAATGATTCGTCTGGCGTGGCTCAATCTCCGGCTTCTCGTCTATAGGGTGAGCTTTCGGTTTCTCCGCTTCTGTGATAAAAACATTAGCGGTAGAAGTCACCGCTTCTATTTTAGGAGCCGGCTGTACTTCCTCAGGCGTACTTTTATCCGTACTTTCCGTTTGCGTCGGATGCAGGCTGTGTTTTTCGTAGAGTTCCCTGTTGAGTTGGTGCAGTTCTATTTTCAGATGTTCCCGTAAGTCTTCCGCCAGTTGTACGGTATCGCCTCTGTGCATGAGCTTATAGGCAGGCTTTCCGTAAGGGTCGGTACTTTTGGTTAAATCCGTGTGGGAAAGCGAACCGATGCTCCATACATACCCATTTACGGAAGTGCCGATAGGGGTCTGTTCTGTTTGCACAAAAAGTTTCTCATTATAATACAGTTCCCCGTTCTTTCCGCTGTTCTTTTGCAGAATAATCAAATCACTGCCCACCTCCGTACCCGCATTTTCCGTAAAGAGGTTGTTCGGCAGACGGGCAACACCCACCAGATTGGCGTGGTTCATCATATACTCGCGTATGGGCGCATTGGTCGGGGCATCCAACACCCCCTGCGAGGTAATGAACGCCACGATTCCGCCTTCACGCACCGCATCAAGGCTTTTCAGAAAGAAATAGTTGTGTATCGTCTTGGATGCCGACCGTCTTGCCATGTCATGACTGTTGGTAAATTCCGGGTCGAACACCGCCACATCACCAAAGGGGATATTGGATATAGCCAGATCAAAATGGTTCATGAACGGCTTTTCAATTTTCTCGTACCCCTGTATCCTTACTTTCTGGTCGGGATGCAGGTGTCTCAATATCTTGCCCGTCATCAGGTCTTTCTCAAAAGCCATGATGTCCGCGTCCGGCTTGTTCTCTAATACGGCATCCACAAATGCGCCAACGCCTGCCGACGGTTCCAATACCCGGTCGGGGCGTATGCCGTGTTCATGCAGCACGTCCGCAATAGCGCCTGTTATCTCCGGCGGAGTATAGAAAGCGGTCAGGACGGATTGCTTCATGGCATCCATGTACCGCTTATACTCCGTATCGTCTTTTGTATTCTCCCGTAGTAACTTGTGCAGTTCCACGGTAGGGGCAAACAGTTCGAGGTCGGATTTCGCCCAATGGACGGCATCCGTCAGTTCCTTTGCAGGGTTCAGTATGCACTTCAGTCCACCGAAACCGCAATAACGCTCCAACAGGAGCCTTTCGCGTGCGGTGGGGGTGCGTTGTTCCCTGTCAAGGACGAATGCCGTCCGTATCGCCTCGATGTTGTCCCGCAGCCTTTGTTTGCGGTTAAACGCCATATTCCTCTATATAAAGGACGACAGCCCCCGTCAGCTCCGTGTAGAGCAGGTCATAATCGGGCGACAGGGCGAAATTGTCATCCGAAAGGTCATAAATGGAGAATACGTTTCCGACAAGCGGCAGCAGTTTTCGGGTAAAGGATTCACGCTCCGCTTCCGGCACGTCGTCGGCAAACTCGTTCTCTACGACTTCGCGCAGGATGGCGTACTTGGAGTAGCGAAGCCCCTCCGTCAGCGTGCGCATAGCCAATTCCTGCGCACCTGCGGCGGGATAGCCTTTGAGCCTTGCCCGTTCATACGTTCCTGCGGCACGGTCGGCGCGTTCACGGATGAAGGCTTCGTCGGTCGCCTGTTCAAATTTGTTTGTGCGGAGATAATCCAGCAGATACAGACCGTAGTAGGAAAAGTCGGTCTGTCCCTCGTTTTTCTTCTTGTTGTTCATTACTTTGGAATTTAGTGGATTGGTAAATCATGACCGGGATAATTGTCTGAAAGGAGAAAGAAAAGGCACTCGGTATCCCTCCGAGTGCCACCACTAAATCCAAAGTATGAGTGTA
>ENA-OYXU01000435-OYXU01000435.1-human-gut-metagenome-genome-assembly--contig:-NODE-435-length-16775-cov-5.104725_pt1 | contig 16775 bp, 13 predicted proteins | sample MGYA00243243_ERZ653435 | MGnify/ENA primary metagenome ERZ653435 (study PRJEB26926, sample SAMN06165113) | human gut metagenome | biome: ENVO:00009003; feature: ENVO:2100002; material: ENVO:00002003... | reverse complement strand
TCGTGGGCTCGGAGATGTGTATAAGAGACAGTACATGGTCTTGTCCACGTACTTATAACCCCCCTTACGGATCTCACGGAAGCTCGCCATGCCTATAGGATACTTCACCATAACTGCGCGTGTTAATGAATCAACTCACAAAAATAACAAATTTCCCGGTAAAACACAAAAGTCTATCCATCATGGAATGAAAATTTTAAAATGTATGAAAATATGAGTGAGAATGAAGATTAAAATGAATTGTAGGTCCGAATGTTTAGAGTCCGAATGTTAGAGTCCGAATGTTAGAGTCCGAATGTTTAGATAGGTGCTGGATTGTTCTACGATGTGTGACCCCGACCGGGGTCATGAGGTGTCAGAATTGGAACTTATTTGCGAGTATGTACGCTATTAGTGTTTTGTGTTTATTCACGTTTCGGAGAAACGCTTTACTGTCAGACCGGATGGCTTTGTGTGTTTCGGGAAGTCTTACGCCTTAGCGAGATTGCTATATGGTCAAATGATTCTTTGAGAGAAACTTTGCGGTTTTGGCGGCTTTGCGGGGGTTGCTGAGTTGAAAATAGGCCTTCGGAAATGAGAAAAGTGAAAATGTCGGGGAGATATTTGGTGGAGTGGATTGATTCGATTATTTTTGTAGGGAGATTGTTATAAAGGTATAATCACCCAAATGCCAGTGATATGAAAGATGCGAAAAGCCTGATACGTTTTGACTGGGCCATGAAGCGGCTGTTGCGCGACAAGGCGAACTATGGCGTGCTGGAGGGTTTCTTGACCTCGCTGCTGGGACGTGAGATAAAGATACTGCGTCTGCTGGAGAGCGAGAGCAACATGGAGGCTTTCGACAGCAAGCAGAACCGCGTTGACATAATGGCGGAGAGCAAGGACGGCGAGAAGATGCTGATCGAGGTGCAGAACGAGGCCGAGGACACATATTTCCACCGGATGCTGTTCGCTTCGTCACGCCTCGTGAGCGAGTACATCAAGCGTGGCAGCGACTACGGGAAAATCTCGAAGGTCTACAGCGTGAATATCGTGTACTTCAATTTAGGCGAGGGGAAGGACTATGTGTATCACGGGAAGACGGAGTTCCACGGTATCCATAACAACGAGTTGCTCCGGCTGCCAGCGCATCTGAAGAAAAGGTTCCGGGTGGAGGGCATCAGCGACCTGTATCCGGAATATTACATATTGCGTGTCAATGACTTCGACAAATGGAGCAAGGTCCCGCTCGACCAGTGGATGTACTTCCTGTCCACCAGCACTATACCGGATGACGCAGATGCGCCCGGACTGGCCGAGGCGCGCCAGCGCCTTGCCATAGACCGGCTCTCGGAAGCGGAGCGGAACGCCTACTACGATCACTTGGAGAACATGAACAGCATGCGCAATGTCCTGGACGATGCCGTGAATGCCGCGAAATTCTACGGTCACAAGGAAGGACTTGAAGAAGGCTTGGAGAAGGGCAGAATGGAGGAAAAGATTGCCATTGCGCGTTCATTGAAAGCATCCGGCGTTCTGGATGAGATAATTCAGAAGACAACGGGACTGAGTACTGAGGAAATCAGTACGCTTTGATTTGTAAGGTCCTTTTGTCTAAAAAAATCGACAAACATCCCGAAGGGATGTCCGTACATAGGTCCCTGGTCTGTCAGCGTTTCGGAGAAACGCGCTACTATGTCTGTGTCAGAAGGTGACGGCCAGGGATAGGATGGAGAGGCGTCCGGCGGGGTAGTCGAGGGCGCGGGCCAGGGGTACTGCGGCGGCTGTCAGGGTGGCGCCGGTGGTGCAGACGTCATCAATCAGCAGGACGTGCTTGCCCGCAAGCCGGTCGGGGTGCAGAACGGTGAAGATGTCCTTCAGGTTCTGCAGACGCTGGTCGTGGTTCAGGGCCGTCTGCGTGCGGTGGCTCCTGACTGCACGCAGTGACTTGTCGATCGGAATACCGGTGATTTTTGATATTCCCATGCACAGTTGCTCAGCCTGGTTGTAGCCGCGCCGGGCGCGTTTCCACCAATGCATAGGTATGGGCATCAGTAGATCCACGCCATTGAAGAAACCGGTGTTCAGCAGTTCCCGTCCCATCAGTTCACCCATATAGCGCCCCAGCCCCGGGAACTTCCGGTACTTCATGTCATGCAGCACGGTGGCCAGCTCCGAGTTGGGCGTGTATAACAGCAATCCCGAACAACGCTCGTAAGGCACGATTCCCATGAAACGCTGTTCCATCGGATTGTTCTGGATGCGATGGAAATTGGAGCGCGGCAGCTTGCTCAGACATTTCAGGCACAGGTACCGCTCGTCTTTGCCCAGCTGACACCCGCAGACGTGGCACGTCCGCGGCAGGATATATTCCAGCAGGACGTTCATTACCTATCCATCATTCTCCGGCAGATCCTCCTCCGGAAGACGTTTCACTATCTCCTGCACCACCTTCAACGCCAGGTTAGGCTCGAACCCGCGTGACAGCAGATGCTTTACCAGTTTGTTGCGATGGTCGAATTTCTTGAGGTCCAGCATCTTCGCCTTGGCTTTGCTGACACGGATCAACGCCTCCTTGTAATCCTGCGAATCTATCTCAGCCAACGCCGCGTCTATCTCCGCTGCTGGAATCTTCTTCATTATCAGTTGCTGACGTATCTTCATCCTTCCCCAGCCCGCGAAACGCACCTTGTCGCGGGCCAGCGCACGGGCGTAACGCGAGTCATCCAGAAACTTCAGTTCACGCAACCTGGCCAGTATCGCCTCGGCGTCGGCGGGGGAGACGCCCATCTTGCGCAGTTTCTCATTAAGGTCCACGCTGCACTGCTCCGAACGGGCACACAACGCGGCCAGACGCTCCAACGCCTTCTCCGGCGTCACGGGCTTCTTGTTCTTATCCTTTGGTTCCATCGGCGAATCGTCGTCTATTTTGTGAGTCACGGGTTATGGTTACGTCATGGAACCCATTGCCCTCCATTAGTTTTGCCGTTTGGTCGGCGAAGCGGGGATTGATTTCGAAATAAAGGTGTCCTCCCGGCACCAATGCCACGGCAGCCACCTCCGTGATTCGTCGATAATAACGCAACGGGTCGTCATCGGGGACGAACAACGCCTGCTCCGGCTCATATTTCAACACATTGTCCTCCATATCGTCCTTTTCCTCATCAGGAATATAAGGAGGATTGCTCACTATGATGTCGAACGAGTCGGACATCGGCTTCCAATCGAATATGTCGGCATGGATGAAATCGATTTTAGCACCCAACTGTCTCGCATTTTCCTTAGCCACGTCCAATGCGGCGTCGGACACGTCCATCGCGCTCACCTTGGAGTAGGGGAGGTTACGGCTCAGAGCGATGGCGATCGCGCCGGAACCGGTGCCTACGTCAAGCACCCGCAGATCCCGGGTCTGTCCGTAACGGTCAACGATCTGGTCCACCAGTTCGGCGGTCTCGGGGCGAGGAATCAGGACGGCAGGCGAAACCTGCAGGTCCATGCCGTAGAACCGCGCCTCTCCTAATATATACTGGAGGGGCTCATGATGCTCCAGACGCACCAGGATGCGGCCGACGGTCTGCAGCATACGCTCCGACACCGGCAGATTCGCATTGATTATCAGCGACGTCGGATCCCATCCCTTCAGGTGATGGAATATCAGGCGCGTCATCGAGTTCGCCTCGTATCGGCCGTAGAGTGGTGCCAGACGATTCACCAGTTCCCTTCTCAGATCATTGACTGTCATAAGTAAGTGTTCAAATTTAATGATAGTAAGTGTTTTGAAATCTTTTATACTTACTGCGGTTTCTTTTCGGTCGCTTACGGCTTGTCGCTCAGTCGCATATGCTTATATGCTCCTTTGCTCCGCACCGTAATCGCCTCGAAAATAAACTCGCATTAAGTATAAATTAAATTTGAACACTTACTTAATTCACTTTGCTTAACTTTAAAACAGAACTTTTAACATGATATTTTGTTAAACCCTCGAATAATAACGCCATCTAAGGCGTTAGTAAGAAAATTAAGAAAATTATAAGAAAGCAATGAAGAAACTGATGACATTGTTGGTGATGCTGGTGGTAGGCGTGTGCAGCGCCATGGCATTGCCGTTCGACAAATACACGGTGAACCGCAGCGAGCTGCCCGAGGAGGCCCAGAAATTCCTGACCACATACTTCCCGAAGGCCAAGGTAAGCATGATAAAAGTCGACAAGCATCTGTTAAAAAAGACGGATTACGACGTGAAACTGACCAACGGCATGACCGTGGAGTTCAAGAACAGCGGCAAGTGGGAGGAAGTGGACTGCAAGGGCAAGGAGGTACCCGACGGCATCGTTCCCAAGCGCATCAAGACGTATGTGGTTAAGAATTACCCAGATACGTTCATTACAAAGATTGAGCGCACCAGCCGCGGCTTCGAGGTGGAGCTGAACACTGAGGCTGAACTGAAATTCGACCATCTCGGCACGTTCAAATCGGTGAAAATGGATGACTGATGTGTTTCAGATGTTAATTAACATACGTTAAATACAGTCAAGGACACACTAAGAAATTAAACATACGGCGGAAATAGCCGTTCTAATAAGCGATGAAAAAGATTAGCATAACTGTAAGCATCGCTGCCGTATGTCTGCTGATCGGAGCCGGGATACACATCCGGGCCCAAGAGCAAAAAGATTCAGAAGAACCTGTTGTAATAGAAAATAGTGATAAGAAAATCACGGCGGCGGCGATGGCAAAGGATGCTATCGCCGTCGATTTGTTTGAAGTAGCGGTAGCAATCATCAAGAAGTATGAGGGCTCGCATCAAGCCAAAAACTGGCCGTTCGTAGGCTACGGGCACAAGGTGCAGCCAGGCGAGAAGTTCTCGCCCAAGACCACACTGTCGGAGAAGAAGGCCGACGAACTGTTGCGTAAGGACTTGCAGAAGAATTGCGCGTTGTTCCGTGAATTCGGAGCCGATTCATTACTGTTGGGCACGTTGGCCTACAATATAGGTCCGGGCAATGTGAAGAGATCCTCCGTGACACGGGAATTACGAAACGGCAACCGCGATATCCGCGAACTCTACCTGTCGCATTGCCGTTACCGAGGCAAACGGCTGTCGCAGCTGCAACGCCGTCGTGTCGAGGAGTTCGACAGCCTGTTCATCCCGAGCATGAACGATTCCACCGACGCTCCGCATGCCAGTCTGGATCTGGAGAAATCAATGTCGAGTCCGGATTTTAAGTTTAACAATCAATCGTTGGTCGCGTCCGTACGACTGTTTTGACATGAAAGCATATCTGACAATAACCCTGATGTTTATGGCCTGGGTCTGTTCGGACTGCACCCATTCCCGGGCCAAGGATACGGCGCCCGTGACGCAGAGCGACAGTATTCCCGACGAGGTGAGGAAAGTGGTCCTTGCCGTCGAGTCCGGCGACAGCGCGGAATTCGCCGGTAGGGTAAACTATCCGTTGGCGCGGCCCTATCCGTTGCATGATATCGAGAACGCCGAGCAGATGAAGGAGTACTACGGCACGTTGGTCGATGACTCCCTGCGGCGTGTCTTGGCCTCCGACGCCAAGGACTGGAGTCAGTACGGCTGGCGGGGATGGTCCGTGCGCGACGGAGAGTTCCTGTGGATAGACTCGCTTATCTACGACATACCCTATGTCTCACGCCGCGAGAAGGTGAACCTGGACTCGCTGCGGCATAAGGATATCTTGACTCTGAAGCCCGACCTGCGCGACGGCTGGGAGCCTGTTGCCGCCTATCGAGGCGACAACGGCGAGATAGTCCGTATCGACGCCCGCGACGGAAGGCAACCCACGGATCCCGATGCGTTGAGGATGCTCCTTTACGCCAAGGGGATGCAGCTCAAAGGCGAGCCTACGCGCACCGCGCACGGCACTCTGGACCTGGAAGGCTCTGCCTTGAACCCGGCATACACATTCACCGACAAGGAGGGAGAGACCTGGGTACTGGAAACCGAGCCTACCGACAGTTCGCGTCCCATGATCTACTATACATCGCCGGACGGCGCTGTATCAGAAATGCCCATTACACCCGTTTATTGGTTAGACATTGTCCAGTAACAGGGCATTGTCCCGCCAAACAGCCGCTATCCGCAACCGAGTCTAACCAGGATGGCGGCGTAAAACAACGGATAATGGAGCAGAAATACACATTGGAATATTTTCTATCAGCGGGGGAGACAAACGCCGAGGCGGAATTGTCTCTTCCGCTGCTTACGTCAAGGATCATCGACATCTCCACGGCGCATGCCAACGAGCTGCACATAGGCAATCCCGACATGGCCGACCGTGGCTGCGGATGGGTGCTGTCGCGCCTGGCCCTGGAGATGTTCCGCTACCCCAAGGTAAACGAGCGCTACCGCCTCACCACCTGGATCGAGAGCTACAACCGTCACTTCTCCGAACGTATCGTACAGGTCTGCAGCCAGGAGGGCGAGACGCTGGGTTATTCCCGCGCCGTCTGGATGATCCTGGACTACAACACCCGCGAGTCCGTAGGACTGTCGCATCTGCCGATCCCTCACGATCTTCCGGTCCCCGACGGATGTCCCATCGCCAGGCAAGGCAAGCACGTCCCCGTCTTTCCGATGGATTACGACGGCGAACTGCCCCGAGGGGCCCTTCGTGCCACGGCCGAGCCGTACGAGTACCGTTTCAAGTACTGTGACCTGGACTTCTACCGTCATGTCAACACGGTCCGGTACATCGAGCTGCTGCTGAACCGTCTTACGCTTGAGGATCTCGACGCCACCCGTGTGCGCCGCATGGAGCTGGCCTTCATGCATGAGGCAACCTACGGCCAGCACGCTCTTGTCTACCGCTCGGACCAGGGGCTTCAGTCATATTTCAGCATCAACAGCAAGGACACCGGCGTCCCCGGATTGATAGCCAGTATAATGAGGGAGACCAGATAAGCCTTATGAACTGGTGCTGATGTTTATGTGTTTTAAAGGAGAAATTACTTAATTTTACACACTATGAACACAGCACCACTTCAAGGAATAAAGGTGATCGACTTCACGAGCGTGCAGTCCGGTCCGTCGTGTACACAGATGCTCGCCTGGCTGGGCGCCGACGTCATCAAGATCGAGCGTCCGGGCTCCGGCGACGCAACCCGCAAGGAACTGCAGTTCGATCCCGACTGCCCAAGCTACTACTTCCTGCAGTTGAATTCCGACAAGAAATCGCTGACCCTTGATGCCGCCACCCCCGACGGCAAGGAGATCCTGACCCGTCTGGTCAAGACCGCCGATATCTTCATCGAGAACCTGCATCCGGGAGCCATGGACAAGTTAGGCTTCAGCTGGGAGGAAGTCCACAAACTTAATCCCAAGTGCATCTACGGCACCATCAAGGGATTTCCGGTATCGTCAAAATACGCGCACCTGAAGGCTTACGAGCCTGTAGCGCAGGTTACAGCCGCCGCTGCCTCTACCACCGGATGGTGGACTGGCGACAACGCCGTTCCCACTCAGTCCGGAGCCGCGTTGGGCGACTCCAACACCGGCATGCACATGCTGATCGGCCTTCTGGCCGCCCTGCAGCAGCGCAACCATACCGGCGAGGGGTGCTATGTGTATCAGTCTATGCACAACGCCTGCCTGAACCTGTGCCGTATCAAGACACGCGACCAGCTCACGCTGGACAAGATCGGCTATCTGACACAGTTCCCTCAGTATCCTAATGGAAAATTCCCCGACTACGTTCCCCGTTCCGGCAACACGGAGGGCAGCGGCGTGCTTGGCTGGACCTATAAGGCAAAGGGTTGGGAGACAGACCCCAACGCATATGTCTACATCATATTCCAGCGCGGCAAGAAGGACTTCGAGAAGGCCTGCGCGGCATTCGGATTCGAGGACTGGCTGACCAACCCTGACTTCAACACCGCCGACGCACGCGACCGCCACAAACAGGAACTGATCGACCGCGTTCAGAAATGGGTGCTGGAGCATGACTACGACAAGTACCAGGTTACCGACATCCTGGCCAAGGCCGACGTGCCTGTGGCTCCGGTGCTGAACACCAAGGAGATCATGGATGACCAGAGCCTGTACGACGGCAACACGCTGGTGCGCATCAACCAGCCCGGCAAGGTCGGCGAGTTCGTCACCGTCGGCTGTCCGTTCACCATGAGCAACTATACTCCCACCTACGGACCGTGCCCCACTTTGGGCGGTAACACGGACGAGGTCCTGAGATCATACGGCTACACCGACGAGCAGATCGCCGAGTTCGCCAAGAATGGTACAACCGCGCCGCTTTCCGACGGCAAAATGTGATAAGATCATGGACGCTACCAAGAATACATGCAGCTGCACTCCCGCACCGGAGCCGAAGTATCCGGAGCAGGTGACCGGAATGTGGATACTGGCGCAGAGCCTGAAGCGCATAGGCGTCAGGAACGTCTATGGCCTGGTGGGCATTCCCATCACCGAGGCGGCGTACATAATCCAGGGGGAGGGAATCCGTTTCGTCGGATTCCGCCACGAGCAGCAGGCCGGAATGGCGGCCGCCACCGACGGTTACTGCACCGGATTTCCCGGTGTCCTGATGACCGTATCCTCCCTGGGCTTCCTGAACGGCCTGACGGCAACTGCCAACGCCACCGTGAACTGCTACCCGATGGTGCAGATTTCCGGCTCGTCCGTACGTGAGCCGATCGACCTGGAGCAGGGAACTTACGAAGGCCTGGACCAGTTGGCCGTAGCCAAGACGCTGGCCAAGGCCGCCTACCGCGTGAACCGCGCCGAGGATATCTTCACGGGAGTGGTACGCGCCTTCCGCGCCGCTATCTCTGGACGTCCCGGGGGTGTCTATCTTGATATCACCACCCCGGCCATGGGTCAGGTCATGGACCGCGACAAGGCCGAGGCTCTGTTCGCCGATCCCGTGGATCTGTGTCCCGCCATGGTGCCTTCGCCCGAGTCGGTGGAGCGTGCCGTGAAACTGCTCTGTTCAGCCCAGAAGCCCGCCATCCTGATCGGCAAGGGAGCCGCCCAGGCGCAGGTGGAGGATCTGCTGAAGGAACTGGTGGAGCGCACCGGCGTTCCTTTCTACCCCATGTCGATGGCCAAGGGCGTACTCCCCGACAAGCACCCGTTGAGCGCGTTGTCCGTTCGTTCCACGATCATGGAGGAGAGCGACGTGGTCATGCTTGTGGGTGCGCGTCTGAACTGGCTGCTGAGCCGTGGCCACGGCAAGTGGAATCCCGGCGGCAGGTTCATCCAGCTGGACATCGACCCGAAGGAGATTGACAGCAACCGCCATATCGACGCGCCTGTGGTCGGTGACCTGCGCAGCTCGCTTCAAGCCATCCTGGACAAACTGCCTGCCAAGGACAGTTTCGCCATGGATCCCCGGTGGGTTCCCGGCATCCAGAAGGAAAGCGCGGAGAAGAACGCCAGGTTCGCCGAGCGTCTGGTTCCGCAGACTGTCCCGATGACGCACTGGAGCGCCCTGTCGGCGGCCAAGAAGGTGATCGAGGCAAATCCCGACGTGATACTGGTGAACGAGGGCGCCAACACGCTCGACGACACACGCGACACCATCGACATGTCCCTGCCGCGACACCGTATCGACTGCGCCACCTGGGCCATCATGGGCATGGGCATGGGCTCGGCCATCGGAGCCGCCGTGTCTACCGGCAAGAGCGTCGTGGCCATCGAGGGAGACTCCGCCTTCGGATTCTCAGGCATGGATTTCTCCACCATCTGCCGCTTCAGGCTGCCTGTCACCGTCTGCGTCTTCAACAACGGCGGTATCTACAACGGCATCGGCGAGCCGATGGACAAGACCACGGATCCTGCGCCCACCACGCTGGACATCAACGCACGTTACGACAAACTGGGCGAGGCATTCGGAGCCAAGACCTGCATGGTGACCACACCGGCTGAGTTCGAGACCGCTTTGAAGGAGGCCATAGCCTCCAAGGCCCCGGCATTGATCGACGTCCAGCTCGCCGCCGACTCCGGCAAGGAATCAGGACACATCGGATACCTGAATCCGGCGCCGTTACAGAAAATCACAGTTTAACGAACGCGGGGATGGGTCTCGGATCCATCCCCCGCTATAAACTATACAACTATGAGTAATATGGTGCATATAATGCTGTATGCCATCGTCCCGATTATAGTCGTGATGCTTTTGGGATACATATCCGGCAAGAAGGGAATCTTCTCCAACCGCGACGGGAAGGCCTTCAACAAAGTTGTGCTGGACTACGCGTTGCCGGCAGCCCTGTTCGTCTCCATAGTCGACGCGGACCGCCAGATGCTGGTGGAGGACATCAAGCTGAGCCTGATATCCCTGATAGTGATCATGGCCTGTTTCATGGCGGTGTACTTCATCTATGCCAAATGCTTCAAGGGCAACACCGGCGCCGAAGGCGCGATCATGGCGTTGGTCAACGGTTCCCCTACAATCGGTTTCCTGGGATTCGCCGTGCTGCAGCCTATTTTCGGGTACGGCGCGAGCGTCGCGCTGGTTGTGGCCATTGTCGGAATCGTGGTGAACGCCGTCGGAATTCCCGTGGGGCTGTCGCTGCTTAACGCCGCTCAGGACAGGCCGTCCGCGGCCAAGACTCTGGCCAGCGGTGGCACGGTGGCGGCCGGAACTGCCGCTTCGGCCGCCGTGGTCAAGGGTGCCCCTAACCACGACTCCGGATGGAAGGCAGTGCTGCACGCGTTGGAGCAGCCTGTGGCATGGGCCCCTATCCTGGCTGTGGTCTGGGTGATATGCGGTATTCCCTGGCCCAAGTACCTGAGTCCGTCGTTCGACCTGATCAAGGGCGCCAACGCCTCGATGGCCGTGTTCGCAGCCGGCATCACGCTGTCGGCCTATAAGATCCAGATCAACTGGGCCGCCATCCTCGGCACGATACTGAAGATGATCGTCATGCCTGCTTTGCTGCTGATTGTCGGACTGATTTTCCATATGGAGGAGCAGAATCTGGCCATGATGGTCATGGCCGGCGCGCTTCCGCCGGCGTTCTCCGGTATCATCATCGCCGACGAGTACAACTGCTATGTGGCCGAGTCGACCTCGTCGTTGGCTCTGTCGGTCATCACCTTCATCGGATTCTGTCCCTTCTGGATGTGGTGCACCGACTTCTGCTACACGCATTTCCTTGGATGATCGGACTCTCGATCCGTAAGTGCCTCCGGGACTGATATGGATTAGGTCGCTCCCTTGGGGCGACCTTTTTTCTGTCAGGTCGGATTCCACGCGGATTGCGGTGATTGTTCCGTCGTACGTCCGGTACAGCCGGGGCACACCGTAAGTGGCGAACATGTTGTAGACGCGGCGGTCCGGTTGCGGGGAGTAGGGGAGCGTCAGACCATTTGCCTCCCAGTATGCTGCGATCTGTTCGGCATCCTCCTCACGGGCTATGCATGCCATGCGCATCTTCTGCTCCGGTGTCAGGGAATCGTACAGCTTCTGAATTCCCGGCAGTTCGCGCCGGCAGTCCGGACATTCGGTGGTGAAGAACACTATTATGCCGTTGCCTGTCTGCAACGTTTCCGAACTGAATGTCCTGCCGTCGTTGAGCGTCACGCTGAACCACGGCAGCCTGTCACCCACCTGCAGGTCCGCCCCTTGCGGCTCGTCTTCGGTGATGCATCCCCCTGGCAGAAGGAGTGATATGACTGCGATTATGCTGATTATATCCCGTTTTCCCATGTTTCCATAACGTGTGGGAACGGGCCTTTATTTTGATGCCGTTTTTTCATGATGGATTGAGTGTGGGGACGTTGTTGGACGTATATTTTAAATTATGTAACCTAAAATAGGCAATTTTTGCTTTGTTATTGTATGAAAAATTTGCAATCAAGGCATCTTTGTGTTAATTTTGCACTATGGGAAAATTACTGATGGTGCTGATGAGCCTTATGCTGACGCTGCCTTTGTACGGGGCGGTCGAGCTGAGGTCATTATCCAAGTCCAACGGCTTGAGCGACGGACAACTCAACACCATCTTCAAGGATTCCACCGGATATGTATGGATAGGCACCCAGTTGGCGCTGGACCGTTTCGACGGCAACCATGTACGGTCGTTCCAGTTCCCGGGGGAGGACAGCGGCACCGGATTCGTGCTTGCCATAACGGAACTGAGGCGCGATGAGGTCTATGCCGGCACACGCAAAGGTCTCTATGTGGTGGACCGCAGTGAGAACGGACTGCGGCAGATCATGCCCGACAAACTGAACATGGCGGTCAACGCACTGGCCGACGACGGCAGGCGATACCTGTACGCCGGAACCGACAACGGCGTGTACATCTACGACGCAGTGAAGAACACGTTGAGGCAGCAGCTGCTGGGACATGACGTCCTGTCGCAGGACAACGCCGTGCGGGAGATATTCAACAGCAGCGCTCTGGGTCTCTGGGCCGCTTCGGCGCATGTGCTGTACAACATCGACCCCGCAAAGGGGCGCACGCTCAGTTTCAAGCTTCCGGTCAACGGCATGGTGACGCGTATGACCGAATACCAGGGGATCCTGTACATCGGTACCCGCGGCAACGGTGTGATTCCCTTCGACATGGTGCGTCACCGTTTCCTGGAGCCGCTGCATTTCGGTAACGACATCATCACGGCTGTAAGTCCCGACGGGCGCGGCTCGCTCCTGGTGGCCACCGACGGAGAGGGATTCTACAACTACGACATCCGGAAGAAGAGCATAGTCAGCCATGTCACCTCCGACCCCGAATCGTCGATGGTGTTGCGCAGCAATTCCATTTACTCCCTCTATGTGGATGTTCCACGGCAGTCCATAGTGATCGGCTACTATCAGCATGGACTGGAATATATGCCCTATCACGACCAGCTGTTCCGAGTCTACAGTTATCCGGGCCTGATCGACACGCGGAATTATGCGGTCCGCGCACTTGCCATGGACGGTGACGTCAAGGTGATCGGCACGCGCGAGGGCCTCTACTATATCGACGAGGCCACTGGACGCACCGCCAAGTTCACCAGGCCGCAGATCCGGAGCAACCTGATATTCTGTGTCTACAAGTACAAGGGCCTTTACTATATAGGTACATATGAAGGAGGTCTCTATACGCTGGATTCCGCTACGCTCCGAATCGCGCCGTACGATGCAGGAGGAGCGATTCCGGCGCAGGCATCGGTGTTCGACATGAAGTCCGACCGCAAGGGCAACCTCTGGATCGGCACGTCGGACGGACTGGTCCGTGTGTCGGGCAACCAGGTAGTGGCGCATTACACATCGCTGAACTCACAGTTGCCGCAGGGCAACGTCTACGATGTGTTCTTTGACAGCCGCGGTCGAGGCTGGTTCTGCACCGAGAACGGTATCGCCGTCTGGAACGGCAGCCAGTTGCGTGCCGACAAGTTTCCCGAAGGATTCATCAACGACAGGAAGGTCCGCGACATCTTCGAGGACTCTGAGCATACGCTCTACTTCGCGCCGGAGCGTGGGCGCCTGTTCAGGTCGGACCTGGACCTCAGCAAGTTCGGCTACATCAACTACGGCGCCGACGACGCCAACTCGATGGTGACGTTCATCACCGAGGACAGCGACGGCTGGCTGTGGCTGGGCACTGACAAGGGTGTGGTGAGGTTCGACAAGCGCAGCCGCTCGCGCACGTTCAACAACGCCGACGGCATGGTCAACGTGGTGTCGACGCTGTGTCCCGCCATTACCGACAAGCGCGGCGACATATGGATGGGCAACTCGCAGGGTCTGTTGCGGATGGACCGCAAGCATCTGAACGAGATACAGTCCGGCTTCAGCGCCCCGCAGGTCATCTCCGACATCCAGACGCAAGGCCGCAGCATCATCAACCGCCTGGAGCATACTTCCAAAGGACGGTACCGCTTGGTCCTAAACAGCGATGAGAGCGAACTGAAGGTGTTCACGGCCAACCTGCGTTATGTTCTGCCGGAATATTATTTCGTGGAGTACAAACTGGATGGAGGGGTGGACGAGGAGTGGCACCAGGTGTCGGGCAATACTCCGATCGAGATCCACGAGCTGTCGATAGGGGAGCGGACGCTGCATATCCGTAAGCCCGGCGATCCGGATACCGACGTGGAGATAGTGATACGCAAGCATCCAGGCAAACTGACCTTAGTGCTGTACGGTGTGGCGGCATTGCTTCTCGTGACCGGCATTTGGGCGCTGGTCACAATGGCGCGTCATCGCCGCGAGCACAGGGAAATGGAGCAGGAACGCCAGGAACTGCGCGAGCAGCTCAGCGCCGGCACTGTCGAGGAGGAAAAAGCGGCACGCGCCAGTTACCGCACCAGCCGCCTGACCGACGAGGAATGCAAGCGTCTCCTGAAACTGCTGGACGAGATAATGAAACATGACAAACCATACACAAATCCAAGCTTGAAGAGCAACGACCTGGCCAGGATGGCCAATACCACGGGACACTCGCTGAGCTACCTGTTCAACCAGTATCTGGAGCGGTCCTACTACGACTACGTCAACGCCTACCGCGTGGATGAGTTCAAACGGCTGGTACGCGACACGGACACCAGCCGCTACACGCTGGCGGCACTGGCCGAGAAGTGCGGATTCTCCAGCCGCGCCACCTTCTTCCGCCATTTCAAGGCCATTGCGGGAATCACCCCCGCGGAGTACCTGAAACAGCAGGGAAAGGGGTCAAAGTGAGTGTCAAATTATTGTGAGATTTAGAATCTCAATTTCTTAAGTAAATGCAAACCAATTGATTATGATGAGACATGTCACACTAAATAAAGTGGGATAGATACGGTCCCGAAAAGTTTTGCAGAGGCTGAAAACGGGTGTAATTTTGCATCGTCGGCAACAGACCGAAATGGAGAATCCGACCATTCAAAACCAAACAACGTTAACTGCAAAAACTAATTGGGCAACCATGAATCAGAACGAAAGTTTCATCAGCAAGATGTACACTCAGCATCACGATCGACTTGTGAACTACATAGTCGGCATCGTCAACAAACGGGAGGACGCGGAGAATCTGGCGCAGGACGTATGGGTTCGCGTGCTGACCAGCGAGCGAGAGATGCAGCCCCAGACGGGAGTGTCCTATCTGTTCACTATCGCCGGCAACCTGTGCCGCGACTATCTGCGCCGCGTGTATCGTCAGCGCGGATACATGGAGGAGGCCATCTACACCGTTCAGGACAGGGCGTCGACCACACCGGAGACCGAACTGTTTGCCGAGGAGCTTCGCAGGATGGAGTACCGTAGGGTCGAGGGTCTGCCCGCGCAGCGTCGCACCATATATATAAAGAGCCGTTACGAGGAAAAACAGATTGAGGATATCGCCAGCGAGATGCAGTTGTCCAAGCGTACGGTGGAGAATCATCTCCGCATGGGTCGCCGTGACGTCCGTGATTTTCTGACAGCCATAGCGTGATTGGATTTTTACACATATTTTTAACATAACGATATTGAGTGAAACCGGCTTGATATGCGAATTAGAAATTACGCATTAACATTCTTAAGGAATTTTAATAATACACAACAATATTTAGAACCATGAAGCAATTATCAACAAGATGCAATCTTGCGGGAATTGCGCTGACAGCCATGTTTGGCGTCGGGATGCTTGCCGTACCGGCCGCGTCCGTGAACGCCGCGCCCCAGGCCAACGCGCAGGTTTCCGCCAGTGATGCGTCCGGTATCGTGACTGACTCACAGGGTGAGCCCCTGATTGGTGCTACGGTGCTGGTGAAGGGAACCTCCAACGGTACCGCCACCGATGTCGACGGTAATTTCATACTGAAGAACGCCGCCGGCAAGACCCTTGTGGTCACCTATATCGGTTACAAGACGGTGGAAGTTAAAGGGTCCGCCGACATGAAGGTCGAGCTGTCGGACGATACCGCGTTGCTGGACGAGGTGGTCGTAGTGGGCTACGGTGTCCAGAAGAAAGGCTCTCTGACGGGTGCCGTTTCCTCCGTAGGCGAGGCTGCGTTCGCCGACAAGGGTGCGGTGACCAACCCTCTGGCCGACCTGCAGGGTCAGGTGCCCGGTATGTCCGTGACCCGAAGCAGCTCCGCACCCGGCCGTGAGGACTGGGATTTCAAGATCCGTGGCGAGGCCTCGGTCAACAACACCAGCCCGCTGGTGATTGTGGACGGTGTCCCCGGAAACCTCAATGACCTGAATCCTGACGATATCGAGAACGTTTCCGTGCTGAAGGATGCCTCCGCGGCCATCTACGGTGCCCGTGCGGCCGGTGGTGTCGTACTGGTGACCACCAAGCGCGGCAACATCGGCGACAAGCGTCCCAAGGTAACCTACAACGGTAACTTCACATGGAAGGTGTCCGACCCTCAGGTGGAATGGATGACACTCTCGGAGTGGGCCCGGTGTGTGGAGGAGATCCAGTACAACGAAGGCATATCCAGCGGGAACCTCTCGACGTTCACTCCCGTAGGCGCAATGCCGTATGCGGCGATATACGCAATGAAGACACGTGACCCGCAGTACATGGGCACCGTGCAGAGCTATTCCGCGCTTGGCGGCAACGCCGACGCCATCGCCGACATCGGTTTCATCGATTCCGACCAGTATGCGGAGACTTTCGGGAACGCATTCTCCATGTCGCACTCCCTCGGCGTGACCGGTGGCAACGACTGGGCCAGGTATAATGTCAGCGTAGGCTACATGCAGGACGGATCTCCGCTGAAGTTCGACATCAACGAGAAATCCAAGCGTTTCACAGCCCGTGCCAACAATGACTTCAAGATCGCCAAGTGGTTTGACCCTGTCTCTTATACACATCTCCGAGCCCACGAGACTACGCTGCATCTCG
>ENA-OYXU01000434-OYXU01000434.1-human-gut-metagenome-genome-assembly--contig:-NODE-434-length-16829-cov-7.389054_pt1 | contig 16829 bp, 9 predicted proteins | sample MGYA00243243_ERZ653435 | MGnify/ENA primary metagenome ERZ653435 (study PRJEB26926, sample SAMN06165113) | human gut metagenome | biome: ENVO:00009003; feature: ENVO:2100002; material: ENVO:00002003... | reverse complement strand
CCAGCAATAACGAGTCCGTTATGCTTTCTCCCAAATCACTGCCGTTCATGAAAGACTGCATTGCCGAGTTATCGTCGCCCTGGTTTTGATAAATCCTGCCTTGGTAATAATATGTACGGAGCTGTTCATCGGGAGTACCGTGCTTGATATAATAGCCAATGGCGGGCTGAAGGACATCGAAAGTCGTCGTGTCAATATAGTTCTTGTCCAATGCCATGGATTTGAGTAGCGCATATCTGGCCGCAACCTCTTTACCCTTGACATTTGAGGCAGGGATGCCTTCCAATACAGCAAGGGCAGAGTCAGGCTTGGAATCCATAAGGCTCTCCGCCATGTCCAGCTTCTCCCAAGCCGCTCCGCGTTGGTCGCAGCTGCCTGTTGTCAGCAAGGCTGCCGACAGCAGGATAATATTTATAAGATGTACTATTCTTTTAATCATAGTTTATGTGTTTCCTTGTCTACTTTCTGCATTGGGGCAAAATTGGGTGCAAAGATAATGAAAAAATTTCATTATCACAAACATCTGTGCCTTTTATTGAGGTAGACATACACTCCCACGCAGATGATGACTGAGAGCAGCGAGCCTGCCGGCGATGCCCATCCCATGGGGTAGAGTGTATCGGGATAGCTTGCCGAGGTGATATACGCCATGGGTATGCGGACGCAAGCCATGGAGAGAACGTTGTGGATGAAGGAGATGATGGAGAGGCCGCAGGCGCAGAAGAATCCGCTGTAACAGAAGTGGATGCCGGCAAACACACAGTCCCAGACGTAGGAGCGGAGATATTGGCTGCCGAGGACTATCACCCGTGGCTCATCGGTGAAGAGCGAGATAGTTTCAGGAGCATAGAGCTGCATAATGAACGATGACACAAGACCGAACACCACGGCAATGGCGGTGGCGTAGTGCAGGGTGGCACGGGCGCGGGCAATCTTGCCTGCGCCAATGTTTTGGGCTGATATTGCCGACACGGTGGAGAACATTGCTGAGGGAATGATGAACAGCACGCCGATAACCTTTTCCACGATCCCCACGGCGGCGGCATCGTTGAGTCCCCGCTCGTTGGCGATGATGGTGATGACGAGAAACGCTATCTGAATGAAACCGTCCTGCAATGACACTGGAACACCAATCTTCAGCACGTTGCCCATCACATCGCGGCGGGGAATGAGGTCGTTGCGCGTGATGCGTATTCCTGCCTTGTTGCGCTTAATCATCAATAGCGATACAGCCACGCTTATGGTTTGCGAAATGGTGGTGGCAAGTGCCGCTCCCATTGCGTCCATGTTTAGCACTCCGATGAGAATCCAGTCGAGCACGATGTTCACAATGCAGGCGATGGCAATGAAGTACATAGGACTTTTTGAGTCGCCAAGCCCGCGGAATATCGAGGCAATGATGTTGTAGGCAACGATGAAGGGCACTCCGATGAAGCACACGGTGAGGTAGATGCGGGTGTTGGCTATAGCCTCTGTCGGTGTGGACATTGCGGACACAATGGCTCCCGTGGCAATGAGGAGTCCCACAGCAAGAACGGCGGCGAACGCCATGAAGAGCGTTATGGTGTTGCCTATTGCTTTTGCTACAGCCTTTTGGTCACGGGCTCCAACCGCCTTTGCCGTCACAACGGTGGTGCCCATGGCAAGCCCCACGATTATCACGGTGAGCATGTGCATCACCTGACTGCCTATCGACACTGCCGTGATACTGTCAACACCGCAGTAGCGGCCGATGAAGAACAGGTCGGCAAGTCCATAGAGTATCTGCATGAAGTAGGACAGCAGATAGGGCAGTGAGAAGTTGATGATGTTGCGCTGGATGCTTCCGTGTGTGAGGTCTTTTCCGTTCATTTATTTCGCTTTTGTGCTGTTTTTAAAAAAGAGGATGTGTCAAAAACACTTTCTACTTTTTTAGGCACGGATTACACGGATGTCACAGATTTTTTTCTTTCACTAATCTGTGTTTTCCGTGTAATCCGTGCCTAATTTATGTCATTATGATTGCTTGTTTTCACTTTGACACACCCTTATATATAATAATGTGGGTTACTTCTGTTTCAGTAAATTCAGCTCTCCCTGCGGAGCCATTACGTTGTTTACACTTTCGGTGTATTCCTTCAGCTTGAGCTGGCAGGTGTTGCGGATGTCAGCCACCGATGCGCCGATGTGGAAGGTGTAGGTGCCAGCCTCGGCAAGCCACTGGCTGTTTGCCTCGTCAAACGATGCCAGGTCGCGGCAGTCGATAGTCATTTTTATGGTCTGGCTCTCGCCCGGTGCAAGCTTGTCGGTCTTTCCGAATGTCTTCAGCTCCTTGGCAGGCTTTTCCATCTTGCCCTTTGGAGCTGTTACATACACCTGTACAGCCTCTTTTCCAGCTATCTTGCCGGTGTTCTTTACCGTTACGCTCACCTCCACTGTGTTGCCTGCAAGTTTTACGCTTGGCTTTGAGTAGGCGAATGTGGTGTAGCTCAGACCATAGCCAAAAGGATAAGCCACTTCCTTGTTGAAGGTGTCGAAATAGCGGTAGCCCACGTAAATGTCTTCCTCATGATTGGTGAAGTCAATGCCTTTGATAGGTGCTCCCCAGCCTTGCATGTTGCGGAGAGTGTACATGTCGTACTCCTGTGGAAAGTTGGCGGTCGAAGGATGGTCGGTGGCGGCTATTGGCCATGTCATGGTGAGCTTGCCCGAAGGATTCTCCTTTCCTGTGAGCACGTCGGCAACGGAGTTTCCGCCTTCCTGTCCCGGCTGCCATGCCACGAGGATGGCGTCCACACGGTCGCGCCATGATGCGGTCTCCATCACGCTTCCCGAGTTGATGATTACAATCACCTTCTTGCCTGCGGCGTGGAAAGCATCACTTACCTTGAATATCATGTCTTGCTCTGTCTGGCTCAGGTTGAACTCACCCTCAATCTTGCGGTCCATTCCCTCACCTGCCTGGCGGCCGATGGTTATGATGGCAGCGTCGGCAAGAGGCAGCTCGTGCTGTATGCAGCGGTCGGTGATTTCTATCTCGTCGAGCTTTGGCTGTCCCTGGTCGAGGAACCACATCATGGGATTCTTGTCTGCCTTGAGCTTTGCCTTTGCATATTTCACATAGTTCTGATAAATCTCCGTGAGCTGTGGTGTGGTGCTCACGCCGATGTTCTTCAAACCTGTAACCATGTCAACAACATATCCCACGTTGACACAGCCCGAGCCAAGACCGCCCGAGAAAAAGTCGTAGGAGTTTACGCCGAACAGGGCAACCGTCTTCAGATTCTTGATAGGCAGGGCATTGCCTGTGTTCTTGAGCAACACCATACCCTCGGTGCTGCTCTGCCGGGTGATGGCTGCATGAGCCTTTGTGTCGGGACTGTTCGAGAACTTGTAGCCCTTGAACCGTGGTGTCTTCACGATGTATTCAAGCATCTTGCGCACGTTGCGGTCAACATCCTTGATGTCCAGACGACCGGCTTTAACGGCATCGATAATATCCTGAACCTGTGCAGGATAGCCCGGCATCATGAGGTCGTTGCCGGCGCTTACCTCCTGCTCTGTGGGCAGGTCGGCACGCTTGCCTATCCAGTCGGTCATCACTATTCCGTTGAATCCCCACTCATTGCGTGTGATTGTGGTGAGCAGGTCCTTGTTGCCTTGGGCGTATGTGCCGTTAATCTTGTTGTATGACGACATGAGAGTCCACGGATTGCTGCGGCGCACCATCATCTCGAAGCCTTTGAGGTAAAGCTCGCGGAGGGCGCGCTGGCTCAGCCGCTCGTCAACCAATGTACGGTCGCTTTCCTGTGAGTTCACTGCAAAGTGCTTTGCGCTCACGCCCACTCCCTGGCTCTGCACGCCGAGAGTGTAGGCAGTACCTATAAGTCCGGTGACAATCGGGTCCTCGCTGTAGTACTCGAAGTTGCGGCCGCAGAGAGGATTGCGGTGAAGGTTCATGCCCGGACCGAGAATAACGTCGCAACCATATTCCAATGCCTCGTTGCCTATAGCCTTGCCAACCTGCTCCACAAGCTGGGGATTCCATGTGCAGGCAAGACAGGTACCGATGGGGAAGCCCGTGGCATAGAATTTCTTGTCGGTGCCCTTGCGGGTGGCGTCGATGTGCACTCCGGCAGGACCGTCCACCACTACTGTTGCAGGTATTCCCAGACGCGGAATGTCTACTGTGGTGCCTGCGGCTCCTGCCACAAGCTTTGTCTGGTGGCCGAGCATGGCTCCGCTACCCACAAATCCGTCGTTACCTCCACCCACAAGCAGCTGCGCCTTTTCTTCAAGAGTCATGGCTTTAATCACCTCGTCGATGTTGTTGGCGTTAAGTTGCGGTGCGTTTTGAGCGGTTGCGCTCACTGCCGTGGCGCTCACCCATACTGTCATGACAGATGTCATTAGATGTTTGAATAGTTTCATAAATTTAAAATATTAGTTAGTTTTTGTTTAATAATTCATTATGTTGGTCCTGTTTTCTATACCGTTTTGCTCGTCTTGCCTATCGGGTAGCTATATACATATTTAATATATTGTCCCTGCAATTCAGCTGTTGCGGTATTGCGACGGCGACATTCCCACGTGCTCCTTGAAATATTTTCCCAAGAACGACTGGTTTGGGAAGTTCAGCTCTGTGGCTATCTCTTTGATGCTCTTAGTGGTGTTTTTCAGAAGCAGGCGTGCCGCAAGGGTCACATAGCTGTCAATCCATTCGTTGGGAGTGCGCATGCTCACAGCCTTTACCGTTTCCGACAAATGCTTGGGCGTGATGCACATTTGGGTGGCATACCATCCAACGCGGCGCTCACGCTTATGGTTGATTTCCAGCAGTGATATGAACTTTGTGAACACCATGCTCGACCGTGTGTTGTGGCAGTTGGCAGCCTGCTGCCGCTTTGCCACCACATCGCACAGTTCATAGAACATAGTGTGGATGATTGCCCCCACGATGCTGCGGCGGTAGGTGTTTTCTGTATCTGCCACCTTGCGCTTCAGTAGCGCATAGTATTCGGCGAATATCTCCGACTCCCTGCTGTCCAGGCTCAGCAGCGGCTGTCTCTTGGAAAGTATGAACAGCGATGACAGGTCGCTCACATCATGCACCATATCGTAGAAGAAACGTGTTGACATAATCATCAGCTGTCCTTCGGCATCGGCAGAAGCCTGGTAGTTGTCTATCACGTGGCGCTCAGAGATAATCACAAGGTCGCCTTTCTGTATCTGTACATTGTTGGTGTCGATAGACATTGACACGGTGCCGTTGGTACACATCGCCACGACGATAAAAGTCATGCGGCGCGGCCCATCGGGCAGCGGCAGCTTGTCAAGGCTGTCGCTGATGATGATGTCGTTGGCTATGAAGTCGGTCGTGCTGAGCCGGTTCTTGGTAGCCTGAATGTCGGTTTCCTGTATCGGTTGTTTTCGCATGAGCGTCTGTTAAGCGTCAATGTTTGCGTAGGTCGCGTTCTTCTCTATAAACTCGCGGCGCGGCTCCACGTCGTCGCCCATGAGCATAGAGAAAATCTCGTCGGCCTCTGCGGCGTTTTCTATTGTCACCTGTTTGAGCAGACGTGTGCTCGGGTCCATGGTTGTCTCCCAAAGCTGCTCGGGGTTCATCTCACCAAGACCTTTGTATCTCTGCACGTGAATGCTCTTGCTTGTCTCCTCGCCGTCAGCATACTTGTCGATGAATGCCTGACGCTGCACCTCGGTGTAGCAGTACTCCTTAACCTTGTTCTTGTAGGAGCAGAGGTAGAGCGGGGGAGTGGCTATGTAGAGGTGTCCCTCCTGTATCACCTTCGGCATGAAGCGGTAGAAGAGCGTCATAATAAGGGTGTCGATGTGTGAGCCATCGACATCGGCATCGGTCATGATGATAATCTTGTCGTAGCGCAGCTTGTCGATGTTTGCCTCTTTGTCGCCCTCGCCGTCAACGCCGAAGCGCACGCCGATGCTCTGTATGATGTTCATCACCGACTCGCTTTCGAACACCTTGTGCCACATCACTTTTTCCACGTTGAGAATCTTTCCGCGCAACGGCAGGATGGCTTGGGTGTAGCGGTCGCGTCCCTGCTTGGCAGAACCGCCGGCAGAGTCTCCCTCCACGAGGAATATCTCGCACTCCTTCGGGTCTTTGTTTGAACAGTCGGCAAGCTTGCCCGGCAGTCCACCTCCGGTCATCGGGTTCTTGCGCTGTACGCTCTCACGTGCCTTGCGGGCTGCAATACGTGCCGTGGCTGCAAGGATAACCTTCTCGCAAATCATCTTTGCCTCGTTGGGATGCTCCTCAAGATAGTTGCTCAGTGCCTCGCCCACAGCCTGCTGCACTGCGCCCACCACCTCGCTGTTGCCCAGCTTGGTCTTGGTCTGACCCTCGAACTGCGGCTCAGCCACCTTTATGGAGATTACTGCCGTGAGTCCCTCGCGGAAGTCCTCGCCCGCAATCTCTATCTTTGCCTTTTCTATCTGCTTGGCAATGGCTGGCTCGCTGTCGGCGTATGCCTTCAGTGTTCTGGTGAGAGCCATGCGGAAACCTGTGAGGTGTGTACCGCCCTCGATGGTGTTGATGTTGTTTACGTATGAGTGTATGTTCTCGTTGTATTCGTTGTTGTACATCACAGCCACCTCGATGGGGATGTTCTGCTTCTCGGTCTTGAGATAGATAACATCATCGAAGAGATGCTGGCGGTGACGGTCAACGTAACGCACAAACTCTTTCAGACCGTCCTTGGCATGGAACACTTCCTGCTTTGTCTTGCCCTCCTCATCGGGGCGCATGTCGGTGAGTGTGATGGTGATGCCGGCGTTCAGATATGCCAGCTCGCGCATACGCTTTGCTATAATGTCGTATTTGTATGTCGTTGTGGTGAATATCGTCGGGTCGGGCCAGAACTGCTGGCGTGTACCGTTGAGCGTTGTCTCGCCCACCACCTTTACAGAGTAAAGGGGCTTGCCCTGCTCATATTCCTGCTGGTAGATTTTGCCGTCGCGGAACACCTGCGACATCATGTGGGTGGAAAGGGCATTTACACACGATACACCCACACCGTGCAGACCGCCGCTCACCTTGTATGAGCCTTTGTCGAACTTACCGCCGGCGTGGAGCACTGTCATAACCACCTCAAGAGCCGACTTGTGCATCTTCTCATGCTCGTCAACCGGAATACCGCGGCCGTTGTCCTGTACTGTGATGCTGTTGTCCTCGTTGATTGTAACCTCGATATGGGTGCAGTAGCCTGCCATAGCCTCGTCGATGGAGTTGTCCACGGTCTCGTTCACCAAATGGTGCAAACCTTTCTCGCTTATATCACCGATGTACATGGCGGGACGCTTGCGCACCGCCTCAAGTCCTTCGAGTACCTGAATGTTACTCGCGGAGTAATTGCTCTCCTGATTTATTTCTTCGTTCATTTTTATTGATATATTTTCTTTTTTGTGATGTCATGCAAGTGCAAGACTTGCAAAAACGTTGCAAAATTAATAAAAATATTTAAAAAAGCAGATTTGTTTGAAATAAAATGTAAGTAAAACCGTCAATTTACTGCCTTTTCGATAGTTTTTACCCTCTAAACAGTATAATTATGCATGTTATATGGCATATCGTGACTTTGTGGTGCGTATTTACAGATTGTAGAATATATTAAGCGGATACCAGGGGGCAAATGAAACTTTATCAAACTCATTACAGGAATAAGTTTGTGAAAACTAACAGAAAATTTCCCGATATCAATTTCTTTGCTTATATTTGCATCCATATTAAACAAAAATGTATGGAAAAGAAGGTAATGACACGTGAAGAAGCGCTACTACGTTTTGAGAAGGCAAAGGCTAAGAAGCGCGAGTGTATAAAAAAATTGGAACAGGAAATGAAAGAAGCCTATGAGAAACGTACCGGCTTGAAGGCTACCTATTTTTCTGCATTATGACAGAATTGTCTTTATCGAAAATAAACAGTCAATCGGGTTACACCGTAATGAAGGCAGAACATGAAGGATTCCTACATATAAATACAAAGACAACTTTACGTTGATATCATCATCCGTTATTGATTTAGACGGTTTGTTGAACCATGCAACAATAATAATCCGAAACGACAATCCCAACTTTGCCAAAGTTATAATTGAATTTACAGATACTATAAAGCTACTCAGTATGAAGCCATAGCAATATAATCTCGTTTTTGTCTGCAACACGATCTTTATTATATGCTGTGAACGGGCAAAAACGAGATTATGCCCCTACATTCAAGTGATACATTTATCCTATGCTGTCTATCACCCTGCGGTTGGCCTGTTCTATGCTGCTGTCATCCAATTCACGTATATACACCATTGTGGTGCGCGGGTTAGTGTGTCCCATGGCCTTGGATATGACTTTCAGGTCGACATCCGACCTGAAAGCTGCGCTTGCCCATGTATGGCGTGCCACATACGATGTCAGGGTATGATTCATGCCGGCCATGGCGGCAAGACGTTTCAGTGTACGGTTGTACGTGGTCAGTCGCGTGGCGTATTCGCGGACGGCATCTTCCAGTGATGCCGAGCGAATAATGGGAAATACGTATTCGCCCGATGCGCTGCCGTGGCGTGTCATTATTTCAGCCATACACGGCTCTATGGCCACACAGATACGCTGCCCGGTTTTGTGGCGGTAATATATTATATGACCGTTGGATATCTGCGATTTCTTTAGAAATGCAAGGTCGACGAACGGCATGCCCATGGCATAGAAGCTGAAGATGAATATGTCGCGGGCCAGTTCGAGAGGCGTTCCGGGGGTCAGTTTCAGAGACAGCAGCCGGCGGATGTCGTTCATGTCAGCCGACCGCTTGTCCGTTGGAGCCTTGCCGGTGAACACATGGCGGAACGGCCGGACATCAGTCACGATGCCGGCCTCTACAGCCCTGTTGTATATGGCACGCAGCGAGCGCATGTAACACGAAACTGTGTTGAGACATATCCCGCGCGACCGGAGCCATGCCTGATACGCTTCGGTCATGTCGGCGGTTATGTCGGACAGTGTTACGCCGTCTCCGGCAAACATGATGACGGAAGCTATGGCCGTGCGATAGTTGTTGCGCGTACTGACACTTCTTGATTTTCTCATGAACTGTGCTTCTCTGTCGGCGAAGGTGCTGAGCCTTACTGCACCCGTCTTTGTTTGGGGCTTGGTGCCGTTCTTCCTGATACTCATGTGGAAGTCGAATGAAATCTTGAACATAATAGTCTTTTGTTTTTGGGTTATTAAAATAAAGTTCTGACAAGCCGGAACATGCTCTGATTGCCAGGAAACAGCCTCCGGTATAGCCAGGCTGTGACAAATATACACAAAAATAACGTGTCTGTACGCTTGCCTCGCGCCGAGAGGAAAACCGGTTTCCAAGCTGTCTTTTTAATGTCTGCCTCGCGCCGAGAGGCAGACATTTTTTTATTCGTCCGTGGCAGGTTTGCCTTTGGCAGACACCGACATTACATAACATTTATCATATTTTTAAATTATCGTTTATGAAAAGAAGACTGATTATGTTTCTGGCCTCGCTGCTGCTCACCGCAGGAGCTGCGCTGGCCCAGACGGCTGTCACCGGCGTGGTGATCTCGCAGGATGACGGCCAGCCGGTTATCGGAGCCACCGTACAGGTGGTCGGCACCAACGTTGGAACCGTGACGGACACCAACGGAAAGTTCACTCTCACCGCACCCCGCGGCAAGGGAACCGTGAAGGTGACCTACGTGGGCATGCAGCCTACAGAGCTTGCGGTGAAGAGCAACATGAGAATCGTGCTGAAGCACGACAACACACAGCTTGACGAAGTGATGGTCGTAGCCTTCGGCACGCAGAAGAAATCGGCGTTCACCGGTTCTGCCACCGTCATCAACACCGACGAGTTGCAGAAAGCCCAGGTGAGCAACGTAACGAGCGCCCTGGCAGGAGCCGTGCCCGGCGTGCAGCTCACACAGAACAGCGGCCAGCCCGGTTCTGACCCCACGATACGCATCCGCGGATTCAGCTCGATCAATGCAAAGAACGACCCGCTCGTCATCGTCGACGGCGCTCCGTACAGCGGCGACCTGAACAACATCAACCCCGGCGACGTGGAGTCGATGACAGTGCTCAAGGACGCGGCATCGAATGCCCTTTACGGTGCACGCGGTGCCAACGGCGTTATCATGATAACCACAAAGCAGGCCAAAAAAGGTCAGGATGCCAAAGTGACACTCGACGCCAAATACGGCTGGAACACGCGTGCCCTGCAACACTACGACGTGATAAGCAATCCGGCACAGTATTACGAGATGCACTACGGCGCACTGGTGAGCCGCTACAAGCAGGACGGACTGAGCGACGCCGAGGCATGGCAGAAGGCCAACAGCACGCTGACCGGTTCGGCTGCCAACGGCGGATTGGGATATAACATTTGGACCGTGCCCGAAGGACAGTCGATCATAGGCCGCAACGGCAAGCTCAACCCCAACGCCACACTGGGACGCATGGTGACAGGAGCCGACGGCAACGAATACTGGATTACTCCCGATGACTGGGAGGACGAGGGCACACGCACCGGCTCGCGTCAGGAATACAACCTCTCGATAAACGGCGGAAGCGACCGCGGAACATTCTATGCCTCGGCCGGCTACCTGAAGAACGAGGGCATTACGGCCAAATCGGACTACGAGCGCTTCACAGGCCGTCTGCGCGCCGACTATCAGGTGAAGAAGTGGCTCAAGGTGGGTGCCAACATGTCGTTCGCACACTACGACGTCAACTCGCTGAGTACCAGCAACGAGGGTAACGAGGTGTCTACAGCCAATATCTGGGCCTTCACCAACCGCATCGCCCCCATCTATCCGCTTTACGTACGCAACGGCAACAAGCAGATAATGACCGACGCCAACGGCATCACCATGCTCGACTACGGTAACGGCATGAACGGCGGGCTCAACCGCCCGTTCATCGGCGACGCCAACCCCATACAGGACAATTTGCTCAACACATACCAGCGTGAGGGCAACTCGGCAAGCGCCACCGGATTCATCGACATCGACATCATCGAGGGATTGAAACTGACACTCAACGGAACATACCATCTCGACGAGATACGCGGTACGGTGGTTCACAACCCCTACTACGGACAGTTTGACAACACCGGCGGAACTGTAAATAAGGAGCACGACCGCAACTACAACTACAACCTGCAGCAGCTGCTCAACTACACACGCACCTTCGCCGACAAGCACACGGCAACCTTGCTTCTCGGACACGAATACTACGACAACTGCGACTACGTGCTGTATGCCTCAAAGTCGAAGATGTTCTCGCAGGACAACAAGGAGCTCAACGGAGCCATACTCGACGAACAGAGCGCAGGCTCATACAAACTGCGTTACAACAACGAAGGTTACTTCGGACGCCTGCAGTACGACTACGACGACAAGATATACGCCTCGGCATCGCTGCGCCGCGACGCCTCGTCACGCTTCGCGGTAGACCACCGCTGGGGTACGTTCTGGTCGGCAGGTGCAGCATGGATAATGACCAAGGAGAAGTTTATGGAGAGTACCTCCGGCTGGCTCGACATGCTCAAGGTGAAGGCCTCCATCGGTTCGCAGGGTAACGACAACATCGGTAACTTCCGCTACACCGACCTGTTCAACATCAACAACTCGGGCGGCGAGATAGGTACATCATTCAACGCCAAGGGTACGGAAGACATCACTTGGGAGACCAACACCAACTTCAACGTGGGTGTGGAGTTCCAGATGTTCAAGCGCCTGACCGGTTCGTTGGAGTTCTACCACCGTAAGACCACCGACATGCTCTTCGCCTTCTCAGTGGCTCCGTCGCTTGGCTACTCGAGCTATTACGACAACGTGGGAGACCTCTACAACCAGGGCTTCGAGCTTACGCTTAACTACAACGCCATCAACAAGAAGAACTTCCAGTGGGACGTGAACTTCAACATCGCATCACTCAAGAACCGCATCACCATGCTCCACCCCGACAAGAAGACCAACACCTTCTACGATGCCGACGGAAAGGAGTACAAGGGATATACATCCACCAACTTCGTTATCGCCGAAGACATTTCGATGTACACATGGCGCATGCGCGAGTTTGCGGGCGTGAACGAAAACGGAGAGTCGATGTGGTGGAAGAACAAGTTCGAGGAAGTGACCAACGCCGACGGCACCAAGACAAAGAAATGGGCCGGACGCGAGACCACGACAACATATTCGGAGGCCGACTACTACATGACCGGCGAAACAACCATCCCGAAGTTCTACGGAGGTTTCGGCACCACGCTTCAGGCTTACGGCTTCGACCTGTCGGTGAACTGCTCGTTCCAGCTCGGCGGAAAGCAGTATGACGCAACATACGCCGACTTCATGTCATCTCCCACAAGCAACTATACCGGATCCAACTTCCACAAGGATCTGCTCGATGCATGGACACCCGAGAACAACGGCAGCGACATCCCGCGCTTCCAGTACAACGACCTGTACAGTTCTTCCGCGTCTACACGCTTCCTCACCAACGCAAGCTATCTGAACATCGAGAACATCAACCTCGGCTACACACTGCCGTCGTCGCTGATGAGAAAGATTGACATAGAGAAGCTGCGCATCTATCTCTCATGTGAGAACGTATGCTACTTCTCGGCACGCAAGGGCTTCGACCCCCGCCAGTCGTACGACGAGACAACCAACGCCACATTCTACTCGCCCATCAGGACATTCTCCGTTGGTGCCACCCTTACATTCTAACCGTATAACGAACGAAAAAGAAAGGAACATATAACAATGAAGAATATATATAAAAGAATATTTCCGGTGTTCTGTCTGGCCGCCACAATGTCATTGGGCAGCTGTATAGAAGAGGTGGAGCCGGAGGATGACTACGCCACCAACGAGCAGGTAGGAGCATCGGCCAGCGCGCTCGAGGCATCAGTGAACGGTATACCCACGCAGATGACCGAAGGATATCTCGTATACAAGGGAGAGCAGGTGAACGAGACCGACATGGGATACCCGCAGTTCATGATTGCCCTGACGGAGATGCTGGGCGACATGTACCCCGGCGGAGAACCGGGCTACGACCACTACACATCGTACAACACGCTGCAGGGCACGGGACTGTCAGAAACCGGATATTACTCGTACCTGCCGTGGTTCACGCTATATCAGTTCGTAAAGACGGCCAACGACGTTATAGGCGCAGTCGACCTTGAGTCGGCCAACGACCAGCAGAAGGGACTGCTCGGCTCGGCCTATGCCGCACGCGCCTTCGACTACTATATGCTGATGACACTCTTCGAGCCGGTGGAGAACAAGTATACCGACTGCTCGAAGGTGCTCGGACTGACCGTGCCCATCGTTACGGAGGCCACCACGGGCGAAACAGCCAAGAACAATCCGCGCGTGAGCCACAAGGAGATGATGGAGTTCATCCTGTCCGACCTTGACAAGGCCATCGAGTGCCTCTCGGTGACCGATGCCAAGAGCCGCCGCCTGCCCGGTCTGGCCGCCGCCTACGCCATACGCGCCAAGGTGCACCTGTGGGACGCCGACTACGAGAACGCCGCCAAGTATGCCCGCATGGCCATCGACGAATCGGGTGCCCGCCCGATGAACCAATCGGAGTGGACCGACCCTACCACCGGCTTTGCCAAGGCTTGCCCGTCGTGGCTGTGGTACATCAACTACTCGGGTGAGAGCATGCGCAACCTCGCCAACTTCGTGGGATGGATGTCACCCGAGTCGGAGTGGGGATATGCCGACCTGACGCAGCCCTGCATTGACAAGTCTCTGTACGACAAGATAGGTACGAACGACTTCCGCAAGAACGTGTTCGTCAATCCGGGCAAGTACGCATACTACAACTATCAGACATCGCGCGACCGCGACTTCATCGAGAACGCACCCGACTACATGGCACTGAAGTTCCGCTGCCTCAACGGCAACCACGCCACCTACTCCATCGGCGGTGCCACCGACGTGCCCGTACTGCGTGTGGAGGAGATGTATCTGATAGAGGCCGAGGCCGTGGCCGCATCGAAGACCGTGGCCGAGGGTGCGGCGCTGCTCAACGCGTTCATGAAGACGTACCGCGACCCGGCATACAGCTTCACCACCACCGACCTGCGCCGCCTCCAGCTCGAAGTGCTCACACAGATGCGCATAGAGTTCTGGGGTGAGGGCAACGCCTTCGCCTCGGCAAAGCGCCTCAAGCCCAACGTTATACAGAACTATGAGGGAACCAACGCCCCGTCAGACCCGCACAAGATAAACTGCGAGGGCATAAAGCCCAACTGGACACTGATGATACCTATAGATGAGGTGAACGCCAACAGTGCCCTCTACGGCAACAACAATCCCAACCCGTCGGCTGCAGTAGAAGGCCCGACACCCATAGGGACGTTCGCACCGGGTAAATAAACATATCAAACATTATAAAACAAACAACGATGAAAATAAATAAGATATATTTTTCGTTCATGGCTATGCTGGCGATGATGCTCACGGCCTGTTCGTCGGACGATGACTACAGCGGTCCCGGAGCATGGGATGCCGCCGAGGGCTATGCAGACGTGGAGTTTGTGAAGACATCGTACAGCCTCGAGGTAGACCCCACCGACCCAACCACCATGCAGGTGGAACTGAAACGCCGCAACACAAGCGGCAGCGTCACTGTGCCATTCACGGTGGTAAGCAACGACAATGAAGTGTTCACCGCAGGCAACGCCACATTTGCCGACGGTGAGGAAACGGCCACGGCCGACATCGACTTCTCAAAGGCCGAAATCGGCACGACATACTCGCTCGTCATCAGCATTGACGACAAGGCCGCCACATCACAGTACACAGAGAAATCGGTATGTAAAATCACCATCACACGCGTAAAATGGAACGACGTGGGCTACTATGTCGACGGCGAAACGGGAGAGAAGGTTGAAGGTTACGCAATGTACCGCGAAGACTACCTTACCACTTTCTTCGGCGTGGAAAACATCGAGTTCCCCACCCGCATACAGGAGCGCGAGGACAAGCCGGGCTATTTCCGACTCATCAACACATACGGAGCGGGATTCCCGTACAACGAGCCGGGCGACTATGATGCCGACAACGACTACTACATATTCATCGATGCCACCGACCCCGACAAGGTGTTCATACCGTCTGCCTGCCCTGTAGGCATGGACTGGGGGTACGGCATGTTCTACATGCACAGCTTTGCCGGATATTACCTTGCAAAGAACGACCCAAAAGCCGACGATTACTACGGTACATACGCCAATGGCGTAATCTCGTTCCCGAAAGGCGCCCTGATGATAGCCATGGCCGACTATAACGACGGCGGACTGTATGCAAGCAACAACAACGGTCTGTTCAGAATTGTTCTCGACCCGAGCAAACTGAAATATGAGGCATCGCTGGAGGAAGACTTCACATGGGAGGAAGTGTTCGACGGTGAGTTCAGTTCCGAGAGCCTCGGAACCACAGGCAAGGCCAAGTTGCTCAAGGGTACGTGCGTGACCACAACCGACAACTGCGACAAGGTGTTCGCCGAAGAGTACGGAACGGCCTATAAGGTGGTGGCACCCTATGCCGACGGCTACGACCTGACATTCTGCGTGAAGGAAGACGGCAGCATCACCATACCGGAGGATTACAGTATTCAGGCCACCGGTCTCAAAGCAATGTCTACTATGATATATGCCAAAATAAATGCCGCCGTGTCATCATTCGGCGAGAATGAAATACAGCTCAACATCTCGTTCCAGGACGAGAAGGGAACGCTCGACTTCGGCACAACCACCGAGACTCTGGCAAACATCACATACACACCCGTAGGAACAGGTACATACACTTACACCTGTCTTTTCGAAAACCCGATATCCGTTCCCGGATACGTGCTCAGCAAGCGCGACGACAAGGACAACGTGTACATGATAAGCGAATGGGGAGACGAAGAGGTGAACTTCATCTTCACATGGGACAAAGCCACAAACAACTGCGCCGTTGCCGAGCAATACTATTGCACGGATGCCCAATACGGTGCCATCAGCGTGGCCGACATACCCACATGGCAGGGCGACCCGGCTATGTATGAAGATTTCCCGTCATACTACGATGAAGCCACAAGCACATTCCATTTCAATGTATCATACTTCGTGAGTGACGGATATTTCGGATATGGCGAAGAGACGTTCCAGGTCACATTCAACAGCAATGCCCCGGCAAAGACCAAGGCCGCAAGAACGATACCTTCCGTCAACTTCGGAAAGAAATCGTTAAAGTCAGGCCACAAGCGTCCGGCCCGCTTCACTGCCAGAAAAACAAACATCAAGGCCATTAAGAACAACGCGGCACCGTTTGCAGCTTTCTAATGCCGCAATCTGAATAAAATTGACTTCCCCATCCCTGAAAGCATACAAAAGCTGCAGGGATGGGGATGTTTTTATTGACGGTAAAACGTTGTCCCATACCGTTTATACATAAATTTCGTGTTATCAAAACTATTTTCATTATTATCAAAAAAATATTGATACAACATGCACGATTCTCAATAAAATAACTTATATTTGCAGCATATAAACTTTAGAGCGGGGAATGGGTATATAGTTACTTCATTTTTATTGCCAATAAAAAATAATAGTATGAAAAAGTTATTTTATTCATTATTCGTTTTTGCCATTATGGCATGTACTATAATTGGAATATTTCCAGACACATGATTTATAATTTTCAAGTAATCAACTAAATAACAACAAATTATGAAACACTTTATATTAATATTGCTTTGCGCCATCTGTGGCCTCCTGTCTCTTATACACATCTCCGAGC
>ENA-OYXU01000430-OYXU01000430.1-human-gut-metagenome-genome-assembly--contig:-NODE-430-length-16891-cov-4.790924_pt1 | contig 16891 bp, 11 predicted proteins | sample MGYA00243243_ERZ653435 | MGnify/ENA primary metagenome ERZ653435 (study PRJEB26926, sample SAMN06165113) | human gut metagenome | biome: ENVO:00009003; feature: ENVO:2100002; material: ENVO:00002003... | reverse complement strand
ATCGTCGGCAGCGTCAGATGTGTATAAGAGACAGACTATGACCCGTCCACTCCCGAGGATGAAAAAGACGTTGCCGAAGACAACGAAGAAGAGGAGGAAGAAGAGGAAGACGGCGATGACGCCGGCGAAGGCGACGATGAGGATTCCCCCGACGGCGAGCAGCCTGACACCACGCCTGCGGCCGTAAAACGTGGAGCCGCTCCCAAGTTCGTGACCTCCGGTCTCCCACGCTATCTGGAGGGCGCGCGCTATTGGCTGCACTGGGCCGGTTTCCCTGAATACGTCTACTCCCCATACCACGGAACCAACGACTACAAGGACGATTACACCGACCGCGGGCACTGGGTGAACTATCTGGCCGGCGGCTCGCGCGTGCTCCCTGGCCGCGACGGCCTTAACCTTCCCGTCGACCTGTCGTTCGCGCTCCATACCGATGCCGGAAAGAAATCCGATGACTCGTTCATCGGTACCCTCGGCATATACTTCACCAACAACGGCGCAAGCTACATCGACGGCACCCCCCGGATCAACTCGCGAATGCTGACCGATGTGCTGCTGGGACAGATCACCCGCGACATCCGCCGCCAATGGGAACCGAACTGGACGCGCCGCTCCATGTGGGACAAATCCTACCTGGAGGCCCGCGTGCCGGAGGTCCCCAGCACGTTGGTTGAGCTGCTGAGCCATCAGAACTTCGCCGACATGCAGTACGGCCTCGACCCTGAGTTCCGCTTCACCGTGGGCCGTGCCATCTACAAGGGCATGGCACGTTTCCTGGCACAGCGCAAGGACCGCGAGCTGGTGATCCAGCCGCTCCCCGTCAAGGATTTCAGCATAAAGCGCACACGCAAGGGGCAGTACCGCCTCAGCTGGGAACCGCGTCCCGACGAGCTGGAGTCAACGGCGATGCCGACGGAGTACGTCATCATGGAGCGTTCCGGCTCGGACATGGGATTCCATAAGATCGGCTCCACCAAGAACACGCACTTCGACATCAAGGTGCCAGACCATGACATACATTCGTTCCGCGTGATCGCCACCAACGCCGGAGGCGCCGCGTTCCCCAGCGAGACCCTGGCCCTCCGCGAGGCTCCCGACAACTCACAGCCTGTGCTTGTGGTCAACGGCTTCGACCGCGTGTCCGGTCCCGGACACTTCTCGTCGAACGGCACGGCCGGCTTCGATTCCGAGAAGGACTTCGGCGTGCCCTACATACGGGACATCTCCTTCTCCGGATACCAGACCGAATTCCGCCGTAGCACCGGCGACGGCTTCGGCAAGAGCGGCTCGGGCTATGTGGACATGATCATAGCCGGAAACACGTTCGACTATCCTGCGCTTCACGGCGCGGCCATATCCAATGCCGGACGCGGCTTCGTGTCCACAAGCGCCTCGGCCGTGGAGAACGGCACTGTCAACATGCACGAGTATCCCGTGGTGGACGTGATCCTGGGCAAGCAGAAGTCCACCGTCACCGGACGTGGCCACAGCGGTGTCCGTTTCCATGTCCTGACGCCCGAGATGCAGAAGAAGCTACGCAGATACTCCGACAAGGGCGGACGCCTGATACTGAGCGGCGAGTACATCAGTTCCGACCTTCTGGGAATACAGAGCCAGGGAGAGGACCGCGAGTTCGCACGCCAGGTGCTGGGCCTGGCCCAGGGCGAATCCTACGGTGCAGGAAACGGACGCATCCGCGACTCCAAAGGCAACACGCTCCCCTACTCCTCGACGCTGAACCAGGATATGTACATCGTCGAGAATCCCGACATACTCAAGGCTGATCCCGACGCCAAGGCCGAGACCATCCTGACATTCGACAACGGAGAGCCGGCCGGTCTGAACGTGACACGCGGCAAAAGCAAGGTCACGGTTATGTCCGTGCCCTTCGAGTCAATCACCGACGCACAGGCACGCGACCGTCTGATGCGACGTCTGCTCGAAAAATAAACCCTCCGCCTCAACCCCAAGAACCGAAACATCATGGACATAGTCAAATTCACAAACGTCAACGAACTGAGGGAACACATCTTCCGCTCGGCACCGGAACAGCACATACTGCTGCAGATCGACGACAAGGATGTAGAGATCACGGCGGAATCGATAAGGCGTCTGGAGGAACTTGCGGCCGACATCGACTCCACCCTGACCTACTGCCACTACCGCGAGCGGATGCCCGACGGCTCGCTGCAGGACCATCCAGTAATCGACTATCAGCCGGGGTCGGTGCGCGATGACTTCGATTTCGGATCGCTGGTGCTGCTGAACACCGCCGATTTCCTGTCCGCCACCGAGGACTTCGCCGACGAGGAATCCTCCATGCTGGACGGCGGATGGTACGCAATGCGCCTGCGCATCACCATGGGCAAGATGGTGATGATGGTGCCGGAATACCTCTATACCGTCAGCAAGGCGGATTTCCGTGACAGCGGCCAGAAGCAGCACGACTATGTCAACCCGCGCAACAAATCCTACCAGCGCGAGATGGAGAAGGTCCTGACCGACTACCTGGGCGACATCGGCGGCCTTGTGAACACCGAGCGCGAGGATGTGGACTACGACGCCGAACCGTACCCGGTGGAGGCCTCGGTCATAATTCCGGTACGCAACCGCGCCCTGACCGTACGCGACGCCGTGGAGTCCGCCCTGCGTCAGGAGACGGACTTCAGTTACAACGTGATCGTGGTGGACAACGACTCCACCGACGGCACCACAGCCCTGCTGGAGTCAATCCATGACCCGAGACTGATACACATCCGCGTCCGCGATGACGAGAAGCTGGGCATAGGAGGCTGCTGGAACCGCGCCATCAACGACGACCATTGCGGACGTTTCGCAATCCAGCTGGACTCCGATGACGCCTACGAGGGCACGAACGCCATTCAGGCTGTGGTCAACAAGTTCCGCAGCGGCAACTACGGCATGGTGATCGGCAGCTACACCATGACGGACCGTGAATGGAGGGAGATTCCCCCGGGAGCCATAACCCATGACGAATGGACCGACGTGAACGGTCCCAACAACGGACTGCGCATCAATGGATTCGGGGCTCCCCGCGCCATCCTCACCTCGCTGGCGCGACGGTTCCCGTTCCCCAACGTTTCCTACGGCGAGGACTACGCCATGGTTCTGCGCGTCAGCCGCTCGTACCGAATCGGGCGGATCTTCTACCCCATCTACCTGTGCCGACGCTGGGAGGGGAACTCCGACGCCGGACTGACCATCCAGAAGACCAACGCCAACAACGAGTACAAGGATTTCCTTCGCTCGGTGGAACTGATGGCCCGTGTGCGCGAGGCCTCGCAGAACGATTCCTCCCGCCGCGCCGGATGGCAGTTGCTCGGCTCGATTCCATCAGGAGCCCTGGGCGATGACTTCTGGAAGGACCTGCCCGATATGTCGGACATGGATCCGGATGAGATAGACCCTGATTTCGATGACTTAGATTCCGATGACGACGATGAGTAATCCAAAACCCGCCAAGGCCCCGAGGCCGCTGAACCTGGAGACCATAAACACACTGGTGGAATACCAGCTGTCCACATGGCCCGAGGCACAGAAACGCTATCTTGACCTGGGGCGCACGCAACGCAAGAAGCTCGACTTAGGCGACCTTCCGGCGGCGCTGCAGCTGAATCCGGCGCGCATAGTCTCCACCGGAGCCGACGTCAGCAGGGAGGCTATAGAGAAGCGCCCCTGCTTCCTCTGCTGCCAGAACCGTCCCAAGGAACAATGCTCGGCCGAATGGATGGAAGGATGGGACCTATGCGTGAATCCGTTCCCGATACTCCCCATACATTTCACCATCATCGCGCGCTCGCACCGGCCGCAGCAGAATCCTCCCTTCGAGATGGCGGCCATGGCCGAGGCCGCGCCGGACCTGGTGTTCTTCTTCAACGGCGCCAAGGCCGGGGCTTCCGCACCGGACCACCTGCACATGCAGGCCGTCCTGAAATCGGAACTTCCATTGCTGGGGATCACCGAAAAACACCATCCCTCATCGCGTCCCGGGTTCGTTTCATCGCAGGACCTCGGACTGGATCTCCCCTTTCAGTTCGTAAGCGCGGTGATAACTCCCGACCGACAGGGCGCAGCCATGCTGGTAGCGATCCGCGATGCTTTCGGAGTCGATGATGAGGGAAATCCCGACAACGGTCTGATCAACGTGTTCTACTGGATGGGAGCCGACCGGATGCTGCGCGCGTTGGTTATTCCCAGACGGACGCACAGGCCGCACCATTATTTCCTGGAAGAGCCTGAGAAGGTGGTGGTGGCGCCGGGAGCCATCGACATGACCGGACTGATGATAACCCCGCGTGCCGTGGATTTCGAGAAACTCGATGCCGACACTGTCCGCCGGATATACAATGAAGTCGCGTTTTCGGACGCTCTGCCGGAATCCGTCAAAAAGCATTTCGGACTATGACCGCATCCAAGAATCGATCTCCCTGGGCATGGATTCCCTCGCTATATATAGCCGAGGGAATCCCCAGTTTCGTGGTGAACAGTTTCACGGTGATCATCTACACCCAGATGGGAATCGGGCTGAAGGAAATGGCCTTCTACACCGGATGGCTGTATCTGCCGTGGGTCATCAAGCCCTTCTGGAGTCCGTTCGTCGACATATTCAAGACCAAGCGCGGCTGGATCCTGGCTATGCAGCTGCTGTTGGGCGTCTCTATGGCCGCTGTGGGATTCCTGCTCCCCACCCCGTTCTTCTTCACGGCCACGCTCATGGTATTCTGGCTCATGGCATTCCTGTCGTCGACCCACGACATAGCCGCCGACGGCTTCTATATGCTGGCCCTCACCGCCCACCAGCAGGCCGCCTTTGTGGGCGTACGAAACACATTCTACCGCATCGCCTCACTTTTCGGACAGGGTGGCCTGGTCATGCTTGCCGGTCACCTGCAGCAACGCGGCATGGCCACCGGGTCTTCGTGGAGCATCGTGTTCATGGTCCTCTCCCTGCTGTTCCTGGCCATCGCCCTCTACGACTACCTCATCCTGCCGCACAGCCCCGGCGACAAGCCCATGCCGGGCGTCACCGCCAGGTCAATCATCAGGAATTTCGGCATGACGTTCGTCACCTTCTTCCGCAAGCCTCACATCGTGACGGCCCTGTGCTTCATGCTGCTGTACCGTCTGCCCGAGGCCCTGTGCCTGAAACTGACGCAGCCGTTCATGCTGGCGACAAGGTCCGACGGCGGCCTGGGACTCACCACCATACAGCTGGGACTGGTCAACGTATGGGTCGGAGTGCTGGCGTTGCTGGCCGGCGGAATATTGGGCGGAGTCGCCATAGCCAAGGGAGGCTTCCGCAAATGGCTGTGGCCAATGGCCATGTCGCTGACGCTACCATGCGTGTTCTACTGCTTCCTTGCGATGTTCCAGCCTGACAACTTCATCCTGATATGTCTGGCGGTAGGAATCGAGCAGTTCGGATACGGATTCGGATACACCGCCTTCATGCTCTACCTGATCTACTTCAGCAAAGGCCCCAGCGAGACCTCCCACTTCTCGTTCTGCACCGCATTCGCCTTCATGGGACTGATGATTCCAGGAATGTTCGCCGGATGGCTGCACGACTTCTTCCAGCACATGAACCTGTTCGGCATGGAAGGCCCGCAAGGTTACGTCAACTTCTTCTGGCTCGTGATGCTGAGCTGCCTCGCCACCTTCGCCGTCTGCAAGTCACTGCATGTGGATCCCGAATTCGGTAAAAAGAAATAGACATGCGCCACTGCTGCACCGACATACGCACGTTTAAATCACTCCTCGCCTGGAGTGTGCTGCTGTTGCTGCTGTCGGGATGCTCGGCGACAAAATTCGTACCGCCGGGCCGGTTGCTTTTAGATGACGTGAACGTCAGCGTCAACGACACCACGGGAACGTTCACCAGCCGGGAACTGAAGACTTACCTGCGCCAGCGTCCCAACAACAAATTCCTGAACCTGACCAAGATGCGTCTGGGCGTGTACAACCTGTCCGGCCAGGATTCCACAAAATGGTGGAACAAATGGGTGCGACGCATGGGCGAGCCGCCTGTGCTGTTCAACGCCGAGGCCACCGATAACGACGCCCGGCAGCTGCTCCGCGCAGCCAACAACGCCGGATTCCTGCACGCCACCGTGCGCACCGATTCCTTTCCGGACCACATCAAGCGCAAGACGCGCCTCACATACGACGTGGATCTCGGCACGCCGCACGTCATCAACTCCATATCCTACGAATTCCCCAACGACACCGTCCGCGAGTTCGTGATGATGGACTCCCTGCGCTTCCCCATCCGCATCGGCGACCGGCTGGACCGCAATGTCCTGGAACAACAGCGCGACATAATCGCCACGGGAATGCAGAACCGGGGCTACTGGGCGTTCGGCAAGGAGTACATCACCTTCATAGCCGATACGGCCCAGGATTCGCGTCTGGTGGAACTGGAGATGACCATCCGCGAGCCGAAACAGCGTCCTGATTCCGCGGCTAGCATCCTGGAGAGCCACCGTCGGTATCTGATCCGCAACATCTACTACATTCCGGACTACGATGCCGCCGATTACCCCGACCCGCGCTCGTACCGCGCCAAAGACACCGTGGATTACAAGGGAATCACCATCCTGTACGGAGACAAACGTTACCTGCGTCCCGGCGTCCTGGAGGAGAACTGCTATTTCAGGCGTGGAGAGATTTACCGGGGCCACGACCTGAACAACACCTACACCGCCCTGGGGCGCCTGTCGATACTGAAGTTCATCAACATACGTCTGATTCCGGTCGGAGCCATCGGTACCGACGGTCTACTGGACGTCTACATCCTGCTGACTCCGGACCGAAGCCAGTCGTTCTCGCTTGAGGTGGAGGGAACCAACTCCGAAGGGGACTTAGGAGTGGCGCTGGCGTTGGGTTACGCCCACCGCAACGTGGGTCGTGGCTCCGAACTGCTGAACGTGCGTCTGCGCGGATCCTACCAGGCCCTGAACGGAGATCTGGAAGGTTTCATACACGACCGTTTCATGGAGTACGGCGCCGACGTCTCCGTCTCCTTCCCCAAGTTCAAGATTCCGTTCCTGCACGAGAGCTTCAAGAAGAAAATACGCGCCACCACCGAGCTGAACCTGAGCCTGAACTACCAGGAGCGCCCCGAATACACGCGCATTGTGTCAGCCGTCGGCTGGAGTTACAAATGGGCACGCCGTAACGACCCGTCGCGCTACGTCTGGACTCCACTGGACATTTCCTATATCTACCTTCCGGCCAGCACCAACGACTTCATCGACCAGATAGCACCGGACAACCCCTTGCTCCGTTACAGTTACGAGGACCACTTCATAATGCGTGCCGGATTCCAGTTCTACCACAACACCAAGCGGCAGCCCGTCCTGGGGATGCGCAACCCGCTTCAGCGCGACGTGTTCACCTACCGCGTCAACGCCGAGGTGGCCGGGAACCTTCTGTTCGCAATCAACTCCATCTTCACGCCCCGCCGTGACTTCCATAAGGATCCATACAAGGTGTTCGGCATCCGGTACTCGCAGTACTTCCGACTGGACACCGACTTCACCTACCTGCGGTCGTTCGACTCCCGCAACGCGCTGGCATGCCATGCCGGGTTCGGCATCGGAGTGCCCTACGCCAACTCGTCCATCATGCCGTTCGAGAAGCGCTTCTACGGCGGCGGCGCCAACGGCGTGCGCGGCTGGTCGGTGCGTACGCTGGGACCAGGACGGTACCCCGCCACCAACTCCCAGTCCGACTTCATCCACCAGTGCGGCGACATCCGCCTGAACCTGAGCGTGGAGTACCGCGCCAAGATGTTCTGGGTTGTCGAGGGGGCGGTGTTCGTCGACGCCGGCAACATCTGGACCATCCGCGACTACGAGTCCCAGCCTCAGGGCGCGTTCCGGTTCAAGGATTTCTATAAGGAGATAGCCATGTCGTACGGCGTCGGAATCCGTCTGGATTTCGAATACTTCCTGATACGTTTCGACCTCGGCATGAAGGCCCGCAACCCTGCCATAAACCAGGAGCCGTGGCCACTGGTCCATCCGGTATGGAGCCGCGACCACGCCTTCCATTTCTCGATAGGTTATCCCTTCTGATTTGTTATATTGAAAAAAAGATTGATTATGAAGAAATATGTTATTTTCGACCTGGACGGCACGTTGCTCAACACGATCGCCGACCTTGGCAACGCCTGCAACCACGCCTTGGAGAGGGCCGGATTCTCGACTCATCCCCTCTCGGCCTACAACTACATGGTCGGGAACGGGGTGCGGAAACTGCTGGAACGCGCACAGCCGGACGCCGGTCCCGACACCATCGACATGCTGTTCAAACTGTTCCGGGAATACTATGACAATCATTGCACGGACATGACCAAGCCTTACGCGGGTATTCCGGAACTGCTGATGGACCTGCGCGACCGCGACATCGCGCTGGCAGTGACCAGCAACAAGTACCAGGCCGCCGTGGAGAAGATCATCGGACATTACTTCCCGGACATCGAGTTCGCGGCCGTACTCGGGGAGAACGGCCAGCGTCCCCGCAAGCCGGATCCAAGCATTGTGTTCGAGGCTCTGAACATCCATCACTGCCCCAAACAGGAGGTTCTGTACGTGGGTGACTCGGCCGTGGATATGGAGACGGCCCGCCGCGCCTGCGTCGAGTCCTGCGGCGTGACATGGGGATTCCGTCCCGTGTCGGAACTGCAGGCCGCATACGCCGACCATATCGTCTCCGACCCGTCGGAGATACTGACATTGGCGCTGCGGCAGCCAGTCGTTTGAACGGACGCCGCAGGCTGATTCAGTCATGGCTTACGGAGCATCAGCAAAGTCCAGACTATGGTGATCAGAGTAACGCCTGTGTCGGCGAACACCGCCGCCCACAGCGACGCGATGCCGAAAGCTCCCAGAATCATCACAAGCGCCTTCACTCCGATTGCAAAACCTACATTCTCCACCACAGTACGCTGAACGCGTCGCGACAGCCTGACGGCACGAGGCAGCATCGACAGATTGTCGCCCGATATGATCACGTCGGCCGTATCCATCGCCATCCCTGTGCCCATGGTACCCATGGCCACACCCACGTCGGACGCCGCTATGGCCGGGGCATCGTTGATGCCGTCGCCTACAAACGCCGTGCCTCCCTCTTGACGCATCCCGGCCACAATCCGCTGCTTGTCCTGTGGCAGCAGTTCACCCTGCCAGGAATCCGCGCCAACCTCGCGGGCCACAAGCTCCACGGCCGGCAGCCTGTCGCCGGAGAGGACCGTGACCTTGATTCCCATCCCGTGCAGATCGTCTATCGCCGCACTGGCCTCCTGCTTGATGGTGTCCACCAGATAGATCGAGCCGATGTATCGTCCGTCCACTGCCACGCAGATACGCGACCCGGCCTTGTCGGACTTCGGTGCCTGGATTCCCTGGGCCTCCATCAGCTTATGCGATCCGACCACAACCCGGCTTGCGCCGATACGTCCCTGCACGCCGTGGTTTATGGCCTTGACATCCGTGGCCCCCGGAACAACTATGCCTTTTTCCCTGGCATACGCGCAGATGGATTTGGCAAGAGGATGGGTGGAATCGGCGTCGACCGCCGCGGCATAAGCCATGACCGTGGCGTCATCGAAGCCATCGGCATGCTCGATGCCGTCCACATGGAACTCCCCTGTGGTCAACGTGCCGGTCTTGTCGAACACCACGTTGCGTACCTTGCGCATGGCGTCAAGATAAGTCGAGCCTTTGAACAGAAGTCCAATCCTGGAAGCCGTCCCAAGCGACACGAAGTAACTGAGCGGAATGCTTACCACCAGCGCGCAGGGACACGAGCACACCAGGAACACCAGCGAGCGGCGCAGCCATGTCTGCCATACGAAGCCGCCTCCACCGATAGCCAATACAATCCAGGGGATGAAGAATATACCCAAAGCCAGCGTGAACACCACCGGAGTGTACCAACGCGTGATACGGCGCAGCATGGTCTCCGTATGCGACTTGCCGGCCTGGGCGTCCTCGATCATCTTCAGTATGCGTGTCATCGATGAGTCATCGAACGCACGCAGCGTCACGGCCTCGATGGGGCGGTCCACAGGAATTATACCCGACGGCAGTTCATCTCCCGGATTGAACACCCTCGGAACGGATTCACCCGTTATGGCCGCCGTGTCGAATTCAACGGGATTTTCTCCTGACAGTTTCGCGTCGATAGGGACACGCTCGCCCGGCTGCACCAGGATATGCGTGCCAACAGGCAGGTCCCTGGGGCTTACGGTCCGTTTACGGCCGTCCTCCACCACAGTGGCCGTATCCGGAATACGCCCCAACAGAGACTTGATTCGGCGGCGCACATCGTCGGAAGCCGTATCCTCCAGTTTTTCCCCGAAAGAATAGAACAGCAGGACCGCCACCGCCTCGGGATATTCACCGATTATGAAAGCTCCGATGGCTGCGGCCACCATCAGCGTGAACTCGTTCATCACGCTTCCCGAACGCCAGGTCTCCACCATCTCCCGCACCACAGGCACACCCACCGGCAGAATCGCGATGATGCTGAAAGCCAGGGCATACCAGTTGATATGGCCCGTTTCGGCACCTGGAAGCAGCGCGAATACACCGGTATGCTCCAGAATCACATATGCCACAAGAAGCACCCCGCTCACCAATTCCCTGGCATATGCTTCCAGGAAGCCCCGCATCCCCCCTTCTCCGTGGCTATGCCCATGACTATGCTCATGACTATGTTTATGCTCATGACTATGTTTATGCTCATGACTATGTTTATGTTCATGACTGTGTTTATGTTCATGACTGTGTCCCGGATCGGTCTCAGACTTATGTCCGTGACAATGCCTGCATTCGTGTGCCATAATTTCAACGTTTTCTTGATTACGTTACAAAATTACAACAATCCGGATGCACATGTTGTGCAGAATCACATCCTCCGTGGCAAGCCTCCGTGGAAATCCTCCGCGGCTATCCTCCGCGGCTATCCTCCGCGGCAAGCCTCTGTGGAAATCCGCCGCATCAGGACTGGTTCTGTGTGCGAGGTTCACCTCGCCCGCAGCCTTATCCGCTGCACTTCGGACACAGCCCTGTTATTACATACGATATGTCCTGCACCTCGAATCCTTCCGGCAGTTGGGGAGCTGTGACGTGCAGTTCCTCCAGGCAAAGCGTGGCTCCGCATCTGATGCAGTGGAAGTGCGCGTGGCTGTCGGCCGCCGTGTGATGACGTTCGGACGGACAGCACTCGTATTTCGGGATTCCCGTGCCGTCGTCTATGATGTGCAGCAGTCCGGCCTCCGCGAACGTGGCCAGAGAGCGGCTTATAGTGGAGCGGTCCACCGTGTCGAGTTCTATTTCCAGTTCCTGGGCAGACACAGGGCCGTGATGAGCCGATAACGCCGACAGCAGCATGTTGCGTACCGCCGTGGGGCGTACGCCGTGGTCTATTAGCCTCTTCTCTATCATGATTTGAATGTGCAATCTGGGATTTTGAATTAAGGGGCAGGATTGGAAATCTGTAATAAAGTCAGGACCGCAGCCGACACGGTGTCAGATGCGGTCCTGTTATGAGCAGTATCGGTCTTGTCTTAGATGATACCCTGAGCCATCATGGCGTCGGCCACCTTCATGAATCCTGCGATGTTGGCACCCTTCATGTAGTTGATGTAACCATCGGCCTGACGTCCGTACTGAACGCATGCGGCGTGGATGTTGTTCATCATCTCATGCAGCTTGCGGTCTACCTCCTCGGCGCTCCACTGCAAGTGCTCGGCATCCTGACTCATTTCCAGACCGGAAACGCCTACGCCACCGGCGTTCACAGCCTTACCGGGTGCATAAGGTATCTTGTTGCTGATGAATGTGTCGATAGCCTCGGCTGTGCAGCCCATGTTGGAAACCTCGGCAACCATCATCACCTTGTTGGCGACGATCTGCTGTGCATCGGCCTCGCTTACCTCGTTCTGTGTGGCGCACGGCAGACAGATATCCACCTTCTGCTCCCAGGGCTTGCGGCCGGGGAAGAATGTGGAGCCTGCGAACTTCTCGGCGTACGGAGCCACAACGTCGTTACCGCTGGCACGGAGCTCCAGCATATACTCGATCTTCTCGTCGTTCAGGCCGGCGGGATCGTAGATGTATCCGTCGGGACCGGAGATGGTCACGACCTTGGCGCCCAGCTCGGTGGCTTTCTTGGCAGCGCCCCAAGCAACGTTACCGAAGCCTGAGATAGCGATTGTCTTGCCTGTGATGGCTTCTTTCTTCTCGGCGAGCATGCTCTGTACGAAGTAGAGAGCGCCGAAACCGGTAGCCTCGGGACGGATGCGTGAGCCGCCGAAGTCGAGACCCTTACCGGTGAATGTGCCGGTGCACTGGTTGGTGAGGCGTTTGTACATGCCGTACATGTAACCGACTTCGCGGCCGCCTACGCCGATATCACCGGCGGGTACATCCTGGTCGGGACCGAGGATTTTCCAGAGGCCGAGAACGAAGGCCTGGCAGAAACGCATGATTTCAGCGTCGCTCTTGCCGCGCGGCGAGAAGTCTGAACCGCCTTTGCCACCGCCCATAGGCAGGGTTGTGAGGGCATTTTTGAAGGTCTGCTCGAAGCCGAGGAATTTCAGAATCGAGAGGTTAACTGAAGCGTGGAAGCGGATACCTCCTTTATACGGGCCAATGGCGTTGTTGAACTGTACGCGATAGCCGATGTTGTTCTGAACTTCGCCTTTGTCGTCGACCCAGGTTACACGGAATGTGAGGATACGGTCGGGTTCAACCATACGCTCAACGATTTTATATTTCTCAAACTCGGGGTGCTGGTTGTAAACGTCCTGGACGCACATGAGCACTTCTTTCACTGCCTGGAGATATTCTTTCTCACCGGGGTGTTTCGCCTCGAGGGCGGTCATGATACTGTTGATTTCCATAATATATGTTTTATGGTGGTTGATTAAGGTGATTGTCTTACGCCGACAAAATTAACAAGTAATTTTGACAAAATGCAAGATTCGGGCCTCAAAAACATATGTTTCACAACATATTCTGACACTTTGCAACCGCAAGTCCTGATTTTTTACTGAATGACTCACTTCCTGGGCCCAACTCTGCAAAAATAAGCACGACTTTAACACAAGCTAATGACATTTTAACATTTCGTCATAAAAACAGCACGGCCGCCGGAGTCGGTTTTTCCGGCGGCCGCAGCCCTGAATATCCTTATTGTCTGAGACTAACGCTCAGTCTTGATCAGCGTTTTTTCTTTGATTTTTTCTTCGATGACGAGGTCTTTGACTTGGAACTCTTGGATTTCGAAGAGTTCTTCGACGGAATCTTCAGATTCTGGCCGTCCTTAATCATCGTCTCGTTTGACTTCATGTTGTTGGCGCGGCGCAGCTCTTCGACAGTCGTGCCGTTACGTTTGGCAATCTTCTCGAGGTTGTCGCCGGCCTTGACGGTGTATGATTTGGGCTTGGCCTGCTTTTTGGAGTTCTTCTTGGTGTTCTTTGACTCCTTCTTATTGTCTTTCTTGCTGTTCTTCTTTGAAGTCGAGGCTGTGGAGCGGTCGTCGTTGTTGCGGTTCTTCTTTGTTGAAGCGGTTGCGCGCTCCTCGTTGTCCTTTTTGTTGTTCTTCTTGGTGGTCGAGGCCGTGGCGCGGTCGTCGCTGTTCTTTTTGGTCTTGGTTGAAGAGGCGCGCTCGTCGGTGCGCTCGTCGGCGTGGGCATAGCGGCGTCCGGCGCGTGACTCATGCTCCTCCTCGGCCGCACGGGCCGAACGGCGGGGTTCGGGCACGGCGGGTTTCTCGGGCTTGGGCTTCTTGGCGGGTGGCATGGGGACATCGCTCTGTTTGGCCGGCTTCTCGTTCTTCACGGTGCGGGTCGAGGCGACGGTCTTCACGTCGTCGGGCGAGCCCTGGCGGCGGGTCTCGATGCGGAGCTCGTCGCCCTCCTTGACCTTGCCGCGGCGCAGGTGGTTCCAGCGCTTGATATCGGTGGCGCTGACGCTGTATTTCTTGGCAATATCCTTGATGTTCTCGCCGCGGCCCACCACGTGGGTGAGGGTCACGATGTCCTCGGTGGGGTTCATGGCCAGCTCCATGTTGGCGCTGGCGTTGGCGCTCTGGCGCTCCACGGCGGCGAGGTTACGCTCGCCGTTCTCGTCGACGATTTCGGGCGCCGCCGCGTCAGGGTCGCCCGGCTCGACATAGGTGCGCTGGGCATAGAGGTCGGCGTCGTGGGCCAGGATAGCGTCCTCGCTCATCAGGAAGCTGAGACACTGCTGTTTGGGAAGTGTCAGCGTGTAGGGGCGGTAGTTGCCGGGGATGATGTCCTTGCGAAACTGGGGGTTGAGCATCCTGATTTCGTCCACCGGGATGTTGAGCACATCGGCAATCTGGTTGAAGTGGATGCGCTTGTTGACGACAATGGTGTCTGTGGTCAGGTGACGACGCACGACGGTCGGGCGGATGTTGTGCTTGTCATGGAAGTTCATGACATAGTTGGCGGCGATGAAGGCGGGGACGTATCCGCGGGTCTCCTTCGGGAGATAATTGTAAATCTGCCAGAAGTCCTTTTTGCCTCCGCCGGCGCGACGCAGGGCCTTGTTGACGTTGCCCGGGCCGCAGTTATAGGCGGCGATGGCCAGCGACCAGTCGTTATAGATGTCATAGAGCTGATGGAGATAGCGGGCGGCGTTGCGTGATGACAAGCGGGCGTCACGGCGCTCATCGACAAGCGAGTTGACCTCCATGCCGAGCCCCTTGGCCGTGCCGGGCATGAACTGCCAGAGGCCGGCAGCGCCGGCGCGAGAAACAGCGTTGGGGTTGATGGCGCTCTCGATTACCGGCAGATACTGGAGCTCGGTGGGCATCCCTTCCTTGAGCAGTTCCTCAAGGAAAATCGGACCGTAGTAGCTGTGGAGCGCGAGCATGTCGGCCACCAGTCCGCGGCGTTTGCCCAAATACATATTGATCATCTTGCCGACGATGTCGTTATATGGCATCTCAATCTCTGTCGGCAGGGACGCCAGGCGTTTCTCGTAGTCCTTGGCCGAGCCGAGGCGCTCGCCCTTGTCATTTTTGTCGCGCACTACATAGTTCTGGAGATAAAAGTTCTCTTCGAGCTCACGGGTCTTGGTCTCGAAACTTTCGGGAGGGACGATATTGTTGTCGGTAATCGAATGTTTGATGTCGAGAATCGACGGGGCGGCCCCGGCTGTCGCAACAGCCATGGCGGTAATAAGCGTCGTTAAAGTCTTTTTCATCAGCGTCATGATATTCAAGGATTTTGAAGAGAGGTTATCAGAAATTCAGGGCCCACTGCAACCCGACGCCCGGATATTTGTCGCGGGTGTCGGGTATCAGAGCCGGCGTGACGTCCATGCTCAGCGAGGGCGAGATGTCAAAATGAGAGAGTGAGGCGTCGACATAGGCGTCGACCATGGCGAGCAGATAGACGCCCACCATACATATAATACATAGGTCGCGGTTGCGGCGATAGTAGTTTTTGCGCGATTTGAGGACATTTTCGAGCCACGTGCGGTTGAGGTCTGACTCGTTGGTCGTGGGCGGGAAAAAGTCCATATAGCTCCGTGTCGAGGGGTCGTTGTCCATCAGGTCGGAATAGGCGCGCGAGTAGTCGCGCAACATTCCGTTGTTCCACGACGTGGCATATCCCAGTCCCATATAACCACCTATAATAATAGGAAGCTTCCAGTAGCGGCGGTTGTAGAGCTGTCCCAGACCGGGAAAGAGAGCCGACAGCCAGACAGCGCGCGTCGGGTCGGGATTGAAGGTGTAGACTCTCTCCTGATCGGCATCCCATGTGCTTCCCGCAGGGAGAACAACCGTGGCCGAGTCGACCGGGGCGGTGTGGATTGAGTCGCCCTCAATCCATAACTCCGAGCCGACGACCTCCGAGCCGGGGGCAACCGGCTGTGACAGACCGATTGTGTCAGGCCACTCGGGGGCGACGGGCGATGTCGTGCGGTGGCGCGGATGCACCGGTTTCTGAGGCGATGTCGAAAAAATGTTAACGGGGCACGTCAGCGCGAAAATCATCACGCCGACAACAGCAGAAAAGAGTTGAAGTCCTAATTTGCGATTATTAGTTGATTGGTTAATCTTCATGACATAATTCCCGCCGGCACAAGCCTTTAAACAGAAAAGGCCGCAAACGCGGCCCTTGTCGCCACCGTCAATTACTGTTTTATAGCATCAAATATAGCAATTAATCTCTCAAGTTCGCCCTCGTCTGCAAACTCAAAAGTGATTTTTCCGCGTCCCGACTTGTTCAGACTGAACTGAACGGGCGTGTTGAAGCGCCTTGAGAGATGATTTCTTAAAATATCAAAATCTTTGTTGTCAAACCTTTTTGGAGAGCCTTTTTTAGTCTGATTATCAGGCGTTTTCTCTTGCCACTGGCGCACGAGACGCTCTACGTCGCGCACCGACAGCTGCTTATTGACAATCTCCTCATAGAGCTTCAGCTGGAGCTGGGGATCGTCGAGTGACAGCAGGGCGCGCGCATGTCCCATGTCGACGCGGCGGTCGCGCAGACCGAGCTGAACCTCGGCGGGAAGGCGCAGCAGTCGCAGAAAGTTGGCTATCGTGGCGCGCTTCTTGCCGATGCGCTCGCTCAGGCGCTCCTGAGTCAGCTCATACTGGTCGATGAGCTTCTTGAAGGTCAGGGCAATCTCGATGGCGTTGAGGTCCTCGCGCTGTATGTTCTCGATGAGGGCCATTTCGGTCAGCTCGCTCTCGTTGGCCGTGCGGATATAGGCGGGGACAGAGGTCAGTCCGGCCATGCGTGCGGCGCGGTAACGGCGCTCGCCGGCGATAATCTGATAGGTGTCGGGGCCGGTCTTGCGGAGCGACAGCGGCTGAATGA
>ENA-OYXU01000429-OYXU01000429.1-human-gut-metagenome-genome-assembly--contig:-NODE-429-length-16951-cov-4.219993_pt1 | contig 16951 bp, 12 predicted proteins | sample MGYA00243243_ERZ653435 | MGnify/ENA primary metagenome ERZ653435 (study PRJEB26926, sample SAMN06165113) | human gut metagenome | biome: ENVO:00009003; feature: ENVO:2100002; material: ENVO:00002003... | reverse complement strand
GATGCAGCGTAGTCTCGTGGGCTCGGAGATGTGTATAAGAGACAGGACGGGGGGCTCGGCGGTGGGCGAAATCTCGATGAGGTCAAGCTCCTGCTCATGAGCTATCTGCAGGGCCTGCTGTATCGGATAGATGCCCGGGGTCACATTGTCGCCTACCAGACGCACTTCACGGGCACGTATGCGCTCGTTGATTGCATACGGGTCTTTGGCGTTACGGTCCTGTGGCCCACGGCGCTGGCCGCTGGGACGGGGGCCGCCGACGGGCGACGGACGGCGTACTGCCGGGTTAAATGGCTTTTTTTGCATTCAGTCTGCGGGTTGTTGTGTAGTCATTTCCTCGACCTCTCTGGTCAATTTCTCGGCAAAGGTAGCAATTTTCATCGAACCTTGGTCACCTTCGCCCTGTTTTCTGACAGAAACTTCGTCATTTTCTTTTTCTTTCTCGCCTACGACGAGCAGATAGGGGATGCGCTTGAGTTCGTTATCGCGAATTTTCTTGCCGATTTTCTCATTGCGGTCATCGACGATGGCCCTGACTCCGTCTTTCTCCAGACGTTTGGCAACTTCGAAGGCATAGTCGTTGAATTTCTCCGAAATGGGTAGTACGACAGCCTGTTCGGGAGCGAGCCACAGCGGGAAACGACCGGCGGTGTGCTCGAGAAGCACGGCTACGAAGCGTTCCATCGAGCCGAAAGGCGCGCGGTGAATCATGACGGGACGATGTTTCTGATTGTCGGCGCCGGTATATTCGAGCTCGAAGCGTTCGGGCAGGTTGTAATCTACCTGAATTGTACCGAGCTGCCAGCGACGTCCGATGGCGTCGCGCACCATGAAGTCGAGTTTGGGTCCGTAGAAGGCAGCCTCGCCAAGCTCTGTGCGGGCGTTTATGCCCTTTTCGGCGCAGGCTTCGATAATGGCCTGTTCGGCTTTGTGCCAGTTTTCGTCAGAACCGATATATTTCTCTTTGTGTTTGGGGTCGCGCAATGAAATCTGAGCCTCGTAGTTGTCAAATTTGAGTGCGTTGAAGATATATAGGATGATGTCCATTACCTTCAGGAACTCGTCTTTGATCTGGTCGGGGGCGCAGAAAATGTGTGCGTCATCCTGCGTGAAACCGCGCACGCGTGTCAGCCCGTGGAGTTCGCCGCTCTGCTCATAGCGGTAGACTGTGCCGAATTCGGCCAGACGCATGGGCAGATCGCGATATGAACGGGGATATGCGCGGAATATTTCGCAGTGGTGGGGGCAGTTCATAGGCTTGAGAAGATATTCCTCGCCTTCCTCGGGAGTGTGGATGGGCTGGAAAGAGTCTTTGCCGTATTTGGCGTAGTGTCCCGAGGTAACATAGAGGGCTTTGTTGCCGATATGCGGAGTGATGACCTGGAGGTAGCCATACTGCTTCTGGATTTTGCGCAGGAACTGTTCGAGGCGGTCACGCAGGGCGGCTCCTTTGGGCAGCCATAGGGGCAGGCCGGCTCCGACGCGCGATGAGAAAGCAAAAAGTTCCATCTCCTTGCCAAGTTTGCGATGGTCGCGCTTCTTGGCTTCTTCGAGGAGTGTTAGATATTCGTCGAGCATCTTCTGTTTGGGAAACGTGATGCCGTATACACGTACGAGTTGGTTGCGTTTTTCGTCGCCGCGCCAGTATGCGCCGGCGAGCGACAGTACTTTCACAGCCTTGATGGGGGCGGTATTGTCGATATGCGGACCACGGCAGAGGTCGGTGAAGTTGCCCTGGGTATATGTGGAGATTGTGCCGTCTTCAAGTTCGCTTATGAGCTCGCATTTGTAGGTTTCGCCGCGGTCACCGAACATCTTCAGGGCATCGGCCTTGGAGATATCGCTGCGCACGATAGGCTGTTTGGCGCGTGCAAGCTCGAGCATTTTCTTTTCTATCTTGGGGAAGTCGGCTGCTGTAATCTGATTTTCGCCCGGGTCGATGTCATAGTAGAAACCATTCTCGATGGCCGGACCGATGCCGAATTTAACACCGGGATAAAGCTCCTGAAGGGCTTCGGCCAGCAGGTGCGCCGAGCTGTGCCAGAAGGCGTGTTTGCCTTCGGGGTCTTCCCATTTGAAGAGCTTGATGGAGGCGTCGTTGTTGATGGGACGCGCAATGTCCCAGTCTTCGCCGTTGACCGTCGAGGCCAGTATCTCGCGGGCGAGTTGAGGACTAAGAGAGCGAGCAATGTCAAGAGGCGTCACGCCGCTCTCAAATTCGCGCTGACTGCCATCTGGAAAAGTGATTTTAATCATTTATAAATAGTAATTTGGGACCCTTGCTCCCCTGAACGGACGGGGTAGGCCGCTTTCAAGCGGCAAATTTAATGATTTTTTGCGATATACACAACACCTTTTCTCACCGCTCGTCAGCCGATATCATATGGTGCCCGTGCCACATTATCTGCTCGCGTGTGGAGCGGCGCGGGAGGCCACGCCTAAGGCTGCAAATCCTGACAGTGGCATAAGATGTGAAAGCGCACAGCGTCAGCGGAAGCAACAATGTGAAGGAAGAGCTCATCTCGGCGACGATGAAGATTGCCATCAGCGGAGCCTCGACCGCGCCGGCCATGACTCCGGCCATTGCGATATAGACAATCATGGAAACCGGGAGATCGGTGCCCGTCAGTGTATTGGCTCCGTATGCAAACACAAATCCGAGCAGGCAGCCCGCAAACAGTGTGGGTGCGAAATCGCCTGCGACTCCGCCGCCGCTGGTTGTGGCAGATTTGGCATAACCTTTCAGCAAAAGCATCGTCCCAGCCACCATCAGCAGTGTGAGATCAGGTTCTATCCCGCCCCATGCAAATATACTGTCGGTGATTATACTCCTGTGATGTCCGTCGATGATTTTGGCCATCGAAGCATAACCTTCGCCATAAAGCATCGGAAACAGCATTATCATTGCTCCCAGCCACAGACCGGAGATTATGTTTCTTATCCATGGAGAAGAGACCGATTTGAAAAAATGGTCGGTTGTATTGCAGCATGATGAATAATACATCGAGTAAACACCGCAACATAGGCCCAGCAAGATTATGCAGGGCAGATATTCCGAGGGGAGCGAGCCGAAGACCGAGATGTTCATGTCGAGCGGTTGACCTGACAATATTCCGCATGTCAGCGATGCGATGACGCAGGCTACGATCAGTGAGAGTACGGGCCAGGTGGATAGCGGCATGGCCATGACTTCAAGAGCAAAGAGTGCTCCGCCGATTGGCGCTTTGAAGATGCCGGCGATACCCGCTCCTGCTCCGATACCGATCATCAGTCTCATCATCGTCGGACGCGCATGACATGCGCGTCCGATATTGCTGCCTATGGCTCCTCCGGTGGACGCCGAGGGACCTTCGCCGCCGGCTGAACCTCCGAAGCTTAGTGTCAAAACGGCAGCAGCGATATAGCCGAACATCTCGCGTCGTTTCATGACATAGTTGCCTTTTTTGAGCTGTCCCATCATGTGTGACACGCCATGCTCCAGATTATATCTGAGGACATAGCGCACAAAGAGGCCTGTCAGGAGAATGCCGATGAGTGGAATGAACAGCAGTGCCCAGTTCAGCCCGCTGTCGTTAAGACGTGATGTGATGACGATCGAGATATGACTTACGAGCCATTTGAGAAGCCATGCGCCCGCACCGGCACCTACGCCCGTGACGACCGCCATCGCCATGAGGAAATGGTTGTCGGCCACGTGTCTGATGCGCCACGCCATGGCGTTTCGCCACGCATGTCTTATTGATGAATTATCCCTCTTTATCATATACATTAAAAGTGTCCGATTGTTCCAAATGTTCAACTCCGCGAAAAAATCGTCCTGAAAATTTGTCGTGTTGACAGAAAAAGCACTACATTTGCAGAAGTAAATCTAAACCAATCCTATTCGTATAATATCTAAAACTGATTTAACAATGGCTTATGTAATCACCGACTCATGCGTCGCTTGCGGCACATGTCAGCCCGTTTGCCCCGTAGAGGCTATCTCAGAAGGCGAAATCTACCACATCGATCCTGACAAGTGCATCGAATGTGGCTCATGCGCTGAAGTTTGCCCCAGCGGCGCCATCGTTCCGGGCGAATAATTGAATAAAGACATTAAATGAGGTGGGGTCGTGTCACTGACACGGCCCCGCTAAATGTTTGGGAGAGGATTACTTTATCCTCACTTTGTTTTTGATACGATGGGATGAGGAGGAACAGATCCGTTAGGCTTAACGTTTGGGTTCGATATGTAGATAATATTTCTCTTCTGCCGGTTCGTCCGGGTCAACGGGAGTCTGATGTAACATTAGAATACGTGTAGTTTCGTTTTCCCAATATAATTCAGCCTCTATATCCTCTTTTTCGGGCAGACATTTGAACAGGCTCTCTTTTCCTTTGGCATCACGGCCGTTGCCTGTGTTCATTTCCATCAGGGATACGATGGCTTTTCGCGCTTCAGGAATAAATTCAGAATCAGAGAGATGTCTGTGATTTACGGGAGTTATTGTTGAATAAGGATTATCGCCGATAGCAAGGATGTCATTTACCTGATATTCATATGTTCTGTCCAACAGGCAGTATGTAGTCAGATTCTGAGGGTTCTGAAGCACAACAGGCCCCCACTCTATTCCCATAAAGTCACGATTGTATAAATTCAGATTGAGCGAAACTTCATATTTGACTTCTCCCCGGCGATATCCTTTGAGGTGTGTCTTAATTGCACCGCTTCTGAAGAAATTTGAAGACCATTGCGACGTGAAATGCTGTTCTGTTGTCCCGTCAGTTATTTCCTTTTCGTAGATTTTGAAAGTATGAGGAAAGCCGTCGGCACACCAGACAATCGAGTCGTAGTGTTGAGTGTAGTCAGGTATCCCAACAGGACTGTAATTGCCGTCGGCATCCGTGACTCTGAATGTCATAAGGTCAAGAGTGGCGGGCAATGGCGAATCGATGTCCATAAACGGTGTGAAACCTGTGGCAATAAGGTTGAACTTTGCTGTTTCAGGAGTGTCATTCCCCGGGTCGGGAATCTCTCCTGATTCAAAAGTTCTCTTCAACTCGATCACACTACTCGATTTTGTGTTACCTTTCAGCCCTGTTATGGTGATTCTTTCAGATACTTCGGGTGTATCCGAAAGGACATCGGGGAAGTGGATTATTACTTTGTTTTCCTCAATACTGAGTTTAGCCCAAGCGCAATCGTAGCTATCAGAGGATGAGTCGGTAAAATGAAGCGTATCATAATTGAGGCAGGCCATCACGACATTCCCTTCTTTGCCGTTTGCCCAAAAGACGATATCTGAAATTTTTCCGGAAGCGGAGCCTTCGTACATTACGGTTTCAGGAGTCAGAATATCCCATGTCCACTCCATTGGTGAAACACCGGTCTCATCCTTACTGCAAGCCGTAAAAAGTAAGCTTATGAGGGCAATAGAAGGCATTAGTAGTTTGTTCATTAGTTCCGTATTGTTTAGGGTTGATTCAAATAATCAGATGCAAAAGTAGTGAAAAATTCTGTGATTGTTCAACTGGAACTACCTATAAGCAAAAAGGACCACTCTCACGAGTAGTCCTTCTTGTGACTCCTACAGGATTCAAACCTGTAACCTTCTGATCCGTAGTCAGATGCTCTATTCAGTTGAGCTAAGGAGCCAAACCGCTATGTTGTTTTGCGATTGCGGTTGCAAAGTTACGACTATTTTTTATATCACCAAAATTTTTTCAAAAATATTTTGTTGATTATTTTGAAAAATGAGTTGGAAGTTTCGCATTGATTTTCTCATTCAGAATGATAAGTGATCGTAAAAGATTGAGTCTTGTGCGTTTTGGGTTTGTTGGGCTTTGCGTGGTGCTTCCGGTCTATCTGTTGTCTTTGGTTTCATGATAGTTCTGTATTCCGTCAATGACATCGACATCTACTTTTTTTCCGCCGGACAAGTTCCATGTAATTGAGAGCCCGATATACTGGACCGGGGTGGTGTATCTATACGATATCTTGTTCAAGGCAGCCTGTCTGTCAAGTTTACGACGGTTGCCTAAAGGCGAGAAATCAACAGCCATCTGAAGATTGCCGTCCAGAAATGTTTTATAAATCTGTCCGCTCACGTTGTAAACAGCATGGTATGTGCGGTCAAGAGTCTGAAATGTAGGCTCGAAATTTACATTGAGCATGCCGCCCCAGCTATTTGAGAATATGAAGTTATTGTTGAAATAGAAGTACTCCTTGTAACGGGTTTTGTCATAATGGATTCCGTCAATGATTGTATTCTCCGGCGTTATTTCAACTCGTCCTGAAAGTTTGAATTTCCACCACTTCAACGGGGCTTCTGTCCATTCGGCTCCTACGCCCCATACGCCTTGACCGGAGATATTAACCGGTTTGGTATAGAATACATCAGGATTTTCTGTGCTTTGAAAAGTCTGCCAATATATTCGGTCATGTGAATGTGCATATAAAGCCGAGATATTTATTTTGTTCCGGAATAATGACAAACCGGCCATGATCATATCCGCAGACTGGGCTTTCAAGTCTGGATTCCCCACAGTATAACTGTATGCGTTCTCCCAGTTTATCACTGAAGTTATGGCTGAATATGGAATATCGCTCAAAGTCTTTTTGTAATTGAGCATCAGAGCATGATTCATTTTAGATCCGAAAGGCATCATAATCTGTATTGTGGGGTTGATAGCCCACTGGGTATTATGGTTCTTTACATCGGCATCTATGTTCTCATAGCTTATTCGATTGAGTTGCCAGTTTATGCCGGCACTGTAACGCAGTTTCCAAAACATACCCTGAGCGGCTGTATAGACAATAGGGGTAAAGCCGGTTGTCTTGGTGGGAATATCGCTTACATTGAAGCGATCGTCTTCGAGAGTGGCTGAAGGAGTGAACGTTGAAGAAATCCATTGAGCGGACGCTCCGAATTTCCAAGAAAGTTTGCGGCTATGGGGATATATAAAATCCGCTTTGAACTTCCAAAGATTGAGATTGGTCCTGTCATAAGTGGCGCCAACAATATCATTCTCCATGCTGTAATCGGCGTGTTCGTTGTTGCTGCGGTTAAAATAATCAGCAGTGAGTTCCATGGCCGCACCTCTTTTAATGAGCGGAAGACTGAATTTCAGAGTTCCTTCCTGAGCTATAGTGTTGATGCGTTTGGTTATTGCAGAAGCCACATTGTCCGATATGGAAAGTGAGGTCGGCCTCGGGCGGTACATAGAAATAAGATAACTTCCGCCAAGTTGAGCACCTGAATTAAATTGTTGTGTCAGACTGAGACGGTTGCGAAAATCAAATCCTTCCGATTTTGTTGTTTCAGTAATAAAGGTCTGTAAATCCGGCCCGGTCTGCCATTGTTCGGCGTTCTCTTCCAGTTTGGAAGCGCCTACAAACAGATTGTCATACACGCTTAGATTTTTGTAACGATAGTTGAACATGCTTCCCAGTCCTTCGTTGCCGAACCCACATGAACGGTACCAGTCTGCACTTGCAGTAATGCTGCCGTAGTAGCCTCCTTCCGGCGGACGCCGGAGAGTGATTCTAATTGTGCCTCCGCTCATTGCCGCGTTCTGATCCGCGCCGGCAAGATACTGCACCTGCACTTTGTCTATCATTTCACCCGAGATGTTGTCGAGTTCTGAAAGATCCGATAACTTTACTCCATTCACATAGATTTCGCTCACGGCAAGTCCGTTGATTTTAAAATTACCGTTTTCGCGTGAAATATTAGGCAGGAAAGGAAGCACATCACCCGCAGTTTTTCCCTTGGCAATATCAGCGCCTCGAAGATTGGTCGTATAGCCTCCGGCATTGTTCGTTGTGCGGGAAGCTACGACCGTTATTTCTTTGAGATGATGTTCCTTTTGCGCATAAACTGATAGTATGCCTGAGGTTGCAATAAGTAGAAACAATAACTTTTTCATATCGTCTGATTTTAGAATTTCTTTACCGCAAAATTAGACCGAAAATCGCTTTCCAGCCTACTTAAACGGCAATAAAATTCTCTTAAATCGCGATATGTAATATGCTGATAGTCAACACTCGCTATGCTTGATAAATCTTAATTGGCCATTCCGTCGTCTTAAGCATCAAAAGAAGGGTTGGAAGTGCTTGATAGAACATCCATAAAATCTTCTTTTGGCTGTAATCCGAGTTTTTTCCTGATGGATGTTTTGCTTACATAGATAGAGTTGGATGTCTGTTGGATTATGACCCCTATTTCTTTAGTCGAGAATCCAGAACGTATAAGCGAAATAATCTGTATTTCTCTTTCGGAGAAAACCCCAGGATAGTTTTTGCACAGATTCGCATGGAAATTGTCATAGAGCTCATCTATCACTGAATATAGATCTTCCCATTTTACCAGTGTGTCAATCGGCGTTCCGGTATTCCCTATATTACTGATTTTTCTAAGAGCTTCCTGATTGCTGGACGTTGGAGATTCTACGAAAGTCTTGATTATTCCAAGTTGCTTAAGAAGCAGTTTCTTCAATAGACTTTGTTTCTCGTCAGTTGCAGGATTGTTTGCGGATTTCAGTAGATTTTCAAGGGTATCGATGCGTTCTTCCGCTTCTATGAGCTTTTGACGTCTGCGACGATAAATATAAATGAAGAAGATCGAGAGACATACGACTATCAGAATCGCAAATGATATTATGATCCATAACCTCTGATGCTTTATGGTCAGTTCATAATTGTTGCGACTGAGATCGTATGAAGTTTCGAGGGCTTCATCACGCTCCTGTCTCTTCATCAGAAGGTCATCGCTTACTTTTCTCATTGATTGGGCTAATGTGGAGAGCCTTCTCGGAGATAAAGCGCCTGTCCGTTCATAATCAAGAACTATCTGAAGGAATTCCAGATAAGCAGCTTTCACCGGACCTTCCTGAGCTAAGTCGGCATCATTTATTCCTATTTTACCCGCAAATTTTTCAGCTTCATTAAGATTGCCTGCATTTATCTGCAGGTTGACCATTGGGACATAGAATTCAGTCAAATCCACAGGGGTCTCTTCTCCCATCCGCTTGATAATATCCTCAAGAATCTTTGTGGCTTCCGGAGCTGTTTCTCTATTTTCACCCAGGACGGCAGCATAGTTGATCCGCAGATTCAACCATTCATTTGAGCCCACCTCAGGACTGTCGGGTGATGAAAGAAGGGACTCGCATAATTCAACGGCTTCTTTTTCGCGGCCAAGAGAAAGCAGCGGTATGATTTTCTTAAGTTGAAAACTGAATCGTTCATGCTTGTCTGTTGCGAGGAGTATCTGCCGATCTATTATATGCAGTGCATTGTTGTAATCCTTATCTTCAAACGAGAACGACAGGAGTTCCTGATTCAGGGCTTTTCGGATTTCCGCAGGCATTTCTACTGACAGTGTATCCAACAGTTTTTGCGCTTCAATCTTTCTTTCGGAAGCACGAAGGTGGTGGGCGTAGGCAATCGCGGAATTTATATATTCTGTTGTATCTTCTGCGATTTTGTAATATGACATGGCTTCCGGCAACAGGGTGTCGGTCAATAACGAGCGTTCCTGATAGAGATTGGACAGGGCATGCGTCAGAATAAAGACAGCTCTGTCCCTATTATTTTTCAATCCGTTAAAATCAATATTTTTAAGTATCACGTATGCGCTGTCCGGACGGTCGTTGGCAATTTCACGGGCGGCTGTCAGTCGTTCACTGTCTTCGGAACCACATGCAACCAATATCAGTCCCGTGAGGACACATGCAGACAATTTTATGATATGAATAAAATTCATTAATTATCAGGATTTTGAGCGAAAAATGTATCAAACGATTCCGTTATAGATATTCCTATGCAAAGATACAAATAATAGTATTCAGTGGAAAAACATTCGGGATATTTCATCCTGTAATTGTTGGAGAAACTCGGCTGCGTGCGCTCCGTCCATCTGGGTATGATGGAATTGAAAAGAGAGGGATAGCGTTGTTCTCAGAAATCTTTTCCTGTATTTGCCCCAGATAAGGAACGGATTGTTATATATTCCGCTGTACATACCGACTGCGCCGTCAATCTCAGTCCGGACCAAAGCTGATGTTCCGATGACCATTGATTGCTCGAGGTCATGATTCATACAAGACCTTGCTGTCTGCTGAGTCAACTGCAAATAATCGTCATTGAAATCCCGGATGTTTTCGGTGAAAGGGACGTCACATGAATTTATGCCTCCCTCCTTGTTGTCAATGACAGTACTCACAGCCAATTCATCATATCGGATGAGGCTTTTCCCAACAGGAAGCGTGAAAAATTCCGGGATTTTACTTGCCGCTTTCCCTATGCACCAGCACATCAGCATGTTAAACTTTAGATCCTTTTTACGGCTTAATCGCAAGATATGCGATACATCCAATTTTTTGAAAATCGTGACCATAGGGTTCGGAGCGTTGAGCCACATCTTATAGGCATACGCGCGTGAAGTTTCTTCTGGATTAACTATCATTGCTTTTTTTCGCAAAGTTACTCCCTCTGTCGCATAGGTGATAGAATAAAACGGACATTATGACGGTATGGAAAACAGATTGGAATAAGGCCGGGGAATTGATGTCGGAGTTAAGGTGCTGAATTCTCGGAATTCACGTATAAAATGAGACTGATCGCTGTAACCGCAAGAGAATGCAATCTCGGTGTAGTCACGGCAATCATTCTGAAGCATCCACAGAACTTTCTGAAATCTCACAATGCGGGCATATTCTTTCGGCATCATTCCTACATGAGCATTGAAAACGCGACTGAACTGTTTCGGGCCGAGGCAGCATTTCGATGCAAGCGCGTTTATTTTTTCGGACGGATCGTTCATAAGGGCCCGGATTGCCATTCCCATTCTTTCTGAATAAAAGTCGAATCGGGCCGACGCCAATTTGTGAAGCAGCCATTTTTCAATGATTCTGACGCAGATATTATTATCTTCCGTATCGAAAATTCTGGCGGCAAATTCATTGATGTCACTGTTTTCGAGGTCATATCCAGCAATCTCACGGTTGTAGAAAGCCGATGGCAGTGTCTGGATGAATGGGCCGATTGTGTGTGGATGGAATACGACGACTATCATTTGAGTGACTCCATGTGAAGCGACGTGAGCCGGGAAATTTACCTGACCGCTGATTGTGAATCTGTCTTGAAAGGAAGATAATTCCGGAATGAACAGCGGAGAATTTTTGTGAAAGATGATTTGCGGACAACCGAGTGGAAATGTCAGGACCTCGATATCTTCATGAGTGTTCAATATGTAGTAATACCTGACATAAGGACGCAATCTGATATCGGGTTTGATGACTGTGATTGGACAAATTTCATTTTCCATAATCAAGACCGGCTTTCTTTGCCTGCGAATGTTGGTGCTCCCGAGGAATATGATATATACGGCCGTCTTTCCTGAGATATGATCCTGTCTGATGGAAAGTAAAAGGAATATGTGATGAAACGCATTGTTCTTTCAGATCCTTAACCCAATCAAAATCAAGAGACCGCGCGTATTTTCCGGATTCGCCTCCGGCCGATACGGCTTCGATGAGCGTAGAATCGAGGTATGGAGTAAGATCAATACGTTCGATCATAGGGGCCACTATGATAAGACGGTGACGGATGGGAAGGTCAAGAAAAACAGGAAGACGGGAATCAGCCATAGCCTGATTTTCCGCAGTGCATCCGATGGCGACATTGCTGTATCCTTTTCCCCAGTCGGGTGGCAGACACTTATTAAGCCGCTGGATGCGTTTTGTGAAGAAAACAAAAGAGCAATCGTCTCGTCTTCTGATAATATCCCAGATCTCGTCGCGCCAACAATCGGCTTCTTCTATGAGCAGATCAGACGTAAAACATAGCCCGAATTCCGTGCCTGACGGAAACTTCCGGCTTTTGTCGCGTTTTCGTCTCATCGGCAGATCGAAGCTGCCTGTACGCCTAACATTGGATGTCGGCAGTTCCGTCTGGAAGGCGGCATCCTCACGATAGACATAACAGTGTCTGCAACCTTCGCTTATTTTATGGCAGCCATGCCAAGGATTCCAAGTCACCATTTGACAAATTTACTATTATTTTTGAATTCCCAAAAGGTAAAATATGCTAAATAAGGCCGGACAATTTGAGGGCATAGAGATTATTTATTAATTTCGTAGGGTGAATTATCACCGTTATAACCAGATTTATTGCAATATTATCATTCAGGAAAATGGTTTCAAGAATATCTCTTTTTATCTGTCTGTGTCTTTTATTATCGGCTGAAGCAATTGCTGACCGACTTGTCATCCTTCACACCAACGATACCCACAGCCAGATAGAACCCGCGGCAAACGGATTGGGTGGCATCGCCCGCAGAAAAGTGCTGATCGACAGCGTCAGGAACGTTAACCGGAATGTTTTGCTTGTTGATGCCGGCGACATGGTGCAGGGCACTCTTTACTTCACTCTTTTCGGTGGAGAGGTCGAATCAAAACTCATGAACAGTCTGGGATATGATATTCAGATTCTCGGGAATCATGAATTTGACAACGGACTCGATGAACTCATGAAGTTATTCGGTAGCTTGAAGGCTAAAAAAATAAGTACAAATTACGATTTTACAGACACACAGCTTTCCGGAATATTCGATCCGTTTGTCATAAAGGAATTCGACGGGAAGAAAATCGGATTCCTGGCGATAAATCTTGATCCGAAGGGCATGATCTCTGAAACGAATTCCAAGGGCATAGTCTATCTTGACGGAATAAAGGCCGCCAATGCTACGGCCTGGTATCTGAAACATATCGCGAAAGCGGATATTGTAATTGCCGTGACCCATATAGGGTATAATGCCGACAAGCTTATAAGCGACCTGAGTATTGCCCGTAAAAGCGAGGACATAGATATAATTATCGGAGGTCATACCCACACGTTGATTGATCCGGCAGATTCTTCGACGCCGGCGTTTCTCGTTGAAAACGCGGTGGGTCGTCCTGTTCTCATTGCTCAGGCCGGCGGCAGGGGATATAATGTCGGCGAGATAGATATTGATCTTGATTCATTGACTGCTAAGTCCTCCATACTGCCTGTGGATGCGAGATATGATCGTAGTCAGCCTAATGTAATGGATACAATCATTGCCCCTTACAAGGATGAGGTGGAAAAATTCAGAAATTTCAGAATAGGCAAGACCAAAGGCCTGAAAAAATCAGACTGGTCGCTCGTCAACTGGATGGCCGATTTTGTTCTGGATGAAGGAGCCACCCTGGTGCCTGAGAAAATCGACATGGCCATAGTGAACAAGGGCGGTGTTCGTGCCGACCTTGCTTCTGGAAATGTTACCAAAGGCGATATAATGCAGATATTCCCTTTTGACAACCGGGTCGAGGTTATCCGCATATCGGGTAAAGATCTGAGGGAAGCGCTTGATGTCATGGCATCTCGCGGTGGCGACGGTGTGAGCCGGGAAGTTGACGCGGCTTTTGATCCTGCGAGCGGGAAATGTATATCGATAAATATCGGCGGTGTTCCGCTTGACGAGAATCGGGAATATATAGTAGCTACGATAGACTATCTTGCACGAGGAGGCGATTATATGGAATCCCTTATGAACGGTGAAGTTATCGGCAGCAGTGAAAATATATTGTACAAGGATATAATAGACGCACTGCAGCATAACAAGGTTTCATTAAAAGCTGACCGCACACTTAGAATGCATCCTGAAAAATAGTATCATGAAGAAATCACATATATTGCTCGCTTGTCTGGGCTTCTTCGGAATTGCCGGAGCGGTACTTTTATCATCCGGAATGACTCGCTGTCATGCTGTTGCCCAGCGTTCTTCTGCCACGACTCCAGAATTGTCCGCTGAAGCAGATACTGCCTGTAAGCATATTTTGACCGCAGAAGAGTGGGCCGATTCTGTAATGAAAACCATGACGCCGCGTCAGAGAATAGCTCAATTGTTTTTCCCGAGATGGGAGACTTCTGCAAGTCATACTCCCGCGTCTGTCATAGATCGCGATGTGGTAAAAGAAGGGGTCGGCGGTTTCCTTCTGGGAAAAGGATCGGCTGCGGAATATGCCAATATTATTAATCGGGCGCAGGGAGAAGCTGCGGTACCGTTGATGGTAACACTCGACGGAGAATGGGGCGCAAGCATGAGAGTGACGGATGCTCCGAGGTTCCCGAAAAATATTGCGTTAGGTGCTATACAGGATCCCTCCTTGCTTGAAAAATATGGCCGTGAAGTCGCTGAGGAATGTAAGATTCTTGGCATTCAGGTAGATTTTGCTCCTGTTCTGGATGTGAATTCCAATCCTGATAATCCGGTTATAGGAATCCGTTCATTCGGAGAAGATCCCAACAGGGTTGCTTCTCTTGGGGCTGCCTATTGCCGGGGGATGGAATCTGCAGGAGTAATGGCCGTCGGAAAACATTTTCCTGGGCATGGAGACACATCGGTTGATTCCCATAAGACGCTTCCTACAGTAAATCATAACGTAAAAACACTTGAATCAGTTGATTTTGTTCCCTTCAAGGCTGCGATTAAGAGCGGTATTTCCGGTATGATGGTCGGGCATTTGCGAGTGCCTGCTCTTGATAAAAACGGAACGCCGGCATCACTTTCTAAAAAAATAACGACAGATATTCTTCGCAATAAGTTAGGATTCGAAGGTCTGATTTTCACGGATGCCCTTGCGATGAAAGGTGCGGATACGCCACATCAGAATAATGCCGTAAGCGCTTTTATGGCTGGCGCGGACATCCTTTTACAGCCTCGCTCTCTCAGTCATGACATTCAGGCTATGGTTGATGCTGTAGCCTCAGGCAAGATATCTCAGGAAGAGGTTGACAGCAGATGCCGCAGACTTTTAGTGTATAAACATCGTCTCGGACTGTCAGCGCCGGTCATAGTCGATAAATCTAATTTAAAGAAACGACTTGATTCTCCTGCGGCGGAAGCTCTTCTTGGTGAACTTTCAAAAGCGTCCATCACTGTTCTGCGAAACGAAAATGACATATTGCCATTGTCAGACATTGAGAAAAAGAATATCGCGGTTATAAGTCTTGGAGCGCCGTCGGCCAATGCTTTCGTCTCTACGTGCTCGCGATATACGTCTGTGGCCTCTATCAGTGTTAATGCATCTTCAGAAATTCCGAAGGCTTTAAAAGTGGCTGAGAAAGCAGATGTTGTGGTTGTGGGAGTAATGAAGAACAACAATATCACCCGCGAAGCTTATTCAAGAATCCTTAAATGTAATCCGGAAGTTGTTGGCGCCTTTTTCGTCAACCCTTTTAAATTATCGTCGTTCGGCCACATTGATTCAACCCCCTGTGTGATAATGGCCTATGATGATACTCCCGGGTTGCTCGATGCGGCGGCGCAGGCAATATTTGGAGGTATCGATGTAACCGGACGGTTTCCCGTCAATGTCAAAGGCGTCGGAAAACTCGGGGAGGGGATAAGTCTAAAAAAAAAAGATTAGGATTTGCCGAACCGGGAGAAACGGGCCTGACAGGAGACCTCAAAGGTAATATCGATGCCATTTTGAATGAAAGTATAAAGGGGGGTGCCATGCCCGGCTGTCAGGTGCTTGTGGCTAAAAACGGTAATGTGGTCTATGACCGATCGCTTGGGAAGCTTAATCCTACGATGGCGTCATCTGAAGTAAAAGGAACTACATTGTATGATCTTGCATCAATGTCTAAAGTATGCGGAACTCTTGCAGCACTGATGAAGACTTACGACAGAGGATTGTGGGAGCTTGATGATCCGCTTAAAAAGTATATACCCGAATTAAAAGAGAAATCTCTCGGAGATGTGACCATGAAGCAATTGCTTTACCATGAATCCGGTCTTCCTCCCATGTTGAGCATTTTCTCTCTTGTCCTTGACACAGCCACATACGAGGGAGATCCGATAAAATACCGTTGCATTGAACCATATACAATAAAAATTCAGGATGGAGTGTATGGGAACAGAAACGCTAAGTTGCGGAATGATCTCTATTCCTCGGAAAAGTCTGAAAAGTATTATCTTCCCGTTGCAAAAGGTATTTATGCTTCCGACAGCGCCCGTATCATGATAATGGATGCTATATATGATATCGAACCAAAAAGCAAGAAGAGTTTCGTGTATAGCGATTTAAATTTCTGCCTTCTTATGAAGGTAAATGAAAACATAACCGGCATCCCTCATGATCAGTTTCTTGAAGAAGAGATTCTGAATCCTTTGGGTATGTGGCGAACAGGATATAACCCTGCGGAATTCTATGAAATCTCTGAAGTTGCCCCTACGGAAAAAGATAATTTTCTCAGAAAACAGTATGTTCAGGGTTATGTTCATGATGAAACCGCGGCTTTTTCAGGAGGAGTGCAGGGGAATGCAGGCCTTTTTTCCAATACTGCAGATCTTGTTAAGCTATTTCAAGCCTGGCTGAACGGGGGGGAGTATGGCGATATACGTTTGTTTAGTGAAGAAACGGTGAAATTGTTTACAGGAAGAAAAAGTCCTACATGTGACCGATTGCTTGGATTCGATCTGCTGACAACCAAAACTGACTGGGGCGTTTCTCCGAGAACTTTCGGCCACACCGGTTTTACGGGCACGTGCGTGTGGATAGATCCGGATAAGGAACTGATATACATATTTCTTTCCAACCGAGTGAACCCAACACGTTCGAACAAGGCTTTTACCCGATATAATCCACGTTATGCCGTCTTGAAAAAGATCTATGATTCAATGAAATGACTTGATATTTATGTCGGAATGGTATCGAATCGCATCGTTAAGAGGTTATAGACAAAGATAGATTCAGATAATAATGTCCCTGTGCCGACAAGGTATTTTATGGCTTCCGATGTCTCTATGGAGGAAGCGAGAGCTGCCGCAGGTCCTGCCACTCCAGATAATGAACAAGGCAATACGGCGTTATTGTTATCCACGGAAAATATATCTGTCTCTTATACACATCTCCGAGCCCACGAGACTACGCTGCATCT
>ENA-OYXU01000427-OYXU01000427.1-human-gut-metagenome-genome-assembly--contig:-NODE-427-length-16979-cov-5.312633_pt1 | contig 16979 bp, 11 predicted proteins | sample MGYA00243243_ERZ653435 | MGnify/ENA primary metagenome ERZ653435 (study PRJEB26926, sample SAMN06165113) | human gut metagenome | biome: ENVO:00009003; feature: ENVO:2100002; material: ENVO:00002003... | reverse complement strand
TGCTGTCTTCGGACAGGTTGTGCCAGAACACGCCTGTGGTCAGATGGCCGAGGGCATAGAGAAAGTCGTGGGCCACCATCTTCGGCTCGCCGCTGGTGCCGCTGGTGAAGTACATCAGCATTGTGTCATCGTTGTCGTTCACGTGGTCGGGGTGCACGAACGCCGGCGCCTGCTCCCATTCGCTCTGCCAGTCGTGGAACCCCTCGGCCCGCAGCGGCCCCACGCTCACGAGCGTCTCCACCGTGGGGCTCTCGGCCATGGCCTCGCTCACCTGACGCATCACGTACTCCTCGCCCACGCATACGATGGCCTTGATGCCGGCGCGCATGTTGCGGTAGACGATATCGTGGCGGGTGAGCATGTGGGTGGCGGGTATGGCGATGGCGCCTATCTTATGCAGGGCGAGCATCGACAGCCAGAACTCACAGCGCCGCTTGAGGATGAGCATGACCTTGTCGCCGCGGCCGATGCCTAACTGCATGAACCATGCGGCGGTGCGGTCGGAGAGTGTTTTCAGTTCGCCGAACGAAAACCGGCGGCACGCGCCTTCGTCGTTCGTCCAAAGCAGGGCGAGTTTGTCGGGTTGCTCTTCTGCCCACACGTCCATCACGTCGTAGGCGAAATTAAACCGTTCGGGTATCTTGAAGTGCAGGTTGCGGATGAAGTCTTCCTGCGACTCGAAATGTGTCTGTGTGAGAAAGCGGGACAGAAGCCCCCTATCGTCCCCCAAAGGGGGACACTGAGCGGAAGACGTGCCGTTCTTCTTCAGGTCACCATTGTTATCGGACGTATGTCGTATATCTTTATTCTGTTTCATATCTTTATTGCCTTTTACTGTTATTTACCGTTTATACTGTCAGAAGAGGGTATTTTAAAATGACTACATGGTACTTGGTAGGGACATATTCTTGTATTTGTCCGCAAAATAATCTTTGAATATCAGTACGTTACGAACGGACAAATACAAGAATATGTCCCTACAATGTGCTTCCTTTGCATTTTGATACACCCTCCTTCTTACTCCACCACCACGAGGAATTTCACCGGCCGTCCGTCGAGTGCGCGCATGCAGTGCGGCTGCGAAGCGTCGAAGAAGATACTGTCGCCGGGACCCAGTTCCATCACCTTGTTGCCTATGGTTATCTCCATGCGGCCCTCCACGATGTAGTCGAACTCCTGTCCGTCGTGCGCGTTCTTGTTGAAGCGGGCGTCATCGGGCAGCGGGTCAACCTGAGTCAGGTATGTGTCGAACTTGCGTCCGCGGAATCCGCTTGCCAGACTCTGGTATTTGTAGCTCTTGCGGCGCTCCACGGCCATGCCCTGTCCGTTGCGTGTGAGGAAGTAGCTGCTCATGCGCGGCTCCTCGCCGAACATCAGTACGTCGAGCGCAATGCCGTAGCGTTTGGCTATCTTCGACAGTCTGTAAACCGACGGGTCGGCCTCGCCGGCTTCTATCTTCTGATAGTGTTCGAGGGTGATGCCGCACAGTTCGGCCACCTCTTCCGCCGGTATGTCAAGCACCTCGCGCAGTCCGCGCAGACGCTCACCTATTTGTTTTATCTGTTCGTCCATAAATATTTCCTTTTGTCATTCTATTCTGCAAAAGTACAAAGAAATGACGTAAAACGCGTGCGTATGGCGATAAAATGATATAATGCAAGTCATATAAGCATAATATTATGACGGCGGTGATGCGCTGTAAAGGAACTAATGGTGTGGTAGGACGGATATGATGGGCGATGGGATGTGAAAACGGCAATGAATCATTTCTTTTTTACATTTGATGCGTAAAATTCGTTTTCTTCTAAGAAAATTGTTACTTTTGCAATGTTTATATTCTGTCGAAAGCCCCTATGGGTTAAGGTGGGATATTACTGACATACATAAAGAGGCGTAACTGTACGCTTTGGTTTTGACAGTGTAAGAACTTCGCAAATTCATCGACAAGTCAAAGACAAGGCAACGGGGACGTCCCATGGGATGTATTATATATTGTCACCGGATAATAATGACGTTAATGTCTGTATCCGAATGTGACCATTATATATTTACATCGGCGTGGGGCTTTCGGCGTTGCTCGTTTCGACTTGTCGGGCAATGCGAAGGCCTTTATACTGTGGAACGAGTGACAGACAGGCTCCACGCTTTGTTTACGTATGATTGGGCAAAGTCTTTTCTTAAAACAGCCAATCAGGAGCCGTTGGTATAAAATTGGAATAAGTATGAATGAGTTGATTTCTGACAGTTGTAAATTTGTGGAGTCTTGTTTGAGGCGCATGAGTGTTATGAAAATGATTAGATTCTTACCGCTTGTCTTGTCGCTTTTCTTGTGGGGATTGCCGTCGTGGTCACGTAGTGTGGATAAAGAACAATTTCTGAATGTATTGTTCAAGGGACATAATTATCCTGTGACTCTTAGTATGTCTCCGACATATCCATGGAAAGCCGATTATAATTCGGTCAAGACAACGAGCCGTCAGGATGATGTGGGTAGTAATTGTTGGTTCGCTCTTGACATTTACGTGCCGCAAGATTCGGCATCGGTTACTTTTGATTATCGTGTAAGATATCATAAAGAAACCTATGGGTATGCCAAATATGCCGATCTTACTTGTTTGGTTGATAATAACGAAGTATTCAAAAACAACGGTACTGACAAACTTGAGACGGCCACAATCAAGATAGGGCATGGCTATCATACATTGAAATGGAATCTTTATCTTGGTGAGGCATGGGAAAACTGGGATTATTTCAGCGCGATTGAAAACATGCGCTTTGAGGGGATATCCGATGGACAGGCACTGCCGGAGTACTCCAAGCCTTATTCCGGGATATGGACTTTCCCGAATGAGGCTGTTACCGACACAATAGTAATTGAAAATTTGGGTAAAGAAGATTTTGTTATCAGTAGCCTTGAAGGACTCACATCTCCGTTTTATATAAAATCGGTATCGGATGCGATAGCTCCCGGATCTTCGGGTTCCATCATAGTGGGATATGAACCACAAGATGAAGGATGTCATGAACAGACTCTGACAATAATGTCGAATTTGGGGCGGAAAAAAATTTCATATGCCGGCGTGGCCTATGAGACAGAACCTGTTTGTAATCCTGCGCCCGGTAAATTGTCGGATGCGGTAAGGAATACCGGAATTGAGACACTTGCTATATTTGGTCCCATGAGTAGAACGGACAACTATCACCTTGCCAAATTGAAGGATTTGAAATATCTCGACTTGAGAGGAACGGATATGGAATATATTTTCAATGGCGGTGTAAACAATCTGTATAAACTTGAGGATATCCTTTTACCGTCAACACTGAAATATATAGATGCCACTTGGTTTTGGAAACATTGGGACAGAGATAAAGGAGATTTATATTACAACATAAAGACTATAACTTGCATGTCACCCGAACCTCCGCAGCTTGTATATTATGGTGGTGGCAGCGAAGACTATTCTTTCGATGGTTTGCGGAGCGATGTTATTGTTTATGTTCCGGTACAGTACATGCCGTATTACGAGTCGGACGAAAAATGGAACAAGTTTAATATTATGCCCATCATGAACGATTCCAAAACCATCCGTGTCGTTGTGGATGATTCTATACTTGGCCGTTACACCGGATGTCCGATTGTGTTATCTGACAAGTTGGTGCAACGTACACAACGGCTCACAGTGGGTGGTGCCTCCGAATATGTGTTCCACAATGTGAAGCAAGGTAGGTCTTATTCGTTGTCTCTGTTGCATCCATCCAAACAGGTACTTTCTTTTAAAGACAGTATAATGGTTGGTGACGGTCGTGAAATGGTGGTCAGATTTGATTCTATTGTTCCTATGTACACTGCCAGTTGTGAAGTTATGGGAAGTGAAGGTGATATATTGACGGATCGTGTGCAAATGTCATGGTTTAAGTCGGGGGAAGATAACATTATAGGCAATGAGGTTAAACGTCTGTTGGAGGGTGATACCGTTAGGTGTGCTGTTTCATTGCCTAAAGCGATTGGACTTGAATATATGTCACCTGACACCGTATGTCACATAGTGAATTCAGAAGACAATAGAATCATTATCCGTCTGAATCACCACATCAGGCATTTGGTTAAAGGCCGTGTAGTCAACAATGAAAGCAAACCGTTGAAATCCGCCATGGTAACAATAAACCAAACATTAAATGGCAATCTGCCGTGGAATAAGACATTGAAAGTGGATGCTTCCGGTTGTTTTGAGACAGAGATTAATGAAGGACCCGTTGTTGTCGGGGTGTTTTCGGACAGATATTTTTCCATTAATCATACTGATACAATATCGGGAATGACTGACTTTGGAGACTTTACGCTTTCGTCTTGTTCCGGACGTAAGATAACTGTCGGCTTGACATTCAAAGAAAATGCCTTGCCTGATAAGGACGCTTATATGTCACAGGGATATGACGATTGGAAAGAATTGGATTTTTCTGTATATGATTCTGAGACCGGTCTTGCCATAGAAAACGTAAAAGTGGAGTATCCGTATATTTATATTCTTGATGAATTAGGTGAGAATACTTCGGTGAAAGTGAAGGTTGCAAGCCGTAAGAATGCGTTCAAGGATATAGAGACCATTGCTGATAATCTTGAAGATGGCAATTTCTCTGCTGAAATGCAGATTGTTGAATATGGTGATGTGAAAGTGTCTTATAATAATGCGGACTGTAGTGATGTGATGGCGTTGGTATATGATAAGAATAACAATATCATAAAATCAGGGAAATTCGTCAATGGCAGTTTGATGTTTCGTGGAATAAAGGATGGTGAATACCATTTGGTGGCGATGGAGTCAAACAGTCTGTATAATAATGTGTCTGATTTCTCTGATTTTGAGAAATTGGGACTTGAAAAAGAACAGAATTATGGTTATTCGCTTGTAACTGTGGAGACCGGACTTATAAGTGAAGTAATATTTGACAATATACCACAGATGGCAAGGCCACAACAGATAGCAGGCAGCAATACTTATCTGACTCCCAATAAAAATACGGTGGTGGCCGGAAATTATTTCACAGTGAAGGCTTCTGTTGAAATTAAACCGGATTATATTGGTAAATGTGAGAATCTTGCACTTAATGTAGCTATTCCCGATTCATGTCGGTTCGTACCAAACTCGCTTCTTGTCGGTTCAGAATTGGCTGCTTTCAATATTGAAGGCCGTATGGTGAAGATTCCGATTTCGGAAGATACAGAACCGATACGTTTCTGTGTTCTTCCTTTGAAGGGAGGTATGGCGAATGTCAGTGCTTATTTGTCGTACGAGAAGGATGGAGAGTCATGTAAAGAATCTGTTGGCGGTTTTGTTGTTGATGTTACCGGTATTAGTCTGAATGTATTGCCTACGGTTAAAAGTCCGTCGATAGTTGTAAGTGGTACAGGTATGGCCGGTTCTGATGTCGAGATAATGGATGACGGAATGTTGATAGGCCGTACGACGGTTCTTGAAAACGGAAATTGGCAGACAACTGTCGGATTGTGTGATGACAGAGATCTGAAAACCCACAGCCTGTATTCGCGCTTGGCCACACCCAAAGGAGATATTCTGTATTCAGAGACAAAGCATGTAAGAGTGAATACAGTCAGACCGTATGTCCGCAGGATAGAGATGATTAATACCAATCCGAATGAAAATGTGACAGTGTTTGATTTTGATAATCCGTTCGGACATAAGAAACCGTATTCATACAATTCTTCTTATCCCAACTTCACGTTCAAAGTTTGGTTTGGCAATCTGAATGACCCTGTTGACGTGAAAGATGCCGTATTGTGGGTGAAGACCACAGACGGTAAGGACATTCCCGTAGAGTTGGTGGCTTCAGTTTCTGACAGTAGTATGATGATAGGCACACGATCTTTTCCTTCATCATGGTCGTTGCCCTCGAATGTGGCTGTTGCGATGAATAATATTGACTACAGTGTACTTATGCCGGAAAATGTATTGGATATTCTTGATGAAAGTATGTCTTTGGCCGACATGGTTGATATTCGGAAAGAAGGAAAGGCGGTTTCATACGAACTTGTGTCCAAACATGGAGATCTCATACTCCTTTGTGGTGGAGTGGAATATGACGCGGATGATGATATGGCGGATAAAATAGAACGTATCATCTCCCGTTTTGCTTTTGATTCATTGCCGGGTGATGACAGTTTTCTTGTTTCTCCTTCCAATGGTGTGCTGTGGCTTAAAAGAAAAGATGACGGAAACGTGTTTGCTTTCTTCCTATATGATATATCTGCAAGTGAGGAGTATAATTCGGTTATGTCGATGCTTGACAAAAAACTTGCAAAGATGGGGCAGGAAAGGGTTCAGGTAGATTGGAATACGGGATATCTTGTTCCTAACAGGTCTTGTTTTACATTGTCCAACAGGATTGACAAGAATATGCAGTATCTGATTGATATCTGTAATAAGAAACTTGATTGTGTCGAAAAATTAGGAGAACCGGATCGGGATTATGCAGCGCAAGATCTCAAGGAGTCTTTAAATGCAGTTACACACATGAATCTTGCAATGGTGGCTACAGTCATAGCCGGTACGCATGAGATAGCGGGAAGTGTTCCGAGTGGTGAGAATATGATTGAAGATTTGGATGATCTGGACGATATGATTGGCAATGTGGAGGATGTTGCCACAGCAATGGAGGGAATAACCAAGACGGCGAGATTGGCGATTGAGAATATCATGCGTTATCCTACAGAATGTGGATTGTCATCCAGTCCTGATTTTGTCGGGACAGGAGTGACACCGCTTATAGACCCGTCAGGATATGTATATGAGGCAGTTGAAAGCAACAGGCTTGAAGGAGTCAGAACAACTGCATACTTCAAGACCGTGAATACAGACGGAGAGGGTAATACGTCGGAGAAAATTTCTGTTTGGGATGCGTCCGTGTATGAGCAGGAGAATCCGCTCTATACAGATTCCGAAGGTCGTTATTCGTGGGATGTACCTGCAGGATTGTGGCAGGTGAAATATGAAAAGGATGGATATGAAACCGTTTCTTCCGACTGGCTTCCTGTACCTCCTCCGCAGATGGAGGTAAACATGGGGATGAAGCAATTAATAAACCCTGATGTTGTTTCGGCGTTTGCCTGTTCCGATTCGGTATGTTTCACATTTACTAAATATATGGATGCAAATATGTTGACGCTTCAAAATATAGAGGTGAGTAAAGATGGTTTGTCCGTAGATGGGGATTTGAAACTGGTTGATGCGGAGAAGACGGAAGGAAAAGTTTATGCGTCAAAAGTGACGTTCGTACCAAAAGAAATATTTGGGTTGGGTGATATTATAGAATTGTCTGTAAGTTCAAAGGTGAAAAGCTATGCGGGATGTCCGCTTCTTGATGATTATGTTGACACTCTAATTGTCAGACAACCTGTGCGTATTAAATGGGAAGAAACGTCGGACATAATGATGGGCGATACTGTTCCTGTACGGATAAATGTTCATCCGACCAAAGGTGTTGGAGGCCATATCCTTACAGTCTGTACCGGCAGTGAGTCCATTGTTTCAATAGACAAGACTGAAATATGCCTTACGGATGAGGAGTTACCGGTTGTTGTGAATTTGAATGGAATTTTGCCGGGAACAACCATCCTTACAGCAGGTATAGAAGATTTGGGAGTTGCCGAACAATTGGAGATACAGGTGCTTAACAGTCTGAAGAGACAGACATATGCTCCTTGGGCCACGATTGAATCAGGGACATGCGTGGACGAAGGGACGAAACTCTATCTGTTCTGTGCAACTCCAGAGGCAGCAATCTATTATACAACAGATGGTACGTGTCCTTGCGATGTCAATACCCGGATATTGTATAATCCCGACCTTGGCATTGACATACCCGGTGATGTGACGGTAAGGGCTTGTGCTGTTGCCGATGGCATGTCGGAAAGTGAGGTGGTGGAAATGTCTTATACTGTAAATGCTGGTTCCTGTATCGGGGTCATAAAAAGAAAGTCTGAAATCGTAATTACTCCAGCATGTCTTTCTGATGGTAATAATAATGTCTCTGTACTCTTTGACAGTGAGCAAACCGCATTGGTGGAAGTTTTCGATGTTCAAGGAAGTAAGATCGCATGGCAGAATGTCAGATCTGGCGGCACAATATCTTTGGCAGGAGTGCCTAAAGGTGTGTATATAATCTCTGTAAATCTGTCGGGAAAGAGAAAAGCAGGGAGAATAATTAAATTATGATGATTTGATGGAGTATGGATATGGGTAGGTGCATTTTTTATATTGCAAAATGTGCCTACCTGTATTTGTATAGAAACGTAATATATTCTGCTTCTATTGCCGGCTTTTTCCCAGTTACGCATCTTGCCGGCCGTTTTATTTGCCGGTATCGATATTTTTTGTTATCTTTACCGGAAAATATTACGTCTGACCAATAATAAAACAACCTGACTATGAAAAAGGAATTGGAAATGAACCCTAATGGGGTGGTGGCATTTTTAGGCAAGCCGCACACGGAATTCATGCGTGAAGACATCGTGAAATTCATCCGCGAGAACGACATCAGGATGGTCAACTTCATGTATCCCGCGGCCGACGGACGGTTGAAGACGCTCAATTTCGTCATCAACGACCTTGCATATCTCGAGTCGATACTAACTTGCGGCGAGCGTGTGGACGGGTCGAGTCTCTTCCCCTTCATCGAGGCGGGCAGTAGCGACCTCTATGTCATCCCGCGATACCGCACGGCTTTTGTCGACCCGTTTGCCGAACAGCCTACACTTACCATGCTGTGCTCATTCTTCGACAAGGACGGCAGGCCGCTCGAAAGCTCTCCCGGGCAGACGTTGCGCAAGGCGTGCCGGGCGTTCACTGACACTACGGGAATGACGTTCGAGGCCATGGGTGAACTGGAGTATTATGTGATAGGTATAGGAGACGATGCTTTCCCCGCTACCGACCAGCGCGGCTACCACGAGTCGGCGCCATACGCCAAGTACGGAGACTTCCGCACAAAGTGCATGATGTATATAGCGCAGGCCGGAGGTCGCATCAAGTACGGCCACTCGGAGGTGGGCAACTTCACCCTCGACGGCGTTACATACGAGCAGAACGAGATTGAGTTCCTGCCCGTTCCGGCGGAAGAGGCTGCCGACCAGCTGATGGTGGCAAAGTGGATTATCCGCAATCTGGCCGACCAATACGGTCTTGAAGTGACCTTCGCCCCGAAGATAACTGCGGGCAAGGCCGGCTCGGGTCTGCACATACACATGAGGCTGATGAAGGACGGGCGTAACATGATGACCGACGGCGGCTGTATCTCCGACACGGCGCGCCGTGCCATAGCCGGCCTGATGGAGCTGGCTCCGGCCATCACGGCCTTCGGCAACACCACCCCCACGTCTTACTTCCGCCTTGTGCCGCATCAGGAGGCGCCTACGAACGTCTGCTGGGGCGACCGCAACCGCTCGGTGCTCGTGCGTGTGCCATTGGGATGGTCGGCGCTCACGGACATGTCGGCCGTGGCCAATCCGCTCGAAGCACCCGTGCAGCTCGACACCACGCAGAAGCAGACGGTGGAGATACGCTCTGCCGACGGTTCCGCCGATGTGTATCTGCTGCTGGCCGCACTGGCCGTGGCCTGCCGCCATGGTTTCGAACTGGCCGACGCTCCCGCCATTGCCGAACGCACTTACGTCAATGTAAACATACACAAGGATGAAAACCGCGACCGCCTCGCCTTGTTGGCGCAGCTGCCCGACAGCTGTGCCGCGTCGGCCGACTGTCTTGCACGTCAGCGGGAGGCGTTCGAGGAGCATGGTGTGTTCAGCGGCGCGATGATTGACGGCATCATAGCCCGCCTGCGCGATTTCAACGACCGCACGCTGCACCGCGACATCGCGGGCAATGATGAGGAGATGATGAAGCTCGTCAAGCGGTTCTTCCACTGCGGGTAAATAGAAGTCAAGAGTTGTGAGCTTAGAGTGAAGAGGTATGATAACCTTCAAGATTTGGTTCAGAAAGTAATCATACCTCTTCACTCTAAGCTCACAACTCTTGACTTCTATTTACCCTTTCTTTGTTCTCTCCATAAGCAACTTGACGTAAGAACACTGCGGAACGATATTCATGCCACGGTTGCGCGCATAGCTAATGGCGGCATCAGCCAACTTGCGCCCAATGCCACGTCCTTCTATATAGGCGTAGGTGTGTGTGATGGTCATCGTTTGCCCATCAATCTCATATTCTATATGTCCCACTACGTTTCCATCCTCAATGGCACGGAAAAGGTTCTCAGCCTCGTAGTGCTCGATTTCCAATTCTGTATCGGCTTTCATCGGATTTTATTTTTTCAGTCAAAGAGTCCGTGTTTGGTCTTCCACTTCGTCTTGTAGTTCTCCTCGTAGAGCTTCTCGGATGACGAGTCGGGCTCGTAACGCTCTTTTACGTTGTGGGAGTAGCCGCACTCATTGCATAATACCCATTTGCTGTATATGCAATGCCCCTTGTAATAGCCATATGTGGTTCTCTTGTCTTTGCTTTCAAACATACGATCGCCCGTGAAGATGTTCTTGCCCTTATAGTTCAAGTTTCCGGTCTTGGTGTTTGTATAGGTGGCATAGCGGATGGTGCTTTCCGTTACCTTGGCTGTGGCGCGGAGGGAAAGCTTGTGGCAGCGCGGGCAGGCCACGCCCTCGATGTTTTTCCATTCGCCGATCTTGTCATACTCCCTTGAGTTTTCTTCACAATGATGGCAGTGGCTGCACTCGGAGTGTGTCTTGACAATGTAGTGGTTGATTACGCGTACGGTGTCCACATCCTGTTCCTTGTTAAGTGTCCAACCGCTTCCGCGGTGGGCTTCTATATCCGACCCGTTGGAATAGGTGACTTCTTCCACATCAATGGTGTTCAGCCTCAGACACTTCGGGCAGCGGGCGTCGCGGATGGAGAATTTTTCGACAAAGAATGTCATGGCAGATAAAATCCCCATTACAAAGGCGGCCAGTATAATCCATATATCGTTGAATGTATAAAAGAGCGACAACAGGATAATGTAAGTGGACGGAATCATGTAGAGATATTCCAGTATGGTGATGACAAAGTTCTTCACTCCTGTGATGCGGGCGAAAGACTGGAAGAAGAAGTTGCCGGCGCAGAAAGTGGCGATGATGGAGATGGCCGCGATGAAAAGACCGGCAAAAAACAGCAGGATATACAATCCGATGTTCACGAAGAAATCCTTGATGCCGGTACCCACTTTCTCGAACGAGAACGTGTCGTAAGCCTCCATGTCTGCATCTTTGTTGAACGGTATGAACTTGTTGAAGATGTTCATTGAGGCAATCCGGTCGAATAACGGGAGCTTCGCATACAGGTTGCTGTGCGGTGAGCTGATGTTGTTTGTGTAGATTACGGTGCCGTTTTCGTCGACGCGAACGAAGACGCCTTTATACCTCTTGCTGCCTTCGGCCAAAACAATTTGTGGGAAGACATAGTGTCCGGAATCGACGGCGGCATAGATGTAGTCGCCTGCTTCTTCTTTTATGTCGGCGAGCTTTCTGCCGTTGAGTGTCCTGCCTCTGTATACATGGCTGTACGACGGGTTGATGGCCTTCATCTGGCTTGGGTCGCCGAAGAGATGTGCCTTGTTGATGGCAAACCGGTTGCCGGCCTCGTCTTCAACGCACCATTTATATTCGGCAAATTCGGCGATGATGGTCAGGTCGGTGCCCTCGGGGATAATCCTGTCTGATTCTACCAGTCGCCCTTCACTGTCGTAGATATACACAGGAGTGTCCTGTGTGGTCGACATACTGATAGGCTCACCCTCGAGTTTCGGCTTGGGGTGCCACAGGAGCACACCGGCAAGGCATATGATGCATACGATGCCGATGACGGCGATTGTGACAAACGAGGTTGTCTTGCGGTACTTCTCGCGCTTTACTTCTAATTTCATGATTGTTAAATGGTTATCTGTGCAAATATACAACTTTATTTCCGTATATTCATTTCTTTCCCCTTTAAAATGGATGAGAATGTAGGAAGAACACAGTTTTTATGTACAGATACATATGTTCGTAAGCTCTTAATTGACTCCAGCTTTCAGCCCTCTTATCACCGCACTTGTGAATCCGGCGTGCTCCATCTCGTTGAGGCCGCGTATGGTCAGTCCGCCGGGAGTGGTCACCTTGTCTATTTCGGCTTCGGGGTGGTTGCCGTTGGCCAGAAGCAGATCAACGGCCCCCTTCACGGTCTGGAGCACTATGTGCTTGGCGTCATCGGCACGGAATCCCAGTTCCACGCCACCTTCAGAGGCGGCCCGCACGTAGCGCATGGCGTAGGCAATGCCGCACGAGGCGAGGGTGGTGCCGGCTCCGAGGAGTCGCTCCTCTATGACGAGCGAGCTGCCCGCATCATCAAATATCTTCTTTATCGTTTTCGTCTGCCCGTCGTTCGCGCCCACTGGTACGATGAATGTCATCGAGCTGCGTTCGGCGATGGCGATGTTGGGTATGGCGAGGAACATCGGCGGCACGGTGCCGTCATCCTTGCGCATCCATTCCGCCAGTGTTGCCGACGGCAGGCCGGCCACCACAACGACGAGCATCTGGCGGCTGTAGTCCATCACCGGCTTTATCTTACGCAGTACGTTTTCTGCCACCCACGGCTTTACGACAACACAAATAATGTCGGCATCGGCTGCCGCCACGCTGTTGTCGGTAGTGAGACTCACGCCTGTGCCGGCAAAGCGTTCGAGTGCGCCCTGCGTGCGGTTTGACACTGTGATATCCGCCGGGCGGAAGATGTCGCCCTTGAGAAATCCGCTTACCATTGCGCCGCCCATTGCGCCGGCGCCTATAATTGATATTTTCATATTTTTTTCTTTTATTGGGAGTTAAGGAGTTAAAGGGAGTTATCGCTCCCTGCGGTCGCTGAGGAGTTAAAGACAAATGTTTCAAGACCTGGCTTTAATCCTTTATGTTCAATCCTTTATGTGGGTATTGTCTTTAACTCCTGAGCGGCGCAGCCGCGATAACTCCTTTAACTCCTATAACTCCTTAAAAGATTAACTCCTTAATACCGTTTTCAACCGCCCGATAAACTCCTCGGCCTCGGCCTTTGTCAGGCACAGCGGCGGCAGGAGGCGCAGGGTGTTCGTGCCGCTGCATCCGGTGAAACAGTGCTGTTCGTAGATGAGGGGCACGCGAACATCCTTGTGGGGAATGTCCAGCTCGATGCCAATCATCAGTCCGCGGCCGCGGATGTCGGTGATGTGCGGTTCGGTTTGCTTCAGCTCGTTGAGGCGCGCCATGAGATACTCGCCCGTCTGCCGGGCGTTCTCCACGAGGTTCTCGCTCTCTATCACGTCGAGCACGGCCAAGGCTGCGGCGCAGGCCAGATGGTTGCCGCCGAAAGTGGTGCCGAGCTGCCCGTATTTGGGTGTGAACTCCGGCGATATGAGCACGCCGCCCATTGGGAAGCCATTGCCGATGCCCTTGGCCACGGTGATGATGTCGGGGCGGATGCCGAGCCACTGGTGGGCGAAGAACTTGCCCGAGCGGCCGTAGCCACACTGAATCTCGTCGCAGATGAGCACCGTGCCGTGCTTCTTGCAGGCAGCCTGCAGACCCTTGGCAAACTCCTCGGTTACCATCCTTATGCCGCCCACGCCCTGTATGCACTCGATGATTACGGCGCATACGTCGCCTTTCTGCAGCTCGGCCTCCCATGCGGCGAGGTCGTTGAGCGGCAGGTATGTCACGTGGCCGTTGGCGTTGATGGGCGCGATGATGTTAGGGTTGGCCGTGGCCTCCACTGCAAGCGATGTGCGGCCGTGGAATGCCTTATCTGCCGACAGTATGCGCGTGCGGCCGTTGGTGAACGACGCCAGCTTCAGCGCGTTCTCGTTGGCCTCGGCACCGCTGTTGATGAGAAACAGTTGGTAGTCAGCGTAACCGCTCGCGCGACCCAACCGTTCCGCCAGTTCGGCCTGCAGTTTGTTCACTACGGAGTTGCTGTAGAAGCCCAACTTCTGCAGCTGTTCCGACACCTTATTTATATAATGCGGGTGACAGTGGCCTATGCTTATCACGGCATGGCCGCCGTATAGGTCGAGATATTCCTGCCCTTGGTCGTCCCACACGCGGCAGCCCTCGCCCTTGACGATGTTAACGTCGAATAATGGATATACGTCGAATAGGTTCATAATAAAAGAAGCCCCCTCCGGCTCCCCCAAGGGGGGGGGAGAGAACGGAGCTCGTTTGCCCCTTTCAGAGGGAATGTCAAGATGCAAAGGAAGCACTATGTGGATATTTTGATACACCCTCGATTGGAGCCGGTTCATTAAATGTTTATAATATTAATCTCAGTTGCTATCCCTTCTCTCCCCCTTTGGGGGAGTTGGAGGGGGCTTTTTAGAAAGCCGATGCTTTCAGCTTTAGTCCCGTTTCCTCGTCCAGCCCGAACATGATGTTCATGTTCTGTACGGCCTGTCCGACGGCACCTTTCAGCAGGTTGTCGATGCACGAGGTAACGAGCAGCTTGTCGCCGAACTTGTCGCAGTGTACGAGCGCCTTGTTGGTGTTCACCACTTGCTTCAGGTCGATGGGGCGGTCGGAGTAGTGCGTGAAGGCGGCATCGCGGTAGAACTCCTTGTATGCCGCCACGATGTCCTCGGCCGGCGCGGCGGTCTTGACAACGCAGGTGGCGAAGATGCCGCGGGCGAAGTCGCCGCGGTAGGGGATGAAGTCGATGGCGGCATCGAGCGTGCCCTGCACCTGCGTGAGGCTCTGGTGTATCTCCGGCACGTGCTGGTGGGTGAACGCCTTGTATATGCTCATGTTGCCCGTGCGCCACGAGAAGTGGGTCGTTGCGGCGGGCTTCTGTCCCGCGCCGGTGCTTCCCGTGATGGCGTTCACGGCCACGTCTTCCTTTATCAGTCCCATCTTCGCCGCCGGCAGCAGACCGAGCTGTATGCACGTGGCGAAGCATCCGGGGTTGGTCACATGTTGCGCTGTTGCGATGCGTTCCTTGTTTATCTCCGGCAGACCGTAGACATAGTCGTTGCCGGGAGCCGCAAGGCGGAAGTCCTGCGCGAGGTCGATTATCTTCACGCCCTCCGGTATACTGTGTTCCTTGAGAAAAGCCTCGCTCTTGCCGTGGCCGAAGCAGAAGAACACTACGTCAACCTTGTCGAACGGCATTTCGTCTGTAAATATCAAATCTGTGTCGCCGACGAGTCCTTCGTGTACGTCGGCAACGGGGTTGCCTGCATTGCTCTCGCTGTTGGCGAAGACGATTTCGGCCTCCGGGTGGTTTGTCAGCAGGCGGATAAGTTCACCGCCGGTGTAGCCTGCCGCACCTAATATTCCAACGTTTATCATCTTGTCAAATTCTTGTTATTAGGAATTATGGCCCACAGTATCGGATAGAGAATGATACCGCTGAATGCGGTGAATATTGTGAGCATTGCGTAAATGACACGAATTACAGTAGGGTCGACATCCAAATATTCTGCGATGCCTCCACAGACTCCGGCAATCTTCTTGTCGACAGACAATGTAAGTTTCTTGTTCATCGTCCTTGTGCTTTTACCTTTTCTCGTCCTTATGAATTCCGTAGTACGCGCGGAGCGCAGTGCTTGAAATCTTGATGAATCCCTTAGCCTCGTCAGCTGTCCATCCAGTCTGTGTCTCGCCGTACTCTCCGAGCTTCGACTTCGTCAGGTCATCGGGAGAATCTACGCCCACGGTGTCGAAGCCGTAGGGGCGGAGCCGCAGTATGGCCGTACCGTTCACGTTGCGCTGCGATGATGTCAGCATGGCTTCAATGTCGGGCATCACCGGCTCGAGATACTGGCTCTCGTGAAGGAACATGCCGTACCAGTTGGCCACCTGGTCCTTCCAGTACTGCTGCCACTTGCTCAGTGTCGACTTCTCCAGCAGGCGGTGAGCCTCGATGATGAGTTTCGGGGCGGCTGCCTCGAAGCCCACGCGGCCCTTGATGCCGATGATGGTGTCGCCCACGTTGCAGTCGCGGCCGATGGCATACGACGCTCCTATCTCCTCAATCTTCTGTATGGCCTTCACCTTGTCATCGAAGGCCTCGCCGTTCACGGCCACTATTTCTCCCTTCTCGAACGTAATCTTCAGCGTGGCCTCCTTTTCCCCGGCCGTCACGTGCTTTAGGTAAGCCTCTTCGGGCAGGCCCTGTGTCGGGTCGAGCAGCTCGCCGCCGCAGATGCTCGTGCCCCAGATGCCCACGTTGTATGAATACTTCAGTTTGGTGAAGTCGGCCGAAAATCCGTTGGCGTTCAGATAGTCCACCTCTTCCTTGCGCGTCAGGTTGCGGTCGCGTGTCAGCGTGATTATCTCCACGCCCGGAGCCATGACGAGGAACGTCATGTCGAAGCGTATCTGGTCGTTGCCCGCACCGGTGGAGCCGTGTGCGATGGCGTCGGCGCCTATCTCGTTGGCATAGCGTGCGATGGCGATGGCCTGGAAGATGCGCTCAGACGATACCGAGATGGGGTAGCAGTTGTTGCGCAGCACGTTGCCGTATATCATGTATTTCAGCGATTTCTCGTAGTATTCCTGCGTCACGTCGAGGGTCACGTACTTCACGGCGCCCAGCTTGTAGGCGTTCTCCTCGTTTTTTTTCAGCTGTTCGGCGCTGAATCCGCCTGTGTTGGCGCAGGCGGCATAGACCTCGTATCCCATCTCTTTGGTGAGATACATCACATTGTAGCTCGTGTCGAGTCCGCCACTGAAGGCTACTACTACTTTCTTCTTTGCCATATTATTTTGGGGTTATTGTTTTTTAAAAGGGTTATTGTTTTGGGGGGCTTTTTGGGGGGTATGAGAATTATGGGAGCTGTGGGAATTATGGGATGGGAGCTTCTTTCCTCCAATGATTTCCCGCATGGCTTCTCCTCCCCCTTTGGGGAGGCCGGGTGGGGCTCCGGTTGGGTGGGGCTCCGGTTAGGTGGGG
>ENA-OYXU01000424-OYXU01000424.1-human-gut-metagenome-genome-assembly--contig:-NODE-424-length-17079-cov-8.332531_pt1 | contig 17079 bp, 13 predicted proteins | sample MGYA00243243_ERZ653435 | MGnify/ENA primary metagenome ERZ653435 (study PRJEB26926, sample SAMN06165113) | human gut metagenome | biome: ENVO:00009003; feature: ENVO:2100002; material: ENVO:00002003... | reverse complement strand
GGGGCACCTGTTTTTTGAACATCGACATATCTATGTCTTCGTTGTCGTCGCCATAGCCGACAGGCTGCTGCAACACCTTGTATTCAATGGTCTTGTCGCCCGAAGTAATGACGATTGTGGCACTGCGTAAATCGGGAGTATTGTTGGCATCTACCGTGTAATCGACAGTCGCGTTGCCGTTACCGCTTTCCGTAATGAGACCTAACCAGCCGGATAGCTCCTCCGAATCTTCGGCTTGCGATGAACCATCGTAAACGACTTTGGCAGTCCAGTCGCCCGATGCTTCCACAGGCACTGACATCAGAACATTGTCGCAGGAAAGAGTGACCTGCGAAGGAGTGCCGTCAGGCAAAGAGATCGAACTGACCAACGTTTCGTCAGAACACGATGATAATACTGCCGCAAAAAACATAGCGGCGACACCTGAATAAAGCAGTGTTTTTTTCATACTTACAAATACATTTTTATGATTTAATACTATGCCTTGCCTTAAAAGACGGTGCAAAGTTATATAAAAGAATGTCATTAAGCACTATATTTTATCATGTTGTTGTCCGCCCCCGTCATGGCACAAGTCCGCAAAAATCGCCTACTTAAAGCTAAATTACACTAAATCAGCGTATTATCCAGCAATAATGATTTTGACGGACTATAAATGTGATTTTTATAGACAACTTATTTCATGTTATATTTCTGTATGATTTATTTTTTTGTTAATTTTGCAATTCATATTTAGCCAACAGATGAAAATAACAAATCACATTACTCTATGTGCCGTGGCGATTCTGACTTTATGGGGATGCAAGGACTCTCATACAAATTCAGTCGCTGAAGACAATACAGAGTGGGTTGCCGAGATTCAGCAGATGACCATCAATGAACCCGAGAAAGCATTTGCTATGCTCGATTCTGCAGACCAAAATAAAACCATAAAACCCTTCCTTATCGATTATCTGCGTTGCCTTGCATACCACAATGGTCTGTCTGATTATAAGAAAGCACTTCGCTACGCCTTGAAGTCGTATAAGAATCCGGAGACATCGTCTATGCCGGAAATATACAAGTCGCTGATAGATATGATTGCCAACGAATACTACGAGAATGGCGATTATAAAGAGAGCATAAGATACTGCAACGAGGGAATTGAACAAGCAATCAAAGATAATGACAAGTCGATGGAAGCGAATCTTCAAGTTACTCTTGCAACAGACCTCGCGGAGTTGAAACAGAATGACGAAGCGTGGCATCGCTTCAACATAGCGATGGATATTCTTGAAAAAGAAGCTAAAAAAAGCGGGCATCAATATGATGCGTGGGACAATTACGTCTATGCATCGGGGATGTCCATCTATTTTCTGATAGAAAATGAAAAATGGGATGAAGCGCTTGCTATGCAGTCCCGCTACGATGAGGCCGTCAATGGGCTCGAAGACTGCAAAGATTCGATGGATGGACTGGTCGATATGAGGCGGGCAAACGGTTATTCCGCATTCGCATACGCTTATGCGAGCAAGGGCGACATGAAAAACGCCAATGAGATGTATCGCAAATTCGCAGCCACTCAGTATGCCGGAACCCACGATGGGGCATTGATAATTATTCCGTATCTTACTGAGGCAAAACGGTATAACGAGGCTTTGCGTTTTCTGCAAAGCGAAAAGGAATACTGGAAGGTTACGGCCGACACCGTCAGCAAAAGCTATATCGACATGTGCCTGAACAATGAACTCAAGATTTATGATGAACTGGGCGACTTGAAGGAGGCAAACAGGGTTAGACAATCCATTATTGAAATCAGCAGTAAAATTCATGAGGTGGAAAGCAAAACGACTGCGCTCGAACTGGCAGAGGTTTACAAAACCACAGAACAGGCTTTGCAGATAGAACAACACGAAGCAGCAATCCATAAACGTAATGTATTGATTGCCGCTATCTTCGCCATTCTGATTCTTGCAGCATTATTTATTGTGAAGATTACAAGATACAACCGTATGATTCGCAACAAAAACATTTCACAGCGGAAGATTATCGATGAACTGATAGATTATAAAGACAAGCTGATGGCAAGGCAGGAAGAGGCGATAAAACTAAATGAAGAACTGACACATTTGAGAAACAACGACTCCGATACCGCCGTCGAGTCTCTGGAGGTCTTGACGGATTCCGATAAACCATACGACAAATCACTTGCTGAGACAGATAATACAACTGATATCAAATCCGCATTGCTAATCCGTGATTCAGACCGTATGTTGTTTGAAAAAATAAACTATGAGATTATAACAAAGCAGTTATATCTCAAACACGATTTCAGCCGTAATTACCTATTGGAGATGTTCCATATTCCGATAAATCGTTTTTCTATGATATTCAAGGAATTTGCCGGATGCAGTTTTACACAATATATCCAACAATGCCGGCTCGACCATGCTGTACGCCTTATGCGCGACAAAACCGACTGGAGTCTGGATGCCATAGCAAAAGATTCCAATATGTCAAAATCCGCATTCTACGACCAGTTTCAAAAGAAATACGGTATGACGCCAACCGAATTCCGCAATAATCATGACAAAGAATAATATGTTGAAACCGACTTCATTATTAATATTAATTATTAACTAAAAGCATAATATACAAATGAAAAAGAATCGTGACTTATTCGCTGTGAATAAGACTTGCAATGTTAGAAAAATATTGCTGACAGCAACATTCCTGCTGTCAACAGTGATTACCGTAATGGGAAGTACAAAAATCCACCTTGTGGATAATGACACAAGAGAACTGCTTATACTTGCATCCATTCTTGATAAAGAAGGAAAAGTCGTGGCACTTACAGGAACCGACGGTGAAATTCCTGAATTGTCGCCAAAAAGTTTTCCTGTCACATTTACATATATAGGATATGAACCGCTTGAAATCAAAAAAATGCCTGAGAATGACATAGCCCTTACACCTAAGGCTTTGGAACTCTCGGAAGTCACAGTCACACCGGGCAGTCATCCTCTGCTTCATCTGACAGGCTATATGCGTGAATACGCATCATCTTTTGGCTCGTCAGATTCTCTGACAATATATCATGAGAGTATTGTTGATTTTATGATTCCCATTGAAGATACAAAAATCAAAGGCTGGAGGAAACCGCGAATCCTGGCTGAAAATAACTATATGCGTCATACAGATTCCAAAGGACTTGACAGCGTGACTGATAAAGTGGACGATCTCTATCTTTGGGCCTCGTATGCCAGAATATTTCCGTCTTCGAAATACTCAATAAAGTTGCCGTCAGATGTGGCAGGCGTATCGGGATCGGTATCCAAGACAGTAATAAACAAAGACAAAACCCGGACGAACTGGCAAAAGAACGGGGATATGATAAGACTGAACCACGATGTAATGCCACGATATAAAAACCATACCTACTCCCCCGGCGTGTTTAAACTGCTCGGAGCTACTATAAATATTACAGAAGCAACAGGTTCTTATGTCTTTATAAACAGTGACGGAGACAATCAGCTGAGACCAAGGGAATTGAGCCGGATTTCCAGATCAATGAAAATGACCGGCAGAGGAAAGATGTGGAAATGGGCAGCTGACAGCAAAGCGCCGGTGGACATGAAGAGCTATATTGAAATTTATGTCACTGACATGGAGTATCTGACTGAAGCTGAGGCAAAGGACCTTAAAAAGAATCCACCGGCAGTTTCCTGCAATCAGATTGTGGCACCTGCCGGAGCACCAGCCCTCCATCCAGGCATACAGAATATTGTGAGGCGTGTAAAGGGGTTAACGCCTAAAGGCATTAGTTTCTGAGTTCACAGAGTTTTGGGCAGCAAAGTCTCTGTCTCTCTAACCTGCATTATTCATAGCTTTCCGTTACGAGATCCCTAAATGGCTGTGCAGCAGTGAAAGCACAGCTATGACGATGCAGTATGTAGTAAATCCTACTTCCAAGAAGGAAGAGCGAGCATTTTGCTGATGTGCTGTCAGTTAGGACTCGCAATAGGAAAGACTATGAAATAATGCAGGCTAAATGCCGACTGGCATTAAAAGTTTTTAGAATCTGTAATACGGATTCATGGCACGCTCGTCGCCGATGGTGGTCTGAGGACCATGGCCGCACAAAACCGTGGTGTCGGCAGGCAGCACGGTGAGCAACTTGCGGAGCGACTGCTGTATGGCATTGAAGTCGCCGAGATAGAAATCGGTGCGCCCAATGCTCATGCGGAAAAGCGTATCGCCAGAAAATGCCACGTTTTCTTCCTTGCAGTAATACACCACACCGCCGGGAGTGTGTCCGGGAGTATGGATAATGCTCAGAGCGTGATTGCCAAAAGTAATGATGTCGTTGCCGGTGAGATACCTACCCACTGGAGGCATGTCAAAGTCGAGAGTATACTGCATCAGCATTTCTGCCTGCTGAGGAAGCATGTTCATCAGACGCTCGTCACCGCCGTGCAGCTCCGGCTTCAGCCCGAACCGTTCATATATGGTGTTGTTTCCTATGCAGTGGTCTATGTGGGCGTGGGTGCAGAGCAGATGCTTTGGCACAAGTCCGTTGGAGGTGATATAACCGGTTATTGCCTCACGTTCTGAGTCGTAGAAAGCTCCGCAGTCTATAATTACGCACTCCTTGCTGTCATCGCTCACAATGTAGCAGTTTTCCTGAAAGGGATTTACCTCAAATCGTTTTATGTTAAGCATTTTTTATAATTCACAATTCGTAATTACTTAATTCAACATTCGGTATAGCCGACGACTCAAAACTCATAACTTGTAATTCCTAATTTTTACACCGGCAAATAAATAATATACTTCTCCTTAAACCACTCCTCATCGAAGAATGTAGACAGTTCGGTCAGTTCCACAATATTCTTAAACGGGGTTGTCTCAGCCTGTAGGTCACCGCCTTTCAGGCATATTACTCCGTTAGGCAGGGCATTTTGCTGACGCTTTGAGATGTTCTTTTTTACAATTTTTACAAGGTCGGGCAGTTGCATTACGGCGCGGCTCACCACAAAGTCGTATTGCCCCTTTTCTTCCTCGCCGCGAAGATGCTCGGGATGACAGTTCTTCAGTCCTATGGCATTTGCAACTTCTGTTGCCACGCGTATTTTCTTGCCTGTACCGTCGATGAGCTTGAATGTGCATTCAGGAAAAAGTATCGACAGCGGCACGCCGGGAAAACCGCCGCCGGTGCCGAAGTCGAGAATCTTTGTGCCGGGACGGAAGTTTATCGCCTTGGCTATAGCCATCGAGTGCATTACGTGATGCAGGTACAGGTTGTCGATGTCCTTGCGTGAGATAACATTGATTTTTGAGTTCCAGTCGTGGTACAGTCCGTAGAGTGCCTCCAGCTGTTTTGTCTGTTCCTCAGTAAGGTTTTTAAAATATTTCTTTATCGTTTCCATAATTGTCTTTTCAGTCTTTGAAAGTTTTAGCCACATCCTTCAGTTCGTCCCATGTGAGCTTCAGCTCGGTTATGCCCACTGCATAAGGCGCAATCTCGTACTGGTTATAGATGAATGTTATTCCTGTGGAGTTGATGAGATAGAACTGCGACGGACACATGTCCATGCTGTACAGATAGCCTTTGCTCCTCAGTTCGTCGATGTCATTTGAATGGGTTTGCTTCAGTAGCTTTTCAAGCAGAATCTCGTTGAGCCTTGTATTATATCCTGGCAGCAACACGTTGTCAAGAGTTACCAGCTTGCCGGATTTTGTGCTGAAGTTCATCACTGACTTTATAAACAAGCCGTGGGCGCCGCCGTCGTAGGTGTCCTGCTCGGCTATGTAGTTTATTATGGTGTCGGCATTCTGTTCTGTGCGGGTTTTCAGGTCATAGTGTGCCTGATACCATCCGCCGGGTTCGGCATTGCTTGCCTTATCCTTTATGTATAAATCTCTGAAATCGGCGATGTAGTTCTTGCCGCGCATGTTTACAAATGAGTCAACGGCATGCTGCATTGTCACTCCCTTGATGTTAAACAGCCATTGTGATATGGTGTCGTTCATAAGTTTTGCCTTCTGCCCTTCACCCTTGACGTAGAACACACTGAGCTTTATTTCCGACTGGGGGGAGCCGGCGCTCTTTTCGTCGAGCTTGAATGTCTTCTCTGCCGTAACTGTTGCAAAATCAATCTTTTCATTTTCCACTGATGTCGAGCACGACATGGCAAACAGTGCTGCTATTGCTGATATTAATAATGTACGTTTCATAATTGTATCCTTTTTGTTTATTATTTGATTTTTATTCGTTTACCTCCGCAAAAGTACAATAAATATGATGATTTACCAAATATTATTTGAATATTTTACAAAAAAATCGTACCTTTGCACCCGATTTTAGAATTTTTATTGATTTATGAAGAAAGATTTTAAGGTAGCGCTGTTTGATTTAGACGGTGTGGTGTTCGACACAGAGCCGCAGTACACTGAGTTCTGGGGACAGCAGTGCAGGGAGTTTCATCCCGAGGAGCCTGGACTGGAACATAAGATAAAGGGGCAGACTCTCGTGCAGATTTTCGACCGCCATTTCAGCGGTGCCCTTGAGAGCAGACGTGCCAGGATAGTGGAGCGGCTCAATAAGTTTGAGCGTAATATGCGTTTCGACTATGTGCCGGGCTTTGAGGCTTTTATTTCATCGCTTAAAAGCCGTGGCGTGAAGACAGCCGTAGTGACAAGCAGCAACAAGGAAAAAATGAACACTGTGTATGAGCGCCGTCCGGAGTTCATGCAGATGTTTGACGAGATACTCACCTCAGAGGATTTTGAACATAGTAAGCCGCATCCTGACTGCTATCTGAAGGCGGCAGCGCGTTTTGGCGCAAAGGCTGATGACTGTGTGGTGTTTGAGGACAGCTTCAACGGACTGAAGTCGGGCAGGGCTGCTGGCATGTATGTTGTGGGACTTGCCACTACAAATGCCGCAGAGGACATTGCACAGTATTGCGACGAAGTGATTTCGGACTATAATAATATATAAGGTATATAATAGGGAAATGGCAGGATATTTGGTTAGTGACAACCGTAAGGTCACCACTCAGCGCCTCATGGAGATGAAGCGCAGGGGAGAAAAGATAAGTATGCTCACATCATACGACTTCACTATGGCTGGCATTGTCGACAAGGCTGGCGTAGACTGTATTCTCGTGGGCGATTCGGCATCGAACGTAATGGCAGGTAATATGACCACACTGCCTATCACCGTGGATCAGATGATTTATCACGCACAGTCGGTGGTGAAGGCTGTCAACCGCGCTCTTGTGGTGTGCGACATGCCTTTTGGCAGTTATCAGGCAGACAGCATCAGCGGTGTGAAAAACGCCATTCAAATTATGAAGGAGAGTGGTTGCGATGCGCTGAAGCTGGAAGGCGGCGAAGAGATTGAGCACACCGTGAGGCGCATTCTTGATGCGGGAATACCTGTGATGGGACATCTTGGACTTACCCCGCAGAGCATCAACAAGTTTGGAACATACGCCGTGAGGGCAAAGGAGGAGGCCGAGGCAGAGAAACTTATCCGCGATGCCGAACTGCTGGCAGAGTGGGGATGTTTTGCCCTTGTGCTTGAGAAGGTGCCTGCCGCGCTTGCTGCCGAGGTGACAAGGCGCATAAGTATTCCGACAATAGGCATAGGTGCCGGCAATGCCACCGACGGGCAGGTGCTTGTGGTTGCTGACATGTTGGGAATGACGAGCGGATTCTCGCCGAAATTCCTGCGCCGTTATGCCGATCTCAACACTGTTATCACTGATGCCGTGGGGCATTATGTGAGCGATGTTAAGAACGGTGATTTTCCCAATCAGTCAGAAAGTTATTGATGAACACGCAAAACACACCGGTGCATATCCGCCTTTGGCATAAGAATTTCTGGTGCCTGGCTTTGGCATATCTGTTTATGTCTGTGGCACTCTATTCGTTTGTGCCTGCATTGCCTTTGTGGCTTATCGGCGGTCAGGGCATGTCAACTTGGCAAACCGCTCTGTCGTTGTTTTGTTTCGGTGGCGGAATATGGCTGTCGGGAGGTTTTTGCAACTTCCTCACGCAGCGCTACAGGCGCAACAACGTGTGTGTGGTGAGCGTCATTGCGGCTGTTATCATTTTGGCAGCACATTATTATATAGTGTCAGAGAAGATGCAGGTGCCATTGTGGATTATAGCCGCATTGCGCCTTGCCTTTGGTGCGGTGTTCGGTATGGCGCAGATGGTGCTTAGCGGAATATTGGTAATTGACGTTTGCGAGTCGTACAACCGCACTGAGGCAAATTACTGTATGTCGTGGTTTTATCGCTTCGGACTGTCACTTGGTCCCATAGCCGGTGTCATTGCGGGGATGTTCGGATGTTTTCAGGGTGTTTTGCTGCTTGCCATAGTTTGTCTTGTTGTGGCAATGATGCTGATTCTTACAGTATCTTTTCCGTTCCGTGCTCCCGACGACAATGTGCCGGTGTTCGGGCTCGACCGCTTTTTCCTGCCGCAGGGATGGTTGTTGTCTGTCACTCTGTTGCTCTTTGCCGCAGTGGTGGGAATGGTGTTTTCCGTTATCCACAGCATCGAGTTCTTCTCAATGCTCGCCACGGGATTCCTTCTTTCGGTTATTGCGCAGCGCATAGTGTTTGCCGATGCCGAACTGAAGAGCGAGGTCATTGCCGGTATGCTGCTTGTGGGCACGGCATTGCTTCTGCAAGTCACACGCAGTTTGTCGGTGGTAAGTCTTGTCATGCCGGTGATGATGGGCTTGGGAATAGGATTGGTGTCGGGACGCTTTCTGCTGTTTTTCATCAAACTCAGCCGCCACTGTCAGCGTGGCACATCGCAGAGTACCTATAACATATCGTGGGAGACAGGACTGTGGACAGGCATGGCTGTAGGTTTTCTCATCGGCAACAATGAACAGCAGTATGGCGTTAATGACTCATTGGTGTGCAGCATTGCTTTCTGGATTGTTGTTGGTGTGCTCCTTTTATATAATTTTGCTACACACAAATGGTATTTGCGCAATAAAAACAGATGATGTTGGTGATTAATGTTACTTTCAAAAATCGCCGTTTCCTCCCTTTTTAGCTACTTTTAACATGTGAAATGTTTGATATTTCAAAAAAAAACAGTATCTTTGCACCGTTTTTCTGAAACACATTCTAAATTAAGGATGGTTCGGTAGCTCAGTTGGATTAGAGCAACGCCCTTCTAAGGCGTGGGTCTTGGGTTCGAACCCCAACCGAATCACAAAAGCGGATATGTCATTATGGCATATCCGCTTTTGTTTGTTGGAATCTTACGCAAAATTAAAATCTTACGCAAAATTCTACATCAATCACGGAATAGTTTTTTGTGAGGGTGCGGTTGTCTATCAGTGCATACTCACACTGTACTTCCAGATTTTTATGGAACAAATAGTTCAGACCCACTTCGTATTGTGTGAGCGACGTGTCCCATGATGCACTTTTGCGGTAGAGATCGTAGCGTGCCTTGGCGCGCAGCTTGTTCTTTATTATCGGCACTATGCCGAGAGCATAGAAGGCATCGGCACGATTGCCGTCGGCACGGTTTATCTCGGCATTGCTCTTGTCGCTGCTGTTGCTGATGGCTTTTGCAAAACCATAGCCGGTGGAGTGTACATACTCGGCACGCAGCTGCATATCATCTTGTTTATATTCGGCACTTATGGCATAGCGGTATTGGTAGAGGCTCACTATACCGTTCTGCTCATTCCCATTGTCATCGGTGTACTTGCCATTACGGGCATTAGAGCCAACCCAACCGAAAGCACCTATGCGCAACCCCTTAACAGGCATTACCCAGGCTCCTCCGATGATGTCCTTCTTGTTGTCTACGTCAGACATGTTGATACCCTGACCGTTGAACACTCCCACCTGATAGTGGAGTAGGGCACGCCCCGATGCATCGGGCAGCACGTCGCCCTGTATCTGCACACCGATGTCACGGCCGTTTGAGGCGTGTTCGCCTGTACGGTCGGAGAATCCCGCCAGCTTGTTAACTGCCTGACCGTAGCCCATAAAGCCCTGGTCGATGGGATTCATGGGATTTTCAAAGGTGAAGGGACGCTTGAATTGTCCTGCCTTCACTCTTAGCTCTTTGTGCTTCTGCCATTCCACAAACATGTCGACCAGCCGTGGGCTGTCGCCGAGAGTGGAGGTGTTGCCGTTTATCTGTCCTTGAATCTTGTACTCAAAATCATCGAGTATGCGTCCTCCCACCGACACACGTGCCATTCTCAAGTTGAAAGTATTGCTGTTGTCGCCGTCTTTTATTGTGGCTTTGTATTGCCCCAGCATATATCCGCTGAACTTCGGAGTGGTGAACACCTGCTTCTTTTCCTGTGCTCCGGCAATGGTGGTGTAGGAGAGAAGTATGGTTGCTAATATCAGTCTTATGCTAAAATTCTTCATTAGTTCGCAAGCTCATCAGTTTCACTGTCTTCACTCTTTTTTCAAGCAATACTACATTCTCCACATGTGGAGTATGTGGGAACATGTCCACTGGCTGTACGGCTGCCACACGATAGTGAGCATCAAGCAACTGCAGGTCGCGTGCCTGAGTGGCTGGGTTGCAGCTTACATATACTATGCGCTTTGGTGCGGCATTAATGATGGTCTGCACCACATCGGGATGCATTCCGGCACGTGGCGGGTCGGTGATGATCACGTCCGGACGGCCATGCTCGCTGATGAAGTCGTCGGTGAGAATATCCTTCATGTCGCCGGCGTAGAACAGTGTATTGTCGATGTTGTTCACTCCGCTGTTCACCTTAGCGTCCTCAATGGCTTCTGGTACATACTCAATGCCTATCACCTTTTTGGCTTTCTTTGCCACGAAGTTGGCTATCGTTCCTGTTCCTGTGTAAAGGTCGTAAACAAGTTCGTTGCCCGTGAGCTGCGCAAATTCACGTGCCACGCAATACAGATGGTATGCCTGTTCGGTGTTGGTCTGATAGAAACTCTTTGGTCCAACCTTAAATCTGAGATCTTCCATTGTCTCGAAGATATGGTCGTTGCCCTTGAACACAATTACCTCTTGGTCGCCTATGGTGTCGTTGAGTTTCTGGTTGTCTACATACAGCAGGGCAGTTATCTCTGGATAGCTGTCTGCCAAATGTTGCATCAGTCCCAAGGCACGCTGCTCATCGCCTTCCTCACCATAGTGGAACTGTATTATCACCATCCATTCACCGGTGTTAGAGTTGCGGATAATTACGTCACGCAGCAGTCCCGTGTGGTTTCTCAGGTCATAGAAAGTAAATCCGTGGCTGAAGGCATAATCGCGGATATCATTACGTATACGATTATGCATGTTGTCCATCAGATGACATTTTTCGATTGGCAGAATCTTGTCGAAGGCTCCTGTAATGTGGAAACCGATGCCATTCATATTGTCATATTGGAATCCGCTTGCCACCTGCTCTTTGGTCAGCCAGCGCTTGTTGCAGCAGCCAAATTCAAGTTTGTTACGATACTCGCGGGTCTTGACACTGCCCATGATGGGGCGAAATTCAGGAAGTTCCACCTTGCCTATACGGCTCAGCTGGTCGTGAACCTGCTTTTGTTTGAATTTCAACTGCTCCTCGTATGGCAACATCTGCCATTTGCAACCGCCACACACACCGAAGTGCTCACACATGGGGGCTTGCCGCAGCGGGCTCGGTGTGATCATTCTCACAGCCTCAGCCTCGGCATAGCTGTGCTTTTTGCGGCGTATCTGCAGGTCAACGACATCGCCGGGTATCACCCACGGCACAAATACTACCATATCGTTAATTCTCACCAAAGACTTGCCTTCAGCGGCAATGTCAGTGATTGTCACATTTTCCAATATCGGAAACGGTTTCTTCTTTCTACTCATTTTACTTAACGAAAACGTTCTTATCTTTTACTTGTTTGCAATTTGTCTGCAAAGTTAATGATAATGTTTGAGAAAACTTACTTTGATGTGTTAAAATTTAGTTTTTTTGAAAGTAGAAACTGCATTATTATAAATAAGGATGAGGGCATACTAACATTTTAGTACACCCCCATCTTCATCATGATCGAATTAAACTAATACTACAAACTTAAAATATATACACTTTACTTGGCATTATCGTTGAATGTTGCCACTCGGTTAAATTCCACTTGCTCGAACAGTTCGTCCGTGGCTCCCTTACCCTTTGTGGTGAGGCGGTCGGAAGAAATCTTGTATTTTTTCACAAGTGCCTTCTTTACAGCCTCGGCACGCTGCTCTGACAAGCGCTGATTAAACTCAGCCGTTCCCTCAGGTGAGGCATATCCGATAATCTCAACCTTTGCTTCCGGATGGTTCCTCATATATTGGGCAATGAGCTCTATAGGAGCATACTGAGCCGGGTCGATAACCGATTTGCCCTGACGGAAGAGCACTGTAGGCTGCAGATTTGTGGCTGTGGCAGGCTTCACATACTTTGGCTTTCTGTTGCACTCGTCCAAAGCATTATTGAGTTCGTTAATCTGACGGTCCTTTGCTGCAAGCTTGGCATTCATTCCTTCCATGCTGCCACGCATATCGTTTATCCTCTCGTTAAGGGCATCAATCTCCGATTGGTCACGAAGCTCAGCCACAGTAAAGTTATGCGTGCCGTTTGAATTGCCTAACTTATAAATCAGACCCACGTTCACCTGAAATGCAGAGTGGTTGAGGTTATACTGTATGCCTGGGTTATAACCGCTTCCACCAAGGCTCCACACCATTGCCGGCTCCACATAGAACTGCCATGCCTTGCTCCTTCCGAGATTAAACACAAAGTCAAGACCTGCCTTTGAAGTCATCACGTCCCTTGTGTTGCTGTAGTCCTCAGATGGCGAGCCAAACACATGTCCCCAGCCGACACCGTAAAGTGCAACAATCTCAAACGGACGCGGCTCACCGGGATAGCCTCCAAACCAGTTACTCAGGTTAACCGTACCAAGCATGGAGGTATTCAATGCATTTACGGCAGTGCCCGTAGTTGTTCCGTCGGTGCTCTTGAAATAAGCATTGCTCTCAACCGCAAGTCCAAAGACTGGTGTGAAATTGCGGCCTACTCGCAGTCCGACATTGGGCTGCATGCCTTTAAGCCATGCATTACCTGTTGCCTTTGTTGCCATACCACCATTGATACCGATGTACCAATTGTCTCTTCCCTTACTTTCAGTTACAGTCTGTGCTGCTACCGATGCTACCAACGCTGTGGCTGCAAATAATGTAATAATCCTTTTCATCTCATTCTAAATGTTAAGTTAATACTAAAAAAATTTCTCTCGACTGCAAAGGAATAAAGAATTTCTGACTCCTGCAAATTTTTTTATCATAAATCATAACTTATAACATTCATAAATAAAAGTCCGCCATTTAGATGTTAATTTTATATTTTTTATTTCAAATAATGTGAGATGGCGTGATTAGAGAAATATTATGTAAAGTTAATAAAGGTAAATGTTTACATAATGGTATTTTGTGTTTGTTGCGTACTGCATACCTGAAATATAAAAAAGTAGGGTAACAAAAAAGCAGACCATGCTGCATTCGTTAAAATGTTTGCAACATAGTCTGCTGTTTTTGTATTTCTCTACAATGTGTTATTCCTCTTCTGCCTCATGCTCCTTGATGAGCTGCTGCTGTATGTCGTTAGGCACAAGTTCGTAGCTTGCGAACTTTGTGGTGAACGATGCACGGCCGCCAGTGAGCGAACTGAGGGCAATACTGTAGTTGCTGAGTTCCTTCAAAGGTATCTTTGCCGACAGTTTCTGATAGCCAGCCTCGCTGTCCATACCCATGATGAGGGCACGGCGTCCCTGAAGGTCGCTCATAACATCGCCCATGAAATCAGCAGGAACATATACCTCAAGGTCATAGATAGGCTCCAGAATCTTCGGTCCCGCCTCCTTGAAAGCTGCTGCAAAGGCATTGCGTGCGGCAAGCATGAACGAAAGCTCGTTAGAGTCAACCGGGTGCATCTTACCGTCATATACGATTACACGTACATCGCGGGCATAGCTGCCGGTGAGCGGACCGCGCTCCATGCGCTCCATCACTCCCTTAAGGATTGCAGGCATGAAACGTGTGTCGATGGCACCGCCAACCACGGAGTTGAGGAACACAAGCTTGCCACCCCACTCCAACTGCACTTCCTCGCGGCTGCGGATGTTCATGCGGAACTCCTGACCTCCGAACTTAAACACCGTAGGATCGGGCATTCCGTCGGCATACGGCTCAACGATGAGGTGAACCTCACCAAACTGACCTGCACCACCCGACTGCTTCTTGTGACGATAGTCGGCACGTGCAGCCTTTGTGATGGTCTCACGGTAAGGTATCTTCGGCTCCTCGTAAACGGTCTGAATCTTCTCGTTGTTCTCCAGACGCCACTTCAATGTGCGCAGGTGGAACTCACCCTGACCGTGAACAATAACCTGGCGCAGCTCCTTGCTCTGCTCCACAACCCATGTCGGGTCTTCCTGACGCATCTTGGTAAGAGCAGCCATGAGTTTCTCGGTCTCTCCCTCATTCACAGCCTTGATGGCACGGGAGTATTTCGGGTTAGGATATTTCACAAAATCGTATTTGCTGTCGCAATCCTTGCCGTTGAGGGCATTGCCAGTCTTGACATCCTTCAGCTTCACGGCACAGCCGATGTCACCAGCACAAAGCTCGTCAACAGGAATACGGTTGGCACCGGCACAAGCGAAGATCTGAGTGATGCGCTCCTTAGAGCCACGGTCGGCATTGGTAAGGTCGGCACCAGCCTTCACTGTGCCGCTCATCACCTTAAAGTAGCAAACCTCACCGATGTGTGGCTCAACGCCGGTCTTGAAGAAATAGAGTGACACGGGACCGTTACTGTCGGGAGTAATCTCCTCGCCACGGGTGTTGTGCATCTTCGGCATCTCGCTTACAAACGGAACAACATTACCCAAGAACTCCATCAGGCGGCGTACACCCATATCCTTGCCTGCGCAAACGCAGAACACTGGGAAAATAGAGCGTGTCACCAATCCCTTGCGGATGCCTTCACGCAGCTCGTCCTCGGTGAGCGACTCCTCCTCGAAGAACTTCTCCATGAGAGTCTCATCGTTCTCTGCCGCTGCCTCAACCAAAATCTTGTGCAACTCGTGCGCCTTCTCCATCTCTTCCTCTGGAATTTCCTCGATGATTGGAGCACCTCCCTCGGGCTTCCACGAATATTTCTTCATGAGGAGCACATCAATGAGTGAGTTGAATCCGGGACCTGTCTGTATAGGATACTGAATCTGCACGCACTTCGGACCATAAATCTCCTGCATGTTGGAAATGATGTTGTCGAAGTCGCATTTGTCACTGTCGAGCTGGTTTACAAGGAAAATCACCGGCTTCTTCAGTTTCTCGGTATAGCGGAAATTGTTTTGTGTGCCCACCTCAGGACCATACTGACCGTTAATAAGAATAACTGCCTGGTCGGTAACGTGCAGGGCAGTGATGGCGCCACCCACAAAGTCGTCACTTCCAGGACAGTCGATTATGTTAAGCTTCTTGTTGTTCCATTCAGTATGGAATACTGTCGAGAACACAGAGTAGCCGTATTCCTGTTCCACTGGGAAATAGTCGCTCACAGTGTTCTTTCCCTCCACCGTTCCGCGGCGCTTGATAATACCTGCTTCGTAAAGCATTGACTCGGCAAGGGTTGTCTTGCCGCTACCCGCACTGCCAAGCAGCGCAATGTTTTTAATCTCGTTGGTTTGGTATACTCTCATAATCCTTATAGTTTTTTTAGGTTATATTGTATAAAATTATTCGTAAGAATTTATTTTCGGCTACTAATTTAGACATATTTTTCCAATTACGCAATATTTTATGGGCAAAAACTTTCAAATCTTAAACTTTATTAGTAATTTTGCATAAAAAACAACTAAATAATGGCAGGATTATACATTCATATACCATTTTGTGAGAGTCGTTGCATCTACTGCGATTTCTTCTCTACAGTAAATAGTGGAATGCAGTACAGATATATAAACTCATTGTGCAGAGAATACGAGATGAGAAGGCATGAGATTCTGCCCCAAGGCTCATCGTGGGACACTATATATATAGGTGGCGGCACACCGAGCACACTTTCTATAGAACATCTTCGCCAGCTGTTCACCACAATTGCAAAGGACATGCCCCAGGCTCCAATGGAAGTGACTATAGAATGTAATCCCGACGACATCACCGCCCAATATGCCAATGAACTTGCACAGTTGCCAATCAACCGTGTAAGCATGGGAGCACAGACCTTCGACGATAATCGGCTGGCATTCCTGCACCGCCGTCATAGTGCCGTGCAGGTGACACAGGCTGTGGAGAATCTCAAACGTGCCGGGTTCAGCAATATCTCTGTTGACCTGATGTACGGATTTCCCAATGAGACTGTTGACGATTTCAAGCGCGACATAGATAAGGTGCTGTTGCTTGACGTGCCACACATCTCTGCCTACTGCCTGATGTACGAGGAAGGTACTGCCCTTTATCGTATGCTGCAACAGGGGATGGTAAGTGAGATTGATGAAGAGACAGAGCTTGCGATGTATGACGCATTAATCAATAGTCTTGCGGCTGTAGGTTATGAGCATTATGAGATAAGTAATTTTGCCCGACCCGGTATGCGCTCACAGCACAACAGCAGCTATTGGAACCTCACGCCATATCTCGGTATTGGTGCGGCAGCTCATTCCTATGACGGCAGCAATATACGCTCTTCAAATCCCCTACACCTTATTAAATATATAGAGACAATAGAAAGAGGTGATTTGCCTGTGATAAGAGAACGTCTTTCACCCGAGGAACGGTACAACGATTATGCCATGCTGCGCCTGCGTACCAGTGAGGGAATAAATCTCTTAGAAGTAGAACGTATATTCGGCGCATCGCTTCGCCAGTATACAGAGGACACGGCGCAACAGTTTATCGCCAACGGGCAGCTTGCATACAATTCTGATATGCAATCGCTCCACCTCACCACTCAGGGAATTATCGTCAGCAACATGGTTATGAGTGAGTTTATGACTTGATATAAAAACTGTCTCTTATACACATCTCCGAGCCCACGAGACT
>ENA-OYXU01000423-OYXU01000423.1-human-gut-metagenome-genome-assembly--contig:-NODE-423-length-17091-cov-4.587168_pt1 | contig 17091 bp, 14 predicted proteins | sample MGYA00243243_ERZ653435 | MGnify/ENA primary metagenome ERZ653435 (study PRJEB26926, sample SAMN06165113) | human gut metagenome | biome: ENVO:00009003; feature: ENVO:2100002; material: ENVO:00002003... | reverse complement strand
ATGGCAACCGCATAATCACCGAAAACCGGAGCGGCACGGAACACAGCCACTCCCTGAGCGGCAAGTTCATCTATGAGCTTAACCAAAAGACGGCGTTCATCAACAACACGCTCCAGACAAACATAGACTGGGATGATGTAAGCCTCACTACAACCGGGTCTTTACCCAACGTACAGTCTGCCAAATTGCCGGATTACTATGTCAGCAACAAATTCAAGATGATAAAACGCTTCAAAGGCAAACATCTTGTAACCTTTCAGAGCGTGAACGAATGGGAATCGCTGCCACAGACGCTGAATCTTGACATGAACAGTCAGCAGTTCTGTCAGCATATCTCCGACCATGCTTTCTATACCCATGAGAGCGCGGCTTACGCCTTCAATATTAAAGGCGTGACGCTGAGCCTTGAAGGTGGGATAAAAGGTTATCTCCGCTCGATGGACTCGCAACTGCCCGAATTGCCGGAGGGACTTCCCGGTCTGACTGAAAACGTAGTCAGTACCAACTATCTCACTGTATATGCCACTCCTAAGTTTGAATACTGGGTGCGCCGGGTGAATCTGTCGCTCAACCTGCCTGTAAGTTATGCTCACTATGATTTCGACAAGGCGATTGCCGACCATGACGAGGTGTATTTCTCACCGTCGCTCGGTTTCAACTGGAAGCCGAACAACCGATTCTCCTGCACATTACATGGAGGTCTCGGACGCTCGCCGATGAATCTCAACCTCATCCATCCAGGACTCATAATGACCAACTATCGCACACTGAAAAGCGGCGTGGATAATTTCTACAATTCATCGTCGCAGAACGTGTCTGCAAGCGTCAGCTACAAACACACCCGCCACGGATTGTTTGCCAACGGTAGGGTGATACAGTCATGGAGCCACGTTCCATATACTATGGCGCAGCAGCTATATGGCGATTATGTCGTTTACAGCTATGCCGATGCCAAAAACGACGGCAAAATGCTTATGGCTATGGGCAACATCGGCAAGACCCTCGACTTCATGCGCGGAAGCTGCAATGTCAACGGTTCGTTCAGCCGCAACGAGTCGCATCTGCTATCGCAGCAGCAATCGGTCAATTCAGTCAGCACCGGCTGGAGTATCGGCGGCAAAATCAGCGGAAATCCTTGCCGCTGGTTCAGCTTCGACTACCGTATAGACTATACCGACAGCCGTTTGACGATGAACGGCATGAGCGAATCGTGGCTCTCGACAATGGAAAACGAGTTGAGCCTGACTTTCATTCCTCATCGTAAATGGCATTTGTCTGTCAGCGGCGAGCATTACCGCAACGAGCTGGCCGAACATAATTATAAAAATATTGTGATGCTTGACACCAAGCTGACCTTTCAGCTCAATAAGAGGATAGAGTTTGCCGCGTTACTTACCAACATACTCAACAAACGAAGCTATAACTACACCACCTACTCGCAGCTCTCTTCATTCGAGAGCCAGCGTCAGCTCCGTGGCCGTCAACTCTTATTTTCGATAACAATAAGAAAATAATCAATATGAAACAGACAATCATAATCCTCTTCGTATGCCTTGCGGCGATAGCCGCAATAGCACAGAACAAAGCAGACATTGAAGTGTGCTATTCTGAAATCTCCTTCTATGAAAACGGCGTTGAGAGAGGAAACAAATATCATCTTCTGGCAAATGCCGGACAGTCGAAATTTTTCAATCCCCGCACAGAGGAGATTGACTCACTGACATCTACACCCGAAGGGCTTGCCAATTTCAAAAAGACACAGGAGACAGCATTTCAGGCTATGATTGCACAAGGCTCTATAGATATGAAAAAATTGCCCCGAAAGGAAGAGACATTATATGTAGTGAAGTCGGCGTCTGATTCAACCATGACTGTTTATGATATGATTGGTAGTGACGAACCGGTTTACTATACCGAGCCTTATTCCGAAATGATATGGGAGATTGGCGACAGCACCAAGACAGTGCTTGGTTATGAGTGTATACAGGCAGACACGGATTATCATGGACGCCACTGGACTGCATGGTTCACACTTGATATTCCAATTCAAGACGGTCCGTGGAAATTTCACGGACTTCCGGGTTTGATTCTTGATGTCAGAACCGGCGAAGGCAAGTACGGCTACGTGGCTGACGGAATTGAAAAATCCGAAAAGACAATAAATGGGGTCTATGGCTCTGACAAATATGAGAAACGTGAACGAAAGACAATCCTCAGGGCAATGAGAGCCATGCGCGACAATCCAATGGGGCATCTTAAGGCAAAGGGCATTGATGTGGAAATTTCACCTGAGAATGTATCAAATAAAACCGGCACAGGTGATTTTATTGAAACTGATTACAGATAACTTGCAATGAGATCAAAAACACCTATATTGATTATATTCCTGACTATAATTGGTTCGGTCACTGTCACCGGGAAAGAACCGATTGTAATTCCTGAAATAGAAATGGTGGATGTTTCAGGTGGAACTTTCATCATGGGTCTTGATGAAAATGAGGCGGAGCATTCATACGAAACTCCCAAACATCAAGTAACGTTATCTGACTTCCGTATTGGCAAACTTGAGGTTACACAAAAACTTTGGGTGGCCGTGATGGGTGATAATCCCAGTTCTGTCAAAGGTGATGACCTCCCCGTTGAATCCGTATCTTGGAACGACATACAGTTATTCATAGAAAGGCTGAACAAGATGACAGGTAGAAAGTACCGTTTGCCAACTGAGGCTGAATGGGAATATGCCGCAAAGGGAGGCAACAAATCCGCAGGATATATCTATATCGGAGGTAATAATCCGGACAGAGAGACATGGAATTTCAATAATTCCGACCATAAATCTCATGAAGTCGGACTATTGATGCCAAACGAGCTTGGAATATATGATATGGGAGGAAATGTTCAGGAATGGGTGCAAGACTGGTATGCGCATTACACAGAAAAAGTGCAGAAAAATCCCAAAGGGGCAAAGAAGTCAGACATAGGAAAGATAATTCGGGGAGGGTGTTTCAGTAATCTGCCGGAATATAATAAACCGGGGTGTCGGTTTGTAAGCAATCCGAATTTCAAATGTCCATTTATTGGTTTTAGATTAGCAGAATAAAAAAGATGAAACAGACAATAACAATCTTATTCATGTGCTTTGTAGCGATAGCTGCAATGGCACAGACTGCTGACATAGAGGTCAGCTATGAGGCTCATCATCCCAATCTTCGCAACGGCAAAGATGATCTGACAAGCCAGTATATATTGCTTGCCAACTCTAATGAGTCAAAATTTTACTCACCAAAAACAGAGTATGTCGATTCGTTAAATTCTACACCTGACGGGAAAGCAAAGCTGAACGAGATGACGCGGAATGCCTATCTCGGGGGGAAATTGGACGATATTCCCAGATCCGACGGCTCGTATTATGTAGTTAAATCCGATAACAAATACACATATTATGACAACTCAGGTCTTGAAAAATATGTGTATGATGAGCCGGTTATAGAAATGAAGTGGGATGTTGTAGAAGATTCAACCAAGAATATTCTCGGATATGAATGCATGATGGCTACTGTCGATTACCATGGCCGCAAATGGACTGCGTGGTTCTCTCCTGAGATTCCAGTGATCGCCGGTCCCTGGAAACTTGCCGGTCTGCCGGGACTTATCTTGGAGGCGACTGCCAACGGTAATCAATACAGCTTTATTGCCACCGGCATACAACAGACAGACAAGCCTATCACGCCTATTTATCTTGCGAATGAATACGAGAAAACCGACCGCATCAAATTTCTCAGAGCGCGTCGCAGCTTCCTTGACAATCCGCTCGGAAAAATCAACGCACAGTTTGCCGGCTCAGGCGTTTCAGTCAGCAAAGTCCAAAACGAAGACGGCAGTGACGCCTCAGGTTCAATCTTTGTTCCTGCATCGGTTATGGACTTGATCGAAACGGATTATCATTGAGCGGCCGATCAGATTCCAAAGCGACCCTGTCAAGACGCAAGGGTCGCCAGTATTCAAGAGTCGTCAGTCTTTAGGAATTGCGACCTTAAATATTAGCGAGAATATAGTCCGGGGAAATTTCCAATTTCGAGAATGCAAAAAGTTTCTTGCCAAGATCTTTTATGGATGCCCCTATATGATAAAGAGTATCGTCTATAATCAGAAATCGGTCATGGATTCTCTCAGCCGTCCTTACATCTATGGGCGCATACTGACGGTTATGTCTGTTGACGCTTTGACGGAATGTGCGGCTTATTTCGCCGGTATATATCAACGCCGACACATCTGCATTACGATTATCAAGCTGGACTAACACTGATTCATCGACATAGTTGTCAATAAGAATAATCCTATTATTCGCACTCTTGATAAGACGACAGATGAATTCATGCGCATCAAATATCTGTCCGTTGAAGAACACCCCTTCTTTTGGAGGGAGGGATGTGCGGATGAAGAAATCAACCTTGTCAGTCAAATCATCAAGCCTTTTATCATGTTCCAGCAAGCGTCGGTCAATGCGGCTCTCCATATTTAACAGTCGCTGATTGACGCTGTAACCGCGCAATAGATAATCTTTCAGAATTTTATTGGCCCATATACGGAACTGGGTGCCACGAATGGATTTTACCCTATAACCGACTGATATTATAACATCAAGCGAATAAAACTTCGTCTTGTATCGTTTGCCGTCGGCGGCAGTTAGTAAGGATTCCTTACATACTGAAGATTCCTCTAATTCTCCTTCCTTAAATATATTACGTATATGCAGAGTAATGTTGTTCCTTGTGGTTTGAAACAACTCCGTCATCTGCGCCTGCGTAAGCCATACAGTCTCATTCTCCACTCTGACATCCAATGACAGAGTAGAATCAGGCTGATAAAGGATTATTTCATTCTCTTTATCAGACTGCAAGTTGCTATTGTTATTATCTATTTCGTTCATTGGTGTCTCTATTTCAATTGCAAAGTTACCAAAAATATTCGATAAATCAGCTGCTTAATAAACAATTCGCCCGTTGACAACGGGCGAATTTAGTCTCTGTATCAGGAGGCTTTTGCGAGTTCGTCGAAGTTCTCTATCAGTTCTTCTATCTTTTCCCGGAACGCTACTGTGCGCGGATTCTCACTATCTTCAGCCTCCTTGTATTTTGAGTTATAGGCCTTATAACTCAGTCCGAGGTGCTGGCAGATGCTCTTACGCCAGTTGAGCTGGAGGTCAGTATGAACAAGATTGCCCACGACATTGATGAAGCAATATACGCGGTTCTTTTCACCCTCTCTGATTTTAAGCCGTTTGTCGCAGTCAAGAAGGTTGAGAATGGCATAGAGGTCATGCGGGTCGATGCTGTGGAACTGTTCACACACGAAGTTCTCGTGAATGTATTGGATGTGTCCGAGTGAAAAATAAACATGTTTCCTCTCACCTGCTTTCTGTGCAGCCTCTTCATCAGTCGCTACATCCTCGCCGGTATAGAAAATGTCTCTGAGATCGGCACAGGTGATATTTTCTTTCTCTACAATGTCATCGTCATCAGGAGACCACTCGAAAGCCTTGATGTCTCGTCCTTTCCGCAATAAAGGCAGATTATCTGGCTTACACCCAGTTTTACACCCGAATCGTGTAAAGTTGGGTGTTTTTATATATTCTTACAGTGTGGGCTGCTCAAAAAATAAACGGCGTTAACATTTCCGGATCTTTTCGGTTATCCAATCCTCACCCACATTGCAACTGCTTTGTCGTCGATTTTTAGTAACTTTGCAGTCGGAAAAGCGTATGCAGATGAAAGCAACATATAAATTCATAAAAGACAATGAGTTCAAGGAGAGAATCGGGTCTATCCTTTGCACCGTAGTGCTGATTGTATGCTCATTGCTTATTGCCTCATGCTCAAACCCGATGTCGCGATATGGCAAGGACATAAGTCAGGCTGAAAAACTGATGGAAAGTTATCCCGACAGTGCTTTGACTATTTTAGAGGGAATAGACCCTGCTGAACTTACAGTCGATTCGATAAAGGCGAAATACCATTATGTCATGGCTTTTGCTCACGACGGTCAAAGCAGAATCGCGCTCTCTGATTCTATGATAAGTTTTTCCAATGAATATTACCGAGGTAAGAGTCTAAGGCGGAGCATCCGCAGCGCGACATTATTGGCATCTTATAAATTTCGCATTGGCGAGAGAGCGACCGCCCTAAAAATGCTCGATTCACTTTCGTCGTTGAAGGATGTTCCTGACAGTCTGCAGATTGAGCCATTATCCAAGCAGGTCCAACTGACGTCCTACGACAACGATAACGATAACGAAATGCATATAAGGCGTCTAATGGCTATAGATAAGAGCCCTGACTGGCAATCACAATATAAATTCTGGCTATATTTCGCACTGCTTTTCAATGGAAAGAGCGATGAGGCGCTTGATGTCATGAACGACCTGGTCAATTCAACAACTGCTGAGGATGAGTCGAAGCAGCGCTTTATCTATGAATATGAAAAACTGGATGTACTCATTGAATTGAGAAAGTTTGAGGAGAGCGTTCATCGGGCAGACAGTCTGGTAAATGCCTGCACTGACGAATCATCAATCCCATATATTCTTCTTTGGAAATCTTTGGCCAAACTTAATATGCACGACTTCGCGGGAAGCACTGTCGAGTTGGCTAAGGCCGACAGTTTGGCATTGAACATCCCGACAGATGAAAGAAGATATTTCAATAGTTTCGCGCACATAATACGGACAGTGCTCGACTACCAACGGACGGGAAAAGTAAGTTTCCTTCCGTTTGCTAAAATTTACAACAGTCAAAGAGACAACCTGTTTGATGCGCGGTATCTACAACAGGAAGCAACCCAACGCGCTCTTGAAATTGAAAATCAAAGACTGATTCTCAAATCGAAGAACGACCGCCAGACCGCCATGATAATTATCATCCTTCTTGTAGCGTTGATTGTTTCCGGAGCGTTGACATGGTATGCGTTAAATAAGAAACGCAAGGCGCTGGAGGTGCTGGAGCGTAATGAAATCTTGCAGAGACTGGTTGATGAATCAAAAAATTCTCAAAAAGATTCATCCTCTAACGAGACCTTGCGCAGAGCGATGCTTCAACAGCTCGGCGTCATAAAAATGGTTGCCGAGACACCCACTCAACAGAACCGGGAGATGCTTCGTAAACTGTCCTCGGTCGAAAGTGACACTGACGCCTCCCTTGTAAACTGGGAAAGTGTATATGGAATGGTGGACAATCTTTATTCCGGCTTCTACTCCCGGCTGCATAAACGGCATGGGGGTATTCTAACGGATAAAGAGGAACAGATTATCGCTCTCATGGTGGCCGAATTCTCAACCAAGGAAATCAGTGTCATCACGGGTCAGACTGCCGCCACGATTTATGTGCGCAAATCATCCGTGAGAAAGAAACTCGGTGTCCCGGAGAAAGAGGATATAGTGGCTTTCCTGCGGCAGGAAACCGACGATTAAGACGAATTTAGAGCCGAGTGTGCGCCATTAAGACTTTTATCATTGACCAATATTGATAATCAGCATATTAGGACGGCACTATTAAGACTTTTACATTTGGCGTTAAGATTGGTTTAGTAATAATTTTGCGGTGTGAAATCAATAAAACATATCGCAATATGAGAACGACAATCTTACGAAAAACCATGACAGCGGTGTTCGCGATTCTGCTTCCTGCTGTCGCGCTCGCTCAAGAAAGCGCCGATACGATTACGGCGCAGACTCTTGACGAAATCGTCATTCAGGCACCTAAGGTAATCCGCAAAGCCGACATGGATGTCTATCATCCTTCCAAAAGCGTGGTTGAAAATTCAAAGAACGGCATGCAGTTGCTAAACAACCTAATGATACCGGCTTTGAGTGTCAATGACGCGCTCGGCTCGATCCAGGCAGCCGGACAGTCGGTACAGGTTCGCATTAATGGACGAGAATCGTCTATCGACCAGATACGCGCTCTTCTGCCCGAAACCATCAAACGCGTTGAATGGATTGACAATCCCGGCCTTCGCTACGGAGGAGCGAATTATGTGCTCAATTTCATTGTGAGCAATCCAACCGTAGGAGGTTCGCTCATGACAATGGCCCGTCCGGCTCTAAACCAGGCCTGGGGATTCTTCATGGCCGATGCCAAGTTCAACACAGGCCGGTCGCAATGGTCGGTCGGCGGCAATTTAAAACTGACCAACATAAAGTCGCATCGCGATTATGCCGAAACATTCTTATATCCCGAAGGAACTTCTCTGACACGCAACGAGACCTCGCGAGGCGGTTCGCTTGCCAACACTCAGTCAAGAGCCTGGGCTTCGTACAATTACATCAAACCTGACACGACTGTATTCATGGCCGAATTCAGCCTCTGGCAGAATATAGCCGACAAATGGCTTTATCGTGGACTCATGTCCCTCAACGACGGTTCGGATGACATTCTACTGACTGAATCACATGGCACGCCCGGCAGAACTCCTTCACTCTCGCTGTACTGGCAGCAGAATCTTCCACGAAGACAAATGCTCGTTGTTGATTTCAGCAGTTCATTCTATTTCGGACGCTCATTCTCCGATTATCAGGAACAGATTCCGGATATGCCGGGATATCAGACAGACATACACACCAACATCAAAGACCGCAATCAGGCATACGCCATCGAAGCCGATTATATAAAGAACTGGAAGAACGGGCGTTTCACAACAGGTGCGTCATATACCGCCAACCGCAACCGCTCCCAGTATGAGAGTCTCGGAGGAGAAGTGTTCCATCAGCGACAGGACAGGGTTTATATTTTCGCAGAATATTTCCATCGATTCGGCAAATGGACAGCCACAGCAGGAATCGGCGCACAGTACACCGATTTCCTTTTCAAAGAATCAGACCGAGGCAACCACTCATGGAGTGCAAGGCCACAGGCGACGATTACATACTCATTGAACCAGAATCATAATTTCCGGCTCAATTTTACATCGTGGCAGTCAACGCCATCTCTTGCCGAGACGAATGTAGTGCCGCAGCAGCTTGACGGCTTCCAGTGGAGGGTCGGCAATCAGAACCTTAAGACTGCCGATTCATATATGCTGACCTTCCGCTATGGCTTCAACTTGCCGAGGGTAAGCGGCACGTTCGGCATACGTGCATTCACATCGCCTAACGCCATAACACCCTTGCTTGAATGGAACGAAGACCGTCTCATTACTACATACGAAAACAGCCGGGGGCTTAAAAACCTGTCTTTCTTCCTCGCGCCACAGATAGAAATCATTCCGCAATGGCTTACAGTCAGCGGCTATGTGCAATACCGGATGGAGCGGATGAAAGGCACGGGCTATGCCATCAACCATAACGGCTGGAGCGGCAATGCTGAGATTCAGCTTTCTCATTGGGGTTTCGTTCTTTCAGGACAATACACGCGTGCCCAACGCGACTTATGGGGAGAGAAAATATCCTGGGGTGAGGACATGAACATCATTGACCTCAGTTATAATTGGAAATCATGGCAGTTCAGCGCAGGTGTCATTATGCCATTCGGCAAGTACGATCAAGGCAGCAAGTCATTGAGTAAATGGAACCGCAACGAACAACACATGCGTATTGACCTTCGGATGCCTTACATATCGGTATCATACAATCTGCAATGGGGGCGTCAGAAACGCGGAGCGCAGAAACTGATGGAAGTTGATGCCAATGCCGACCGCTCAAGTGCCGGAGGAAGATAATTGAAACAGAGCCTCTTTGCAGTTCGCCTTGGCGATGTGTGCCGGAATATTATTCCGGATAAATTTCCCATTCCCAATATTATTTGTAACTTTGCCATTGCAGGCCACGTGCTTGCGCGACATTTTGAGAAAATAAGAAGCGCTTGCCGCGTCACTGACCGACATACTCAACAAGCGCAACACCTGCCCGCAACTCTCCTCATTCGAGAGCCAGCGTCAGTTGCGTGGACGCCGACTTCTTTTTTCAATAACATTAAGAAAATAAAACTGTTATGAATCCTTTGATTTTCATTCCACTGCTCGGAACCATTATCGGGACCATAATCGGCGCTCGTGCCCATAAGAACTACAAACGCAGAAAAGGAATCTCAAAAAAATGAAAAAATCACTAATCCCAATCTTCTTGTGCCTTGCAGCGACAACTGCAACCGCGCATCAGAAAGCGGATATTGAGGTCAGTTATTCCGAAATATCTTTCTTTGAGAACGGCAAGGAAAGAAACCACAGTTACCATCTTCTCGCAAACTCCGGACAGTCAAAATTCTTCAATCCCCGTTCAGAAGAGATTGACTCAATATCGTCTACTCCCGAAGGTCTTGCCAACTTCAAAAAGACACAGGAAGCGGCTTTGCAGGCCATGATAGCGCAAGGCTCGATAGATGTTGCAAAAATGCCGCGCAAGGTTGAGCCTGTCTATGTGCTGAAATCTTCCGTAGACTCCATCATGACGGTCTATGACCTTTTAGGCACTGATGAGCCTGTGTATTATACCGAACCCTATTCCGAAATGACATGGGAGATTGGCGACAGCACAAGGACAATTCTTGGTTATGAATGCATACAGGCCGACACAGATTATCATGGCCGCCACTGGACTGCTTGGTTCACTCCTGAAATCCCGATACAGGACGGTCCGTGGAAATTTCACGGACTTCCGGGATTGATTCTCGAAGTCAAGACTATGGAAGGCAAATATGGTTATGTCGCCGACGGAATAGGGAAATCTGAAAAGGTAATAAATGGTGTGTATGGAGCTGAACACTATGAGAAACGTGACCGAAAGGCCATACTCAGGGCCAGGAGAGCGATGCGCGACAATCCCATGGGGCATTTGCAGGCAAAGGGTATCAATGTGGAGATTTCGTCGGAGAATCTGTCCAAGTTTTCGGGGGCGGTTGACTTTATGGAAACAGACTACAGGTAATGGACAATTAGATCAGTAACGCTGATATTGACTTCGATAGCCGTTTTGGAGCGAAGCACACTACTTAGCATGGCGACCCCATTTTCAGCGAACGCATAAGGAGGCTTACGGTTTCCTCCCCAACTTGATATCACATTTTGTGATCTTGAACTTGATGTCGCAATTTGCGACATCAGGTTTTGTATCTCGTCCTTTGTGAGTCGGGGAAATATTATGATTGATTATCAGAGGAATAGATAAATAGAAGGATTATTCATGGTGACGCAACGATGATGTCAGGTGGAGGAATAAAATTCCACATTATTCATGCTCTGTCCTGATGCAATCACTACCCTGGTGCGGCTCGGCGCAATGCCCGCTCTTAAAAAATACTCAAAAAGTTCCTTTTATTATGCAGTATTTGCTATCTTTGGGACACCTTATAACGTTATGGACCGTAAGGAACTCTTTAATCGATGCGTTCTCGGAGACCGGAAGGCGCAGGGAATACTCTATTCCACCTATCGCGATGGTATGCGTAGGGTGGTTTTCAGTGTTCTTGGAGATGTTCCTGAAGTCGACGACGTGCTCCACGACGGTTTCCTGATTATCTTTTCAACTATCGCGAATGTACGCGACCCTGAGTGTCTTACGGCCTGGATGGCTACACTTATGCGCAGGCTGGCGGTAAAGGTCAGGCAAGATTCCAATCGCATATGCACGGTCAATATCGATGATGAACTAAATTCGGTGGCAGCTGTCGAAGAAGATGACGAGCATGATTCATTCGGATGGGAAAGACTCTCCGAACTTATTGACCGACTTCCCGATGGGTATGGCCGCGTGTTCCGTCTTGCTGTGCTTGACGGAATGACGCATAAGGAAATCGGAAATTTGTTAGGGATTAACGAACGGTCGTCGTCATCGCAGTTTTTTCGTGCTAAGAAACTTCTGCGACGCTTTATAATTGAATACAGGAATGCCTTGGGAATCTTCTTGACGATACTCACCCTCGGCGTGCTTCGGTTGCTTTTGCCGATCAGCGAAGAAAGTCAGAATGAATTGACTACCGGTATCGCGCCCGAGAGAAAAAAAGGAGTAAAGGAAGAAGCCATGGCCGTGGACGGGTATGATTCTTCAGTGAATAGAGGACACGGAGAATCCTCCCGTCAAAAGAACGCACCCTCTCGTTCCGGTTCCCGATCCTTTGTCGCCAATAACATACAGTCATCTGACGATAGCGTGGGGATAGATGAATGTGCAGGAAAGAAAAATCCGGAGGACTCCATCAGTATAGTTCCCATAGATAATGAGCATAAGGATATTCTTGACTATAAACTGATGGCCGTTGTTGCTGAAAAACGAAATCCATGGGGCATAGAAGTGCGTACCGAAGGCTCCTACAACCAACGTTCGTCGGATATCGGCACGATGCTGATACCGTCAGACCAGTCCTCAAATGATCCGTGGATCGAAACCGAAGTACAAAAGAGTGTCCGCTGGCATATGCCTGTCATCGCCCAGATCGAATTTTCATATAAGTTGAGCGACAGATGGTCTCTTTCAACGGGATTACGTTACACTTATCTGCGTGGCGATTCTATCCTGACATCAGAATTCAGACACCGTGAGGCCGAAATGAAAATCCACAATATAGGAATCCCCGTCAAGGCAACTTACCGACTGTTTAATAAAAAGAACGTGTCGGTTTATCTGACCGGAGGATTTGGCATCGACGTTCCGATAGGCGGCAGCAAACATATTACTGACACAGGTCTGGATAATTCGGAACCGCGAACATGGTCGGAGACGCTCAAGACAAAGGTGCAGTTCTCGACCGATTGGGGATTGGGTATAGGATGGCATTTCGCACCCCATACCGGAATCTTTGTGGAACCGTCTTTCCGATACTATTTCCCAACTCGTGGAAACGTCCCGACAATATGGAGCGAACATCCGTGTGTGCTCACACTCCCGGTCGGAATCCGTTTCACCTGGTAACGGTGGAATGGTGACGGTGACCAAACTAAAAAAGTCCTTTTTTGATGCAGTATTTCAGGTGTGTTTTACACTATCAAGTAGAAACTATAAAGATAAACTGTTATGAAAAAAATTCCACTTATAGCCGGAATCGCACTGTTGGCCGCGGGATCAGCAGTCGCGTCTCCGTTACAGCCCAAAAACTGTACGCTCGGGGAAATCGGGCCTGATCTCGAAACGCCTTTTCTCGCGCCTATTGAAGAGGTCGGGATGTATTTCAACATGCCGATAGAGGTAAAGCCCTATTCCATAGCCACGATATACTGCGGCGAAGAAACTGTTTGCGAATCAAAGGAAGTCGCTTTCAACTATAATTACGGTGCAACCGAAGGAAGCATCACGATATCTTTCGAACAGACACTCCTTCCAAAAGGAAAGAGTTACCGGCTTGTGCTTCCTGCCGGAGCGGTCCATAGTCTCGACTATCCCGACATCGAATCGGAAGAAGTCACAGTGAGATTCCGCGTGCCTGCCACTATTGAGGAATACGAGGAATGCAACTGGCCCGACGGTAAACGGATTACCTGTCTCGATAGTTTCTCGATGTATTGGCGCTATGAGACAAAATCTGCTGTAGAGAAGCCGACATGCAGTCTGTATCGCGGAGATGAACTAATAGGCAGCTATCCCGGTGATGTAACCTGGGATTGGAATCTGGGTCAGGTGCACTTTGATTTCGGCGAAGATGTATATTTCGACAAAGATGTCGATTATTCGATAGTCGTCCCCGCTGGGATCGCTTGCTCGCTATACCGCGACGACATACTCAACGAAGAACGCGTGTTCAGATTCAAAGGCGATTACATACCGGAAGAACCCGGCCTGAAGTATGATAGTCTCAGGTTTCGTTGGCATGAACAGACACATGACCTTATCGGCATAGACTATATTTTCAGCGAACCGATAATTCTCGGGGATGATCCGCTCGTATATATCCGTAAGATAGGAGAGGAGACACCAGTTTACAACATTCGTCCTTATATCAATGACATGGTGAACTGTTTTGTGCTTTCGGTGGATTTCGATGAGGTGGTGTGGGAATCCGAGACCGGATATGAAATCATTCTGACCGAGGGCAGCGTCCACAATATTGACGGTTTGCCGAATAAGACGATATCCGCCGGTGCCTATCCTTCAGGCATCTCGGAAATCAGAGATGAGAATGAAACGGCGCCTTTGTATGATCTGTCAGGAAATCGCGTTACTAATCCCACTAAGGGAAAAATCTACATTCTGTCGGGGCGCAAAATCATGTTCTGAAAATCTTAAAGAGCAAACTCTTAAGAGATAATAGCTTAATAAGCGGCGCTTATGATTGTTTTCCGTGAATAGTCTCGTGTACGAATTAAGTAAATTCCGTGGGATGGAGGTGTGAAAGCACTTCCGTCCCCTTGATATATGAGGTTGCCGAAAATGTCATAAACGCGTAAGCCGCAATCGTCATTTAGAACAGATCCTGTCGAAGCCGACGCCGCGAGCAGGGCATTTTCGGCCTTGATCAGCCCGTAGCCATATTCATAATCTTTATGGTCAGTTTCCGTGAAATTCTTCAGGCCTACTGCCGAGGCCGCCATGATGTCGCAGACCTGGCGAGACGAGAGCCACGGTTTTTTCTCGAGAATAAGTGCCGCGATTCCCGCGGCAAAGGGTGCGGCAGTGGACGTACCATAGGAATAACCGATTTCATTATCCGGCAACGTCGAGAGAATATCGACCCCCGGGGCCATCACGTCAAGCAGGTCTCCATATTGAGAAAAGGAAGCCCTCCCTCCGTTGCGATCTATGGCTCCGACAGTCAGAATACCGTCGGCGATGTCGGCGGGATAGCAGACCCGGTCGGTACCGTCGTTGCCGGAGGAAAAAACTACTATACATCCTTTACCGCCGCGTCCTTGATTCAAAGCATATTCTATCGCTTCGTCAAGAGCATTATGGCGTGTGCTGCTGTTCCAGGAGCATGAAATGACATCGGCGCCATTGTTGACCGCCCATATGATTCCAGTGGCCCGGCGAAGTCTACTGTTGGTCGAGCTGACAAGCCGGTTGCTCACTGACACGATTTCCGCGTCGGGTGCGACACCCGCAATCTGAAACGAATTGTCTTTGACTGCCGCGGCGATGCCTGCGCAGTGAGTGCCGTGAGAGCCATAGACCTGTGACTCCGGCTTCCCGGTTTCGGTATCGTAACCCGGGCAATGGATATTCTGCCGCAGGTCGGTATGATTCATGTCGACGCCCGTATCGACAAACGCGATTTTAATCCCCCGTCCCGTAGCCGATTCCCATGCTTTTTCGATTGAAACGTCTATGCCGGTGAAGTCGGGGTTTCGCAGTCCCCATTGATTGTCGGCGAGAGGATCGTTGCACCACAATATGTCGTCGGTCGAAGTAAAGTCCGCGACAGCTTCCGCAAAATTACCTGATTCGTAAAGCCGGTTTGCAATCTCTACTGAGTTTTCGGGAGTTTCTTTTGTAATCCGCAGGATGTACCACAGTGGCATAAGCTCTGAATTTCCTTCAATATGAAGAGAATATAAGGCACTCGCCTCCTCGAGAAGGTGAAAATCCTCGTGACTTTTCAGTCGCACGTTGATATAAGGGGTAGAAACCACCTCATGATTATCGGAGGTGATGAAGAAGGGCGTCAGAATCGCCTGCGGAGAAGACTGTTTAATAGCGTCGGCAAATTCCTCACTACTCAACATATCGGAACTAACGCAAAGCAGGATTGATAGGTCAGCGTCGGCGACACGTCCGGCGACAGAAGCCGTTCCTTCGGGAATCTCAACAGATTCCCCGGAAGATGCCGGAACCGACACGGCTATTTTATCGGCTATCAGTTGCAGTTCCACCTTCTGGCCGTCATGCCAATAGTAATGCGCCGCCGACTGAAAAGAGACCCCGACCAATAGCCCTGCGGCAAATAACGCCCCCGATATTTTCATAAAGGCTTTCCTTTTTTCTACAAATTTAAGTGATTTTTATTGAACGACAAAATGAATCGATTAATAAGTAAGTGTCGATGAAAAATAAAGTACTCATTCAGAATGAAGGACCCGTCAATGACACCGCTTTTCTTGAGACCGTTTATCTCAGCCTTGAAAGAATGTCATCCGGATTTTGGTGCATCTGACTGAATGCGACAATCTTCTTACCAAGATCCTTGATTGAGCCGCCAATGAAGTAGACGGTATCGTCGATTATCAGGAATCGGTCATGCACATTCGTGCAATGTCTTACTTCTATTCGTGGATATTGGGCGTTATGTCTGCGCAGGTCATTGCTTATCTGGGAATGGCGCGGATCGGTATAGATTGTCGCGGAAACGCCTGCCTCACGCTTTGTCAGGACTTTCAGTATCCGGTCATCCACGTAGTTGTCTATCAGCACGATTCTCCTTGTTGCCTTCCTGATTAAATCTGAAATCAGCGAATAGGCATCGAATATCTGCCCTTCAAAGAAAAATCCCTCAATCGGTTCTGAATCCTTATCGTCAAGGCGCGATAGCACCTCTTCAAATTTTCTATCATGTTCAGATAGATGCTCCTGCAAGAGTAATTGATGATGTTCAACCGTTTCGAGACGCTGGAAAACAAGAGCATTATTAGTCAGGAAACTACGCATGGCAGTAAAGGCCCTCATAATGCGGATATTTACCTCGATAGCAGTATCTGATTTCAATACACTACTGAGCATTGCCACTCCCATTTCAGTGAAGGCAAATGGGCTATAACGATTACCTCCTCTGACTCCATCTTGGTTTGAGGTCGCAATTTGCGACCTCAAACTTAAAGTCTCATTTTTAGTAAGTTCAAACATGAAATCGGTTGGGAAACGATTTTTATTTCGTTTCACCTGTTCTTTCAGTCGTTTGGTTTCAACTCCATATAAGCGGGCCAAATCGCTGTCCAGCATTACCTGTTGACCACGAATTACATGAATTAGACTCTCTATCGGCAGCAATGAAGAACTATCGCCTCCATTGACGGGTTTGAGTATATATTCGTTTTCTTTCATTGAAGATGCCATTCTAATCGCAAAGTTACGAAAAATAATCGGCAAGTCAGCGATTTAGAGTATAATTCGCTAATTTGCCGATGTCTTTTGCCCTGTCTCTTATACACATCTCCGAGCCCACGAGACTACGCTGCATCTCG
>ENA-OYXU01000422-OYXU01000422.1-human-gut-metagenome-genome-assembly--contig:-NODE-422-length-17181-cov-5.105746_pt1 | contig 17181 bp, 16 predicted proteins | sample MGYA00243243_ERZ653435 | MGnify/ENA primary metagenome ERZ653435 (study PRJEB26926, sample SAMN06165113) | human gut metagenome | biome: ENVO:00009003; feature: ENVO:2100002; material: ENVO:00002003... | reverse complement strand
CGAGATGCAGCGTAGTCTCGTGGGCTCGGAGATGTGTATAAGAGACAGGTTGTAGAGTGTGTATATACGCCATGTCCAGTTGTTGAGGAAGTTGAGATAATACTCGCCGCGCATCTCATAATTGTACTTCTTCATAGGTCTGTCGGTGTAGGTGTTGCGGTTGTCGGCGGGAGTAAGCCCGTCGTTATACTCTATGCGGCTGTCCCCAAAGCCGTCGGAACTCTTCTTGTTGTAAGTGACATTGGCCTCAAACTCGATGTTGTCGCCCCACGGCAAACGCTTGTTGAGCAGCGCTTTCTGATAAAGATACACCTCGCTGTCATCACTTATATACGCCGTCGAGCTACTGTTCACCACGGCTTCCTTCAACACATCGTCACGGTAAGGCGAGAAAATTGAGTCGAGAGCCTCCGATGTACCGCCGTATCTGCCGTCAAGACGTGTCAGCGACGCACTCCGCCCGTACGCTTCGTCCCAACGCTTGCCCATGGAAATATTGGTATACAGCTCCATCCACACCGGAATTTTCAGCCGGAAGTTGTTTGTCAGCTGGAAGAAACGGTTGTAACCGCCGTTCCGGTTGTCTGTAAGGGAATGGGTGTTGCCCTGCGGCATGAACCGCGTTGTCTGCGTGTCACCGCTGTTACTGTAGTCGTTGTCGGCCCCGCCGATATTGAAGTTCTCCTCGTAACGGCCGTCCTTGTCGTCCACCCGGACGCTGAGACCGGCCGACCGCGTGGTACTGTGCCCCACCGGAGCGTTCGACGGGTTCCATTCGCCGTTGGTGTTGGGAGTGCGCTGCTCGTTGATATTGTTCAGATTGACGTATGCCGAGATATTGGAATGGTCGGTAAAACGGCTTCCGAACGCACGCCCCAACCATTTTTCCTCCGTCGCCGCGCCGGCTTCGGCATTACCCATATACCCGATATTGTATTCTTTCTTCAGGTTTACGTCCATCACATATTCCTTATCCTCGATGTTGCGGCCTACATAACGGCTCTTGTCAGTCATGCGGTCGTACACGCGTATGTCCTTCACGGCATAGTGGGGAAGATTTTCCAGCATGGCCTTGTTGTTGCCCTTGAAGAAGTCTTTGCCGTTAAGCATCAGATAATCCACCTTCCGTCCGTTAACGGTTATCTCGCCGTCGGCGCTCAGTGTCACGCCCGGCATCTGACGGATGAGCGCGTCGAGCATCGAGCCGTCGGGCAGTTTGAAGGCCGCGGCATCGAATACGAGCGTGTCACCCTTGTACGCCAGCTTCACCCGCGAGCCCTTCACCACAAGGTCGTCGAGCGTTCTGTCCATGCTGCCGTGCAGGCCCTTGCGCTTCATAAGATGCCATGGCGCATCGAAATATGTATTGCGCCCCACATGTTTCACACTGAAATCGACACAACACACCTCATAATCCGGATGCTCGGCCTTTATTATATAATGTGAAGCCACGGCGGGACGGTCGAACCAAAACCACGAGTCCTTGGCCCACTGCGCACCCCCGTGACTCACCGTCATTGTGTCAACGACGGTGCTGTCGGCCGTCATCAGCGTTATCTTCACGTCGGGTATGCCCACTTTTGTGAACTTATCCTTCACGTGTCCCCACAACCTGAACGTGCGTTGCTTCTTTTCCTTGGGTGCTGCAGCTGCCTGAACCGTGCCCATAACGCATACGGCCAACATCAGCAACCGGATGATTCTTTTCATAACAGATATACTTTTTTATACTAAAGATTATATTATTCCACTCCGGGCATGCCCGATACTTACAACTGATATACGTATCACAAAGGTAGATGTGACAAAAAAAGAACCGTATTTTATAGTGTTTTTACTTTCTTTAACAGCGAAGATACAAAAAAAACAGGCAGAGAAAAATCCCCGCCTGCTTTCTCTTCACATATTATAATTATGTAATTGCCGCACACATCGCCTATTCCTCGTCGCCGTCAGCCTCGTGCTCCTTGATGAGCTGCTGCTGGATGTCGTTCGGAACAAGCTCGTAGCTTGCAAACTTCGTTGTGAACGAAGCGCGTCCACCGGTGATGGAACTGAGCGATATGCTGTAGCTTGACAGTTCCTTCAGCGGAATCTTGGCCTGAAGTTTCTGATAACCGGCCTCGCTGTCCATACCCATGATGAGTGCACGGCGGCCCTGCAGGTCGCTCATCACGTCGCCCATGAAGTCGGATGGCACGTATACCTCGAGGTCGTAAATGGGTTCGAGAATCTTCGGGCCGGCATCCTTGAATGCCGCAGCAAACGCATTGCGTGCTGCAAGCATGAACGAAAGCTCGTTTGAATCTACCGGGTGCATCTTGCCGTCATACACAATCACGCGCACGTCGCGGGCATAGCTGCCTGTCAGCGGGCCGCGCTCCATACGCTCCATCACACCCTTCAGTATGGCCGGCATGAAGCGGGTGTCGATGGCACCGCCCACAACGGAGTTGATGAACACGAGCTTTCCGCCCCACTCGAGGTCGATTTCCTCACGGCCCTTTATGTTCATGCGGTACTCCTGACCGCCGAACTTGAACACCGTCGGGTCGGGCATGCCCTCTGCATAAGGCTCGACGATGAGGTGAACCTCGCCAAACTGTCCCGCGCCACCCGACTGCTTCTTGTGGCGGTAGTCTGCGCGTGCCGACTTGGTTATGGTCTCTCGGTACGGTATCTTGGGCTCCTCAAACTTCACCTGTATCTTTTCGTTGTTCTCCATACGCCACTTCAGCGTGCGCAGATGGAACTCTCCCTGACCGTGGATGATAATCTGGCGCAGCTCCTTGCTCTGCTCCACCACCCATGTGGGGTCTTCCTGACGCATCTTGAGCAGCGCCGCCATCATCTTTTCCGTGTCGGCCTCGTTCACTGCCTTTATGGCACGGGAGAACTTCGAGTTGGGATATTTGATGAAGTCGAAACGGTTTTCACAGTCCTTACCGTTGAGAGTGTTGCCCGTCTTCACGTCCTTCAGCTTCACGGCACAGCCTATGTCACCCGCATTGAGGCAGTCGACGGGCTGGCGGTTGGCACCGGCACAGACGAGAATCTGTCCCAGACGCTCCTTCGACCCGCGGTCGGCGTTGGTCAGTTCGTCACCTGCCTTCACGCTTCCGCTCATCACCTTGAAGTAGCAAACCTCGCCGATGTGCGGCTCAACTCCCGTCTTGAAGAAGTAGAGCGACGTCGGTCCATCGGTCGTGGTGGTGATTTCCTCACCGCGGGTGTTGTGCACCTTGGGCATCTCGTCAACGAAAGGAACCACGTTTCCGAGGAATTCCATCAACCGGCGCACGCCCATATCCTTGCCTGCGCATACGCAGAACACGGGGAAGATGCTGCGTGTGACAAGTCCCTTGCGTATGCCTTCGCGCATTTCATCCTCCGTAAGGGTCTCCTCTTCGAAGAATTTCTCCATCAGCGTCTCGTCGTTTTCGGCCGCAGCCTCCACAAGAGCCTTGTGCATTTCCATAGCCTTTTCCATCTCCTCTGCGGGGATATCCTCTATCGTGGGCGCTCCGCCTTCGGGTCCCCACGAGTATTTCTTCATCAGAAGCACGTCGATGAGCGCATTGAATCCCGGTCCCTCGTTCAGCGGATACTGTACGGGCACCACCTTCGGACCGTAGATTTCGGTGAGGCGCTCCAGCACATTATGGTAGTCGCACTTCTCCGAATCGAGCTGGTTTACAAGGAAGATGACGGGTTTCTTCAATTTTTCGGTGTAGCGGAAATGGTTCTGCGTACCCACTTCCGGGCCATACTGTCCGTTCAACAGCAGCACCGCCGTATCGGTAACGTTGAGCGCTGTCATGGCGGCACCCACGAAGTCGTCAGAGCCCGGGCAGTCGATGATGTTCAGTTTCTTGTTGTTCCACTCCACATGATACACTGTAGAGAACACTGAATAGCCGTATTCCTGCTCCACGGGGAAATAGTCACTCACGGTGTTTTTTGCCGTGATGCGTCCGCGACGCTGTATGATACCTGCCTCGTAGAGCAATGATTCCGTGAGGGTTGTCTTACCCGAACCGTCGTTGCCGAGCAACGCTATGTTCTTAATCTCGTTCGTCTGATATACTTTCATATCGTTGGTAGATTTAAGTTGATACTGATTGGTCATGTTATTTCGGCTCCGAAGTTATGAAATTTTCACGAGAATAACAAAAAAATCGGGCAATAATGCACATCCAATTAAACAATATTAGTATTTTTGCATTAAAATTCAGACTATGGCAGGACTATATATACACATTCCTTTCTGCGCAAGCCGGTGCATCTACTGCGGATTCTACTCCACCACACGCCGCGCGTTGCGCCGCAGATACACCGGTGCACTGTGCCGCGAACTGGCCATGCGCCGCGACTATCTGCACGAACCGGTGCGTACTATATATATAGGTGGGGGCACGCCGAGCCTCCTCGACGAAGAACAGCTCGCGCAACTGTTCGGCAGCATAGACTGCAGCGGGGCCACGGAGATAACGATGGAGTGCAATCCCGACGACATAACGCCGGAGTATGCCGCCATGATAGGCCGCCTGCCGGTAAACCGTGTGAGCATGGGGGCGCAGACTTTCAACGATGACATGCTGAAGTTCATCCGCCGCCGCCACACGTCCGGTGACATACGGCGGGCCGTAACGCTTCTGCGCCACGCCGGCATCGACAACATAAGCATCGACCTCATGTACGGTTTTCCGGGCGAGACGATGGACGGATGGCGCAACGACATCGACCGCGCACTGGCTCTCGGCGCAGAGCACTTGTCGGCCTACTGCCTCACTTTCGAGGAGGACACCCCACTCCACCGCATGCTCACCGAAGGAAAGATAAGGGAGGCGGACGAGGAACTGAGCGCCGCCATGTACTCGGAACTCACCGACAGGCTCGCCGCCGCCGGCTACGAGCACTATGAGATAAGCAATTTTGCACGCCCCGGCCGGCGCTCGCGCCACAACAGCGGCTACTGGACGGCGGTTCCGTACATGGGCATAGGGGCGGCGGCCCACTCGTTCGACGGCGCAAGCCGGCAATGGAACGTGGCCGACATCGACGGATACATGACCGCCATCGAGCGCGGCGAGCTGCCTGCCGAACGCGAAATCCTCGACCGCGACACCCGCTACAACGACACCGTGATGCTCCGCCTGCGCACATCGGAGGGCATATCGCTCGACGACCTCGCCCGCAACTTCGGAGAGAGATACCTCAACGCATGTCTCGCCGCCGCCCGCAAATACATCGGCGACGGCATGCTCGAACGCACACCCGACGGCCGTCTGCGGCTGACACGCCGCGGACTCTTCGTCAGCGACATGATAATGAGCGACCTGATGGTTGTATGACAAAAAGCGCGCCGCAATCACAACGACTGCGGCGCGCCTGTATTTATCCGTCCCTTATCCGGACAGCGATTACTTAACTTTTGCCACGATGGCCTTGAAAGCCTCGGGATTGTTCACTGCGAGGTCGGCAAGCACCTTGCGGTTGATTTCGATACCGGCCTTGTTCAGTGCACCCATCAGTGCCGAATAGCTCATACCCTCCAGACGGGCGGCGGCATTGATACGCTGAATCCACAGCGAACGGAAGTTGCGCTTCTTAGCACGGCGGTCGCGATATGCGTATGTGAGACCTTTCTCCCAAGTGTTCTTGGCAACCGTCCAAACATTTTTGCGGGCACCGAAGTAACCGCGTGTAAGCTTTAAAATTCTCTTTCTCTTTGCTCTTGAAGCAACATGATTGACTGATCTTGGCATAATTTTCTTACTTTAAATGTTTGACAATAGGTAATTAACGGAGACACAACAGGTCGCGCACCTGCTTTTTGTTGCTCTGATCCACGATAGTGTCGTGAACAAGATTGCGCTTCTGCTTCTTTGTTTTCTTGGTCAGAATGTGACTGTGGTAAGCGTGATGTCTCTTGATCTTACCCGTACCGGTGAAACTGAATCTCTTCTTCGCGCCGGAATTTGTCTTTACTTTTGGCATTGTTTTTAATGTTTTAATTGTTGTTATTAATATTGTGGCAACGCATATACCGGGCGTTACGCACTTTTTTACTGCTTATTCCTTGTTCGTGAGCTTGGCCAGAGCCTCGGCACTTATCTTCGCATTGGCGAACATTCCGCCGTTGGCGGGCACCGTAACGTCCTCCGGCTCTGCCTGACGGCCTGCGTCCTTGGCCACGGCCGCCTTCTTCTCGCGGTCCATAGCCTGCTGGCTCTTCTTTGCCACTCCCGCCTTCTTCGGCGCAAGATAGATGAACATCTTCTTGCCTTCGAGCGACGGCATGGACTCTACCTTGCCGTATTCCTCCAAATCGTTGGCGAAACGGAGCAGCAGAACCTCGCCCTGCTCCTTGAAAAGGATGGAGCGTCCGCGGAAGAACACGTACGCACGAACCTTGTTTCCGTCCTCAAGAAACTCCTTGGCGTGCTTCAGCTTGAACTGATAGTCGTGCTCGTCGGTCTGCGGTCCGAACCTGATTTCCTTCACCTCCACCTTCACTTGCTTCGCCTTCATCTCCTTGGCGCGCTTCTTTTGCTGGTAGAGGAACTTGGAATAGTCGATGAGACGACAAACCGGAGGGTTGGCATTGGGTGATATTTCAACCAAATCCACGCCCTGATCACGTGCCATGTCCAACGCCTGACGCGTGGGAACAACTGTCGATCCGCTGTCTCCTACGATGCGGACTTCACGTACTCGTATCTGCTCGTTGACACGATACTGATTCTTTATTTTGTCATTCTTCATTCAACTGTTTTATAGAAATCGGGTGCAAAGGTACAATAATTCAGACAATTAACAAAATATTTTTCTGTTTTTTTACTTGATTTATTCTCACTATCTAATTATTTTTACATTTCACTTCGTTCTCCGCCACAAAATCGTCTCCCGTCCGCTACAGGCCGAAAACGGCGATTTTTATGCGCAAACAGGGAGTGCTGACTGTCAGGCAGTTACGGAAGTGCATCCGGCAGCGGTCCCGCACGCGCTTCAATATGGGCCGTTTCGGGATGCGAAACGGCCCATATTGAAGTGCCAAACGGCCTCTTTCGGACTGCGAAAAGGCCTCTTTCGCATCTCAAAACGGCGTATATTGCACCCCAATTACACCAAAATGGTGTGCGGAACAACCCAAAACGGGGTGCAACACAGGGTGTTTTGCCCCGAAAAGGCATGAAAACGTGCGCCGTGAAGGCATGGAAAGACACCGCAATTTTCTATTTCGCGAAAAAGAAAGTGCGTTTTTTTAAGAAGATATTCAACATGCACGAAGGGAAGAAGACAAAAAACTATGGGTCACGTGCGGCGCAATCCACCACACATGACCCATAAACGGTATGTCAATACGGCAGCGGCATATTCACGAATACGCCGCACGTGTGTCATTTCGGACGTATGTCAGTGGCCTTGAGCTGCTCTGCAACCTCGCCGTTAATCTTGGCTGCAAACTCGGCTATGGTCATGACGCCGCGCTCCTCGGAGCCCTGCTTGCGCACGCTGACGGTGCCGTCGGCCTGCTCCTTCTCGCCCACGATTACCATATAGGGAATACGCTTGAGCTCGTTGTCACGCACCTTGCGGCCTATCTTCTCGTTGCGCTTGTCCACCGTTGCGCGCACTCCGGCACGGTCAAGCTCCTCTGCCACACGGGCGGCATAGTCGTTGAACTTCTCGGAGATGGGCAGTATGGCCACCTGATCGGGGGTGAGCCAGAGCGGGAAGTGGCCTGCCGTGTGCTCGATGAGCACGGCGCAGAAACGCTCCATAGAGCCGAACGGGGCACGGTGAATCATAACCGGAGTCTTCTTCAGGTTATCTTCGTCGGTGTACTCCAGCTTGAAGCGCTGCGGAAGGTTGTAGTCCACCTGTATGGTGCCCAGCTGCCAGCGGCGGCCGATGGCGTCTTTCACCATGAAGTCGAGCTTCGGACCGTAGAAAGCGGCCTCGCCATACTCCACCTTTGCCTTGAGCCCCTTCTCGCGGCAGGCCTCGATGATGGCCTGTTCGGCCGATGCCCAAACCTCGTCACTGCCGATGTACTTCTCGTGGTCGTCGGGGTCGCGCAGCGAAATCTGCACCTCAACGTTGTCGTCGGAGAAGTTGAACGTGGAGAATACGGTCTGTATGATGTCCATCACGCGCAGGAACTCGCTCTTAACCTGGTCGGGACGGCAGAAGATGTGGGCGTCGTCCTGTGTGAACGAGCGCACGCGGGTGAGGCCGTGAAGCTCGCCGCTCTGCTCGTAACGGTAGACAGTGCCGAACTCTGCTATGCGCAGGGGCAGGTCTTTATACGAGCGCGGCTTCCATGCGAACACCTCGCAGTGGTGCGGGCAGTTCATCGGCTTGAGCATATACTCCTCGTCTTCCTCGGGAGTGTGTATCGGCTGGAATGAGTCTTTGCCGTAATGGGCGTAGTGGCCGCTCGTTACGTAGAGGTTCTTCGAGCCGATGTGCGGCGTTATCACCTCCTGATAGCCGTAGCGTTTCTGTATCTTGCGCAGCATGTCCTGCAGGCGCAGGCGCAGCTCGGTGCCCTTCGGCAGCCAGATGGGCAGTCCCTTGCCCACCCGCTCGGAGAACATGAACAGCTCCATCTCCTTGCCTATCTTGCGGTGGTCGCGCTTCTTTGCCTCTTCAATCATCACGAGATACTCGTCGAGCATCTTCTTCTTGGGGAACGAAATGCCGTAGAGACGCTGCATCTGCTCGCGTGTGGCGTCGCCGCGCCAGAAGGCTCCGGCCACGCTTGTCAGCTTGATGGCCTTGATGGCACCCGTGTTGAGAAGGTGCGGACCGCGGCAGAGGTCGGTGAAAGAGCCCTGGGTATAGGTGGTTATCGTACCATCCTCGAGGTCCTGGTCGATGTGTTCGCACTTGTATGTCTGTCCGGCGGCACCGAATTCGGCCAGTGCGTCGGCCTTGGCCACCTCCTTGCGAACAACGGGTTCCTTCTTTCCGGCCAGCTCTTTCATCTTGGCTTCAATCTTGGGGAAGTCAGACTCCTTGATTGACTCGCCGTCTTTCAGCAGCACGTCGTAGAAGAATCCGTTCTCGATGGCGGGGCCGAATCCGAACTGTATGCCGGGATAAAGCTCCTGCAGCGCCTCGGCCAGCAAGTGGGCTGAGGTGTGCCAGAAGGCGTGGCGGCCCTCGTCGTCATCCCACTTGTAGAGTGCGATGGTCGAGTCTTCGTTTATCGGACGATTAAGTTCTACTGTTTCACCATTCACTCCGCAGGCCAATACGTCGCGGGCCAAAGCCGGTGATATGCTTTCGGCAATCTGCAATCCTGTTACGCCCTGCTCATACGAGCGAACAGAACCGTCAGGAAACTTAATGTTAATCATATCTACAATATATGTTTTGGTTTAAACGGTGGCAAAGGTAACCATTTTTTATAAAACAGTTACATTTTAATTATGTTTTTTATCGGTATGAGCCGATTTAACATATTATATATACAATACTCTAAGGAACAAGGATGCGGCTGTCGTAGGCCGTGAGTTTGTTCTTCATCTGCTCTATCGCCGCACGCTTGCCGGCATCAAGTGCGGGCACCGTATCGTGCGCGCCGCCTCTCTTAATCTCTGCCGAACGTATCTGACGGTCCGTCTGTCCGAAGAAGTCAAGCACCTCTTTTGTCTTGCCGCCGGCTTCCCTTATGAGCGCCGAATAACGCTCATGCTCGCCGCGCAACGCCTTGTGCACCTTCGAGAGATAGGCCATCTTCTTCACCTTGCCGAGCTTGTTGTATTTCTCTTCGTCGAAAACAGTCATCGTATATCCGTCGGCCGACAACTGCGGCAGGGTGCCCATCTGCACATCAAGGGTTATGCCGGCAGCGGAGGCACGGCGTTTCATCACGTCTATGGAGTCGGACAGGAACGGAAATCCGGCATTGACGGCGGTCAGCGTTTCCACGTCTTTCGTCACATCGGCAGTCAGGGCGACCACCTCGCCGCGTATCTCTTCAAGTCCGGAGTTGGGTATTGCCATTGAGGCCAGCCCCTTCAAAGCCTGGATTTGGGCACCGGCCGGAACGCACAAGCCGAGCGCAAAGGCTAACGGTATAATACTCTTTTTCATTTCTTGCTATATTTCTTTATCACGCTGTAAGCCGTATACAGTCCCGACTCACCGGCCTTGCTCAGGTCGTTGATGCCTTCCTGCGTGCGCCCCGACAGCAAACGGGCAAGCCCGCGGTTGTAATAAGCCTCGGCAAGATTACCGTCGAGCGAGAGGGCACGGCCGTAATCCTCGATGGCCTTAGCATAATCCTTGCACGAAGCATACACGTTGCCGCGGTTGTAATAGAGGTATGCGCACTGCGGATTGTGGGCGATGGCTTCCGAGAAGTCGGATATAACCGCCGCCGATGCCATTTCCGTGGCACCTGAACCCTGCGAAGCCTCAAACTTTTCCATCTTCGACCGGCATACGGCACGCTGCCAATATGCCATCGCCGATGTGCTGTCGGCAAGCAGAACGGCGGATAGGTCGTCTATGGCACTCTCGAAATTCTGTATCACCGAGTAGGCTACAGCCCTCCGCAACAATGTGGCGGTACGCGACGGGGCGTCGCCATAAGACAAGACGGACGTCAGACTGTCGATGCGCGAGAAGTAAACGGCAGAGCGCTTTTCGTCGAGTTTGGCCGGCACACAGTTGACATAAATCCGGTCGGCGGGGCGTGCCGTGCCGTTGAAAGCCTCCACCTGGCTGTCAAAGGCCATGAACGGCTTCACTTCGGTGCGGTGCTGCTCGTAAGACAATTCGTACATTGGCATGAAAGCCATGTCGGCACGGCGGTTCTGCACGCGTCCGCGATAGTCGCTTTCGTACTCGTGTTCAACCTCCTGCTCGTCTGCCACTACGAGCTGATTGTACTTGTCGGGGTCGGCGTCGCTGCGTTTTCGCATCTGTTCCTTGTCAAGACGCGGCTGTTTGCCGTAAAGAGACTTGTACAACCGGGCCTTGTATATACGGAATTCATCCATCTCCGCCTGACGTGTCATGCCAAGACGGCGATAGCATCCGGCACGGTAATGCAGGCCGGTCCAGAAGTTCGGGTACTTGTCGATTACCTTTGTGTAGTCGCGTATGGCGCCTTGCAGGTCGCCGGTCTTGTCGAGCAGCAGCGCACGGTTGAACAAAGCCATCATGTTGTCGGGCTCAAGACCGAGCACAAAGTCGAAATCGGTGATGGCACGGTTGTCGTCTCCCACCTGCGCACGCAACAAACCACGGTTGTAATGGCCGAGGAAATTGTTGGGTTCGAGGTCGAGTGCCGTATCATAGTCGGCCATGGCACCGCGCAAGTTGTTGCGGTTGACGCGCACAAGGGCACGGTTTATGTAGTTGCCGGCCTGCTTCGGCAAAAGGTGAATGGCCTTGTCAAGGCGCTTTTCCGCTTCGGGCCAGTCGCTGCGCGACAGGCTTATGACTGCCGCCGCCGACCATGTGCCGCCATCGTACGGGTCGAGTTCGAGGCTGCGGTCAAGAGCCTCGACGGCACGCGCGGTGTCTTTCTGAAGCAGATAAACCTCGGCCCGCATCGAGTAACCGCGTGCGTATGTGCTCCATCGGGTGAGCATGGTGTCAAGATCGAGATGCGCCTGCCCGAAATTCTTCTGCTGTATGCGGCAGAGAACACGGTTGTGCCACAGGCTCTGGTTGTCGGGAGCATACTTCAAGGCGCGTATATAGTCATCGGCGGCCTCGTCAAACTTGTTCTGTCTGATACGGGCCAAACCGCGCAATTCGTAGATGTTCACCACATACGGGTTGCGTTTGATAGCCTCCGAACAGTCGTTCTCGGCACCAACATAGTCGTCGAGGTAATACTTTGCCACGCCGCGGAAGAACCACGGCTCGTAAAGATAGGGCTTGGCACTGATGGCCTGGTTGAAATATTGCATGGAAAGAACATAGTCTTCGTAATAAAGCGCACTGCGCCCTATCGTCACCAAGCGGTCGGTATTGAACTGTGCAATACAGACAACCGGCATTAATGTTGTTATCAGACTTACAATCTTTCTACGCATTTCATACACAAACTCACTTCCTGACCGCTGCCTTGGTCTTGTATCCGCAACGGAACCGGCCCTGAAGCAGAGAGCGGAGCTTGCTCTTTATCAGCTGCTTGCGCAACGACGATATGCGGTCTATGAACACCTTTCCGTCAAGATGGTCGAACTCGTGCTGCATGACACGGGCGAGATAACCGTCCACCCACTCGTCGTGCGGCTGCATGTCTTCATCGAGATACCGTACATGTATACGCTTCGGACGCACCACTTTCTCGTGTATTGCCGGCAGACTGAGGCATCCTTCTTCCATTGCTTCAGTCTCCGTCTCATCGTATTCAATGATGTGCGGGTTTATGTATGCACGGCGGAAATCCTTATATTCTGGCAAATCTTCCGAAAGAACATCGAGATCAATGACCACAACACGTATGGCCTTACCTATCTGAGGTGCGGCCAAACCCACTCCGTCAGATTCAGTAAGCGTCTCGAACATATCCTTAATCAATTCTTTCAATCCCGGAAAATCTTCAGGAATATCCTCGGCAACCTTTCTCAATACCGGTTGCCCGTATATATATATAGGTAATATCACTGTTCTTATTGCTTGTCGTTAATATAAAATAAACTGATATCCGTGTGCAGCCCGGATGATGCCGTCATACATTCGGATGCCCCCTCATGTAATCCTGCAGGATGATGGTGGCGCTGATCTCATCCACAAGCGCCTTGTCCTGACGCGCCTTACGACCCAAACCGCCGTCTATCATGGCCCGATGGGCGAGCACGGAAGTGAAGCGCTCGTCGTAATATTCTATCGGAACGGACGGCATGGCCTTGCGCCATCTGTTGACAAACTGCTGCACACGCGCGAAATTCTCGCTCGGTTCACCGTTCGGCTGCAATGGTTTGCCGATGACAATGCGTTCAACCGGCTCACGCGAAACATAATCACAGAGGTACTCATACAGCCCTGATGTAGGCACAGTCGCCAATCCTCCCGCGATAATCCGGAGAGGATCGGTGACTGCCAGGCCTGTACGTTTCTTCCCGTAATCAATAGAAAGTATACGTGCCACTATCGTATCAATGTGTGTACGCTTACTGACCGTTGAAGAGCAGCCATGCGTCGGGATACTTGGCACGGAACTCATTGCGGCTTGCGGCGGCGTCTGCCTTATTGTCAAATGTAGCCGCAATGACACGATACATGTTGCGATCGTCGTTCTTTGCTATCTGTGCATCGTATCCGGCCGACTTCAAACGCTGGTAAAGACCTTCCGCATTGGCTATAACGGAGAACGAACCGACAACAACACTGAAGTTCTTCAGGCCGCTACCGCTGATAACCGACACACGCTCCTGGCGCACCTGTACATTGTCTGTGTTATCTATTACTCTTGTTTCTGTTGCTGGTTTCTCCACTATAGGGGTGACAACATTCACTTCTTCTGTCTGTGTAGATTCCACGGGCTGCTGGGCCGTCTCCTGAGCCTTGGCTTTTTCATAAGCTTTCTTATAAGCGCTTTCACTCGACTTACATCCGGTAAAGGCTGCCGCAGCAAGCAATCCCGCACACAATACCATGTACTTCTTCATTTTTTTCAATACCTTATTTAATTAGACTTTACGTTTTCGAAAATATTTTTGCGAAGTTACAAAATATCATTCAAAAGCAAATGATGTTGGCACATAAAGTTTGTTAAATGCCGAAAATACAGGGGTTTTAACAAAAAATGATAGTGAAATGTGCCTTATTTCAGAAAAGATTGCGTACATTTGCCCAACGAATTCGTCGAAGTGTTGCCATGCAAGCGACTGAGGCACACAAAACACTGATGTTGTTGCGGCGGCCTTCGTGCAATAAAAGAATGTTTAACTAATTAAATTATCAGAATTATGAAAAGCTTAGGTTACATTGGCGCATTTTTAGGCGGGGCAATCGCCGGCGCCGCAGTAGGTTTGTTGCTCGCTCCCGAAAAGGGAAAGGAAACACGTGAGAAGATTACAGACGCTGTTGATGACTTTCTTCAGAAACACAATATCAAGCTGACACGCAAGGAAGTGGGCGACTTGGTGGATGACATTAAGGATGCAGCGCCGTCTTTATAAGCCACAGTGAGACAAGAAACAAGAACAGAGCATAATATATAAGTTATGTTATCAAGCGACAAAAACGTTGAATCAGTAGCACAACTGATAGAAGTGCTCAAAGATTATATCGGACTTCAGAAGGAATATCTGAAGTTCGATGTAATCGACAAGATGGTAAAGATACTCACGGCACTTATCTTTTCCATCATCCTTCTTTTGCTGACAATAGCCATACTATTCTACTTTTCGTTTGCCGCCGTGTATTGGATGGCTCCCGTCACCGGCATTGCCGGAGCATACGCCATAGTGTCCGCCTTCTTCCTTCTGATGATTGTGCTGACGATTATATTCCGTAAAAAACTTATAGAAAGGCCTCTCATCAGATTCATGACCGGCATACTGTTGAACTGAACGCTTTCCGCAAGTCATGCGGACGGGGCAGTCACAATCTTGTTTGATACTACATTATATTATATACAGGAACATCAGAAAGACATGGTAACAGACAATAAATACAGTTTCAACTCACTCGAAGAACTGGAAATGCGCAAGAACGCACTGCGTGAAGAGATTCGCGGCAAGTCGGAAACGATAGAAAATATATGGCACGGACTGTTCACCGAGAAGAAAGAAAGCAGCAGAGGCGAACTCATTGCCGGCATCATAAGCAAAAGCGTCATGGCTTTTGATGCCTTCATGCTCGCACGCAAGCTTATGAAACAGTACGACAGACTCTTCAGAAGGAAAAAGAAATAACCATACCACGATTACCTTTCGCCTGCGACGCCAGGCATTTCATACAAACAGCACCTGGCCGTCATAAGCCATTTCGACACCTTCGGGCAACATTCCGTTGACCTCTTCATGACGTCCGATATGGTGACTGGAATGTATCAGCAGCGTACGACGTGCGCCGACACGGCGTGCAAAGCCCACGGCATCGGCCACAAGCTGATGCGAATGATGTTCCTTGACAAAGCGCAAGGCATTGATCACAAGCACTTCCACACCCTCAAGATACTGCAATTCGCCGTCGCACATGCTCTTCATGTCGGTGATATAAGCAAAGTTTCCGAAGCGATAGCCGAGTATCGGCATGCGCCCGTGCATCACTTCAAACGGCAGGACACCGATGTCTCCTATGGCAAAAGGCTCATGCGGAGCTATAACATGGAGCCTTATTTCAGGGATATTGGGATATTTCTCCTTTGCAAAACAATACGGGAAGGTGGTGTGCAACCCTTCGGCGGCATGCCTGTCGGCATACACATCCACATCGCCGAACTTGCAGAAAGGCCGCACATCGTCGATACCACCCACATGGTCATAATGGGCATGGGTAACAAGTATGCCGTCGATGCGCCGAAACGGCTGACGGAGCATCTGCTGGCGGAAGTCCGGTCCGCAGTCGATGAGCACGCGCGTGGTGTCTGTCTCCACAAGTGCGGAGCAACGGGTGCGGTTGTCGCGCGGGTCGGAACTCGTGCAAACATCACAACCGCAGCCTATCGTGGGCACGCCGCTGCTTGTCCCGGTACCGAGGAATGTCACTTTCATACGATATTAACCTCCGGATGAATGTCTATGCCGAACTTCTTCTTCACGTCACTTCTCACCGCCTCACACAGCGCAACGATGTCGTTGCCGGTAGCTCCGCCACGGTTGACAAGCACCAATGCCTGACGGGCATGAACCCCGGCACGGCCGAGCGAGCGCCCCTTCCATCCGCATTGGTCTATCATCCATCCTGCCGGTATCTTCACATGGCTGTCGTCAACGATATAATGGGGCACACCGGCGTCACCATACTCCGCGGCAATATCCTCATACTTCTCACGTGTCACCACCGGATTCATGAAGAAACTGCCGGCATTTCCCTCTATCCTGTAGTCGGGTAACTTGGCCTGTCTCATATCCACGATGACACTGCGAAGCTGTTCCGCCGTAGGTTTGGCAATGCACCGGCGCTGAAGTTCGGCACAAATGTTGCCATAATCCAGGCGCGGAACAAATGCCGTGTCCAGCCGATAAGTGACGTGGGTTATCACATAACGCCCCTTCCACTCGTTCTTGAAGCGGCTTTGCCTGTACCCGTAGCCGCACTCATCAGCGCCGAACGACACCATATTGCCGGTGGAAATCTCCATCGCCTCCACCTTATATATAATGTCTTTCACCTCAACTCCGTAAGCGCCGATGTTCTGAACGGCACTTGCTCCCACATCGCCCGGGATGAGAGAAAGGTTCTCTGCGCCATGCCAACCCTTGGATATGCACAGCGAAACGAAATCGTCCCACGTCTCACCGCTGCCCACACGCACCATGACACTGCCGCCGGCGGCATCGGCCGTGCCGTCAACAGCTATTCCGCGTATGGCAGAATGAAGAACCGTTCCCTCATAATCCCTGGTAAGAAGAAGGTTGCTTCCACCGCCCAATACAAGCAACGGCTTGTCGGCTTCAGTCAGACCGGACAGCACAGCACGCAGTTCGCCGACAGTGCCGAACTCTATGAAACGGCGGCAACGCGCCTTTATGCCGAACGTATTGTGCGCGGTAAGGTCGTAATTTGCAATATCTTTCATAACCACATACTAAGTTGTCATTTTTACCAGCATCCATTTTCCCCCCTTACGCTCAAATGTAAGCTCTATCTCAAGACCGTTTGAGATGCCCCGCATCATGAATATCACACGGTTGCTTTTGCCTGTCTTTTGGCCGTAATTGATGTTGTATATCATCGACTGCGGCAGTTCTGGAGCGAAAGCCGGCCATGAATCCGGACTTATTACACCCTCCATCTGTTCGAAATCGTCATCCGGATCGGGTCCGACAAACTGTACCGGGTCATGAATACTCTCGGTCTGGAACGTAGAATCGGTCACAAAACTACGGTAGAAATTAAGGAAAGAGACATTCTCACTCTTATAAAGAGGAATGATGTTTATGGCATCAAGCATCCACAAGCCGCCGATACGGTCGAATATATACCTGTCTCTTATACACATCTCCGAGCCCACGAGACTACGCTGCATCT